>OLJF01000095.1_pt1 | contig 150567 bp, 132 predicted proteins | sample 1609751 | NCBI WGS metagenome assembly OLJF01 (sample SAMEA4350171, study PRJEB24818) | metagenome | biome: human; feature: gut; material: faeces | place: Denmark | collected 2013-09
AACCAGCGTATCCAGACTAAAACAAAACTGACACCGATGGAATTTCGGTGCCAGTATGTTGCTTAAAAAGTTCATATCCCTGCATAGGGTGGTTTTTTGTGCTGTCCGTACAATCTGGCGCAGTTCACGTAGAAACTTGCCGGTTTTTAATTTTATTCGGTTTTTTCTTCGCACAGCAGGTCTTTAAATAGGACGCTCATGTAATCGCTGCGGCCGAGACCCGCATTGCGCTGCCGTTGCCATAGCTATGGTACGGCTGCGGATCCTTCCTGCTCAGCCAGCTGCCAAAGCGCACGCCATAGCCCATGTCTGGGTAGGCGCGGCCCAGCCGCTGCATCTGCTGCACCAACGCCGCCTTGACGGCGGCATCGTCCTGCCCACGGGTGTCAAGCAGCGCTTTCGCCACCGCCAGCGTCATCACCGTGTCGTCGGTGAAGTCGGAACGGCGGCTGAACAGCGGAAAATCCTTCGCCTTATAGTTGTTGCAGTCGAACTCGTAGGGGCTGCCCACGATATCGCCCAGAATCGCACCGTACATGCTTTCATCTACCTCGTTTCTTCACATCCTCGTCAATGCGCTGCTTCCAGTCGGCGCTTAGCGGTCGTGCCGCTCGGACGCTGCACACGGCTTCGCTGATGACCTCGTAGTTGAGCGCCGTGCCGGTCTCATCGCATTTATAGTTGACCGCACGGTCTGCGCCGATGCCGAAGCGAGCTGCCTCCTTGGCGGCGTCGATGTTGGCGCCCAGGAGCAAAAACTCCCAGCCGTACTTCTCTTTTTCGTGCTCGATCATACGCCGCACCGTCTCGTAATCGTAGCTGCGGCTGGCGTTTTCGCAGCCATCGGTGGTGATGACGAACAGGGTCTTTTCCGGCACATCCTCCCGGCGGGCGTACTTGTGGATGCTCCCAATGTGGTGGATGGCCCCGCCCACGGCGTCCAGCAGCGCCGTGCAGCCACGGGTGTAATACTCCCTTTTCGTCATGAGCGGCACCTTGGCAAGGGGCAAACGGTCATGGATGACCACGCTCTCGTGGTCGAAAAGCACCGTTGAGACAAGTGCCTCGCCTGCCTCCTGTTTTTGCCTCGCGATCATGGAGTTGAAGCCGCCGATCGTGTCTGCCTCCAGCCCCGACATGGAGCCGCTGCGATCCAGGATGAAAACCAATTCTGTCATAATGAAAACCCTCCTTTTTTGTTTACGCCGTCATTTTAGCGCATCAAAAGGAGGGTTTGGTCGCCTGTCGGGCGACATTTTCGGGCACTGCGCTATTTAAGCGCTTCCATATAGTCAAGCGCCAAGCAGGCTCTGGTCAAAGGCAAAGAGCGCCTCGTTTATCTCAAAAATGTCATACCTTTTCTGCCCGATGAAATACTCGATGATAACATCGAACTTGCTGCTGTTGCTAAGGGCGTAGCCCGCCCTGGCGATGAGGTCGCGGGTCTCCGGCAGGCTCAGCTCCAGTGCGATGGCGAAAGCCACCGCCGTGGGCTTGGAGGGCTTATAGCCCGGATTGTTGCGGATTTTCGAGAACAGCTTGCGGTCTATGTTGGCCTTCTTGTAGACCTCGGCGTCCTTTTTGCCGCTGCGGTCGATGAGCTTCAAAAGCGTCTCCGAAAACCCGGCGTCCAGATGCGCAAGCGCCTCGTCCAGCCCGGAGGCCGCCATGGGCGCGTTCTCGTAGGCGGTCAGCATCCGGCTTTCAACGACGCCCATCCGGCGCATCCGCTCCCGGTGGGAGTCGGTGTGGGCATCCACATAGTGGTCGTCGATGTATGCGGCGATATCCGCAAACAGTTTGTTGCCGATCTGGTACGCCGCGCGGTCGAAAATGACGATGTACACCGTCATGTCGTTCTCTGCGAGGAATTCGCTGATGGTGTCCACCGCCACCCGGAGCGCCTGATCCTTGGGATAGCCGAAAACGCCGGAGGAGATCAGCGGAAAGGCGACCGTTTCGCAGCCGTGCTTCTTCGCCAGCGCAAGACTGGTGCGATAGCAGGAGGCGAGCTGTTCCCGCTCGCCGCACTTACCGCCGTTCCACACAGGACCCACGGTGTGGATGATGTAGCGGCACGGCAGGCGGTACGCGCCCGTAATCTTTGCCTCGCCGGTTTTGCAGCCGCCAAGCCGTCGGCACTCTTGGAGCAGCTCCGGTCCCGCCGCACGGTGGATGCAACCGTCCACGCCGCCTCCGCCCAGCAGAGATTCCTTCGCCGCATTGACAATGGCATCCACGGGCATCTTTGTTATATCGTTGCGAACGATCATAAGTGGCATAGTCTCACCGCCTGAATATTTTTAATGTTCTGTTGAATTATTATAAAATATTTTGGCTTATTTTTCAACTGCGGCATTTCTTTGAACGCGTTTTTCCCGAAAATACACTTCTTCTCTATTCACTCTTACCTATTAACTTGAAAAAGCCTGCCGCTTTCGCGACAGGCTTTTTCTTGGTGCTCCAGCGGAGATTCGAACTCCGGACACCCTGCTTAAAAGGCAGGTGCTCTGCCTACTGAGCTACTGGGGCATGTCTTTAATTTTTGGCTGGGATGGCGGGACTCGAACCCACTATATCAGAGTCAAAGTCTGAGGTGTTACCATTACACTACATCCCACCATCTTTTATGGGCAGAGGCCGGCGCTTGACCGGCCTCTGTTTATGGGGTGGGTAAAGGGACTCGAACCCTCGACACCCGGAACCACAATCCGGTGCTCTAACCAACTGAGCTACACCCACCATATTTTAAATTTGGCACGCCAAGAGGGATTCGAACCCCCGACCTACTGCTTAGAAGGCAGTTGCTCTATCCTGCTGAGCTATTGGCGCATATTTTACCGTCCGTCCTTATGTTGGAGCGGGCGATGGGAATCGAACCCACGTATCCAGCTTGGAAGGCTGGTGTTCTACCATTGAACTACGCCCGCAGGGCCGTTCCTATGTTCAGCTTAAAGATAATACCAAGATTTTTGCCTCTTGTCAATATTTTTGCGCAAAAAATATTAAATTTACAGTTAAGTTTCGCATTTTTGTTGTTGCCAAGCGGGGGTGATTTATGTATAATAGCTTCGATTGAAAAACCTATTACAGGAGGCACTCAAAATGATCGAGTTAACCATGCAGGTAAGTGATTTTGATTATACAGAGACGCTTGACAACTTTCTCCCCGACCTGATCCGCATTCTGTCCGAGGGCGAAGATGTCAATCCCCTGATCCGCAAGGCCGTCGGCGCATCGCCGGAGCTGTCGAAGAAGATCGTCAAGGGCATTCTTGCGGCGATGAGCCAGAAGCAGAAGGAAGCGCTTACGGTGAAGTTTCTGAACACCAACGCCCAGAAGCTTGTTTCGCAGGTGAACGAGGTCGCTGCCAAGAACGGCATCGTCATCACCCTCGACAACGCCAAAGCCGTCATCAAGTAAACCCGAGCATACGCACCGACGCAGATATACTGCGTCGGTTTTTTATTGACGCTGGTAGGAAATCAAATACAGTCTGAAACCGTGCTGATATTCAAGTCGGCACGGTTTTTGTTCGCAAAATTTACAAGCCCTCTTATGACGGCATATGGCCGAATAACTTTCGCTTGACTGCACGCAGCGTGCAGTTTTACGGTGGAATGGAGGGTGTTGTATGATTATTTCAGTTGTTGACAACGAAAATAAAGACCTAACTCTGCGGGAGCTTTGCCAGACCTTGAACATCTCTCGACGAACTGTTCAAGGCTACGAGGCTCAGGGGCTTGTAGCCCCGAGCGGGCGAACAAACATGGGCTACCTGCTGTACGACAGCAGTGCCCAGCAGCGTGTGCGCCGCATCCGCAAGTACCAGACCTACGGGTTTCAAATCAAGCAGATCGCACTGCTGCTCGGCGCCTCCGATGAGGTGCTGCAGCTTGAGCTTGAAAAGCGGCTCAGCGAGCTGCGCAGCCAAAGCCGCTGCATGGAAAAAACCATATCGGAAATTGAAGCGGAAATTGACCAATATAAAAAGAAAAAGGAGAATTAAAATGAATTTCACTTACACAAAGCACCCAAGCAAAAGATGGTATTTAGTCACAGGTATCATTGCACTTATACTTGTCATCGTGCTGTGCGCTGCCTGCGGTTCAAATGCGCAGACCAGCGGCGAAGCAACGCCGCCTCCCGCCTCAACGGAAAGCGTTGAGAGTACGACGAGTGCCTCGGACGGCGAGCTGCGCAGCGATTTCAAAGAAGCGATGGACAGCTACGAAGATTTCATGAATGACTATGCCGATTTCATGAAAAAGTACAAAGCCAATCCAAGCGATGTCAGCCTGCTTGCCGATTATGCTGACTACATGACAAAATATGCCGACATGGTCGAAAAATTTGACAAATGGGAAAGTGAAGATCTGAGCGATGCCGAGCTGGCATACTACATTGATGTTCAGGCAAGGGTAAGCAAGCTGCTGATTGACAACGCAAGCTAAGCCCAACATAAAGCAAGCGGTCATTCCGAACGGAATGACCGCTTGTTCTTGCTTCGTTGTCAGTAAAATCAGTACGCTACGCCCCAGTAGATCATGTGCTTGGCCTTTTTGCCGCAGATGGGGCAGGTGTCGCCGAGGTCCTCCTGCGCAAAGGGGATGCAGCGGGATGTCATGCCCGCCTGCTCCTTCATCTTCATCTCGCACTCAAGCTCACCGCACCACATGGTCTTGATGAAGCCGCCCTTTTCCTCCTGAAGCTGCTTTGCCTCCTCAAGAGAATGTGCCTCGAAGATGTGCTCGTCGAGATTCTTCTTTGCCTTGTCGAACAGACCCTGCTGCACGGTCTTGAGCAGCTCGTGTATCTTCTCGCCTATCTCGTCGAGCGAGACGGGGATCTTCTCGCCGTTGTCACGGCGCACGGCCATGCACATGCCGTTTTCGATATCACGGGGGCCGATCTCGATGCGCAGGGGAACGCCCTTCATCTCGTACTGAGCGCACTTCCAGCCGAGGCTGTTGTCGCTGACATCGATCTTGACACGCACACCGGAGGCCTTTATCGTCTCGTACAGCTCGGTGGCCTTCTCGGTGACGCCGGGCTTATGCTGCGCAACGGGCACGACGATGACCTGAATGGGCGCTATCTCGGGCGGCAGGACGAGGCCGTTGTTGTCGCCGTGGGTCATGATGATGCCGCCGATGACACGGGTCGACATGCCCCAAGAGGTCTGATGGGGGTGCTTGAGCTTGTTGTCCTTATCGGTGAAGGTGATGCCAAACTGCTCGGCAAAGCCGGTGCCGAAATAGTGGCTCGTGCCGGACTGGAGCGCCTTGTGGTCGTGCATCATGCACTCGATGGTGTAGGTGTTGACGGCGCCGGCAAACTTCTCCTTCTCGGTCTTGTTGCCCCTTATGACGGGCATTGCGAGGTAATTTTCGCACACATCGGCGTAGACCTCAAGCTGCTGGAGCGTCTCCTTGCGTGCCTCCTCCTCGGTGGCGTGCAGGGTGTGACCCTCCTGCCACAAGAACTCTCTGCCTCTGAGGAACGGGCGGGTGGTCTTTTCCCAACGCAGAACGGAGCACCACTGGTTGTACAGCATCGGCAGGTCACGCCATGAATGGACGGTGTGGCTCCAATGGTCGCAGAACAGGGTCTCGGAGGTCGGGCGGATGCACAGACGCTCGGTGAGCTCCTCTGAGCCGCCTACGGTGACCCATGCGCACTCGGGGGCAAAGCCCTCGACATGATCCTTCTCCTTTTGCAGAAGGCTCTCGGGAATGAGCATGGGCATAGAAACATTCTCATGGCCGTGCTCCTTGAATTTCTTATCGAGAACAGACTGAATGTTCTCCCAAATGGCATAGCCGTAGGGGCGCATGATGAACAGACCCTTTACGCCCGAGTAATCGACAAGCTCGGCCTTGGTGCAGACATCGGTGAACCACTGAGCAAAGTCCTGCTCCATATCGGTTATCTGCTCAACTTTTTTCTCTTTTGCCATCTATTTTTTCTCCTTTATCTGTCGGGAGTCCCTCTCCCCACATATTTTAGCCTATATATTCTATATAAGAGTTCGTTCGTTGTCAAGAGCCGGCTATCGTCGGCTCAAAAGCAAAAAATCTTGACCATCGTTGCTTTTTTGTCTATAATATATCTGTTAAACTATATGGTAAAATTGTCGGAAGTGAGGTGATCCTTATCAACAGGCAGCAATTTATGAGCGAGCTTTCCAAGCTGCTCACCTTCATGTTCAAGGAGGACAGAAGCGAGATAATCCAGCAGTACAACGAGATGCTGGACAACGCCGAGGACGAGCAGGCAATGCTTGAATCCTTCGGCTCGCCTACAAGGCTGGCCGTTGCCATCTCCCGCAGCTATCAGCGTGACGAGCGCAAGCTCTCCGTACACGCAGATTCAAAGGACGGTGGAAGCGGCGAAGCTGTTAAGGTCAAGCCCGTTATCCCCACGCAGGGGAAGAAGTCGTCTGCGCCCATCGTTAAACCCAACGAGCCGGCGGCGGACGCATATGTTGATATCATTGAGGAGATCCGCCGTGAAAAGGCGGCCGAGGAGGGCATAGAGTATAAGCCCATCTTCTTCAAGGAAGAGCCCAAGCCCGAGCCGGTGGCAGAGCCTGAGGTCGAGGAACCGGCCGAGGAAGCAGCCGAGGAGACGGAGCAGCCCGCCGACAAGGCGGACGAAGCTCCCGCCGCGGAAGCCGTTGCGGCTGACGAGGAAAATGCCGAAAACGACAGTGAGGCAAGCGACTCTGAGGCGCAAGCCGAAGATGCCGATGCAGACACTGCGGAGGTCGCCGGCGACGAGGCCGAGGCTGCGCCGAAGGCGCAGGAGGCGCAGGCCGACGACGGCGGTGAGGCGGAAGCGGCAGCGGAAGTCGAGGCGGCGGAGCCCGCCGACGAGACGGCGCATGTGTTGGCGACAGTGTTCAACGAAACGCCCGAGGCTGCGCCGGAAAAGGTCAGGAAAACGAATGTTTTTGCGCTGATACTTTATATCATCGTGTCTATCCCGGTGGGGCTTGTTCTGCTGCTCGTGATGCTCGGCCTTGAGCTGGGTGTGCTCGGCTGCGGACTGCTGGGCCTGCGTGTCGGCTTCAGCCTTTTAAGCTTCACATTCTCGGGCATGTCGGTGTTTGCCGATGTGCTGCTGTGCTTCGGCGTGAATCTCGCCGTGCTGGCGCTGGGCGTGCTTGTAACATGGTTTGCCGTGTGGCTCATCATCGTTTCCGTGCCGTGGCTCATCCGGGGCATCAAAAACCTCGGCAGAAAGCTTTGCGTCAAGGAGGTGGAGATAGATGGCTAAGGCTTGGAAGATAATCTCCGCCGTTTGCATTATCGCAGTTTTGCTCGGTGCGCTGTGCGTGCTGGTCGGTCTGATCACCGGCGGCGACACTCAGCGAGTGCTCGACATTTTCAATGCGACCCACAATATTGACGGCATAAAGCAGGCATACGAGCAGGCGATCCAGAACGCCCTGCAAATGCAGACATTGGGCTAAAAGGAGGCGGCGGCAATGGCAGTTGTAGTTCTTTCGATAATTTTCGCATTTTTGATCCCCATACTTTCCGCTATGGCGATCGACAACATGATAAACAAGAAGCCCTACACGGCTCATGTGATAGCCGTCTCGGTCTTTTTCGCCGTCATCGTTGCCACACTCTTGCTAGTAAAATGAGCCCCATAACGCAAAAATCTCCCGTCACATGACGGGAGATTTTTTGCTATATTATCATCTTTTTTTGTACAGCTCACGGAGCTTTTTTATAATTCTCTGTCCTCGCTTTTTTGCTGCATCCTTAGATATATTCAGTCGCTTGCCGATATCCTTGTATTCCATTCCCAGCACATAGCGTAAATCAATGAAATATCGCTCATCGGAGTCAAGCTGACCGACCAGCCTTTTAACCTTGTCCACATCCATACTATGGATGTACTCGTCTGCTATATCGCCAACATCTTCGTCTGAAATATTATCTACGCAGTCAATGCTTGTACTTTGCCGTGATTGACGCACTGCATCAAACGATGCGTTTTTTACTACAGCAGTACAAAATGCGGTCAGCTTGGGGCGTGGCAGGTCGCAGACCTTTTCGATGTTGTCCATAACCCTCACATAAGCCGTGGACACCACATCCTCCGCTAGTTCCCTTGACTTTACAATACTAAGTGAAATGCGTTGGAAGTAAGAATGCCGCTCACGGAACAACTGCTCCACTAACGCACGCTGTTCATCATTTAAACCATTAGTCAAACGATTCTTCATGCTGCTACCTATGGTGAAATCGTGCAATTGATTTTAAGCAAGCTTATCTTTGCCTCGTTACTTGTCCCATGCAGCGCCCTGCTGCCTCACATTTCTGTTTATACCATAATAATACTCTGCACAAAATGGATAATCGCCTAAAAATGCACAAATTTTGCACAATTTTATGTCCCCTTTTCCGTTTTCGTGCGTTATATAGATAGAAGGACAAAATAGGAGGCAACAGCAATGACATCTTTTTATGTTCCGCACATACATTTACAAAAGTCTGCTCGCTTCTTCCATCAATTATGGAGGCAGCGACTCAAATTTGACAGGACGAGCGCACAGTCCGTAATGTAAGGATTTGACTGTGCGCCGCTTAACGGTTTTATGCACTGAAATTTTCGATTTTAATGAGACTTGCAAATGAAGGGAGTTCTTTTAGATGAAAAAAGTATTATCCATCATTTTATCCCTTGCTATGGTCTTTACACTCTCCTGTACAGCTTTTGCTGAGGAAAGCGCCAAACCGGAAGCAACTACAACCACTTCTGAGTATTCGATGGTACAGAAGCTAAAGACAGAGAGCACCGAGGCGCTTCTTGCGGAAGGATACAGCATTTCCGATATTAAAAGTGCTAAATCCGGTGAACTCGAACAAACCATCATTGACGAACTCATGGAGCGAGCCAAACTGAGTGATGAAATCCTTAAGCAAAAAGGCTACACCACTGACGAAATCAAACAGCTTCGTTCACTCACCGGAGATGAAAGCCTCGCCAGTGTACAGGGACTTTTGGCATCCGTATCAGTTAGAAACAGCAAGAGTTCGTATTTCTATAGAAAATCGGATGATCGTACTTATTTTATCATCAATGTGGGTTGGAACTGGGACAAGGAGCCCACTACGCACTGGACAGATATTGTAGGAGCCGGTTGGGCAGGAAACTACCAGTTAACTAATAAAATTGCATCTACTAACAACACTCTTAAACTCACTTGCGTTGGAAATGGTCCAACTGTTGCCAGCAAATCAATTCATGTTACGATGAAATCTGATGATATCAATGCAGGTGAAGCAATTTTTAAAATGAATCAGGGTGCGTATTATAATCAGTCTTTCTACTGGGTCAAATCCGGCCGTGGAACAATTGAGCTCTCCATGTCCGGCCACCACGATAACGCTGAATTTATTTTTAAGTATGGTCACTCTACTGTTTCCGTTACTCCCTCAGTAAGCATGGACGGATTATCTCTCTCCTTTAGTTTTGGTGTTAACACCTCTAAGCCCAGCAGCGGTGCTGTTTACGGAGGTAAAGCAGCAGTTAAGTAATTTGTGCATAATTATTTAGAGGAAAGGAGGCTGCGGCAATGGCAGTTGTGGTTCTTTCGATAATTTTCGCATTTTTGATTCCCATCATATCCGCTATGGCGATCGACAACATGATAAACAAGAAGCCCTACACGGCTCATGTGATAGCCGTCTCGGTCTTTTTCGCCGTCATCGTTGCCACGCTCTTGCTCGTAAAGTAAACCGATAACGCAAAAATCTCCCGTCATGTGACGGGAGATTTTTGCTATATTCGGGGGTTAGGCTCAGAATGTGATCTCCTTGCCGGCCTTGCGCCACTGCTTGAACTCCGCAACGGCGGTGAACAGTGCGTCGGAGGAGGAGTTGATGGCGGTCTCGACGGAGTCCTGGATGACGCCGATGATGAAGCCGACACCGACGACCTGCATTGCGATGTCGTTGTTGATGCCGAACAGCGAGCAGGCCATGGGGATGAGCAGCAGCGAGCCGCCGGCAACACCGGATGCGCCGCATGCGCCGAGGGCCGCCATGACCGACAGAACGATGGCTACGGGCAGGCTCACGGGGATGCTCAGCGTGTGGACGGCTGCAAGGGTCATGACGGTGATGGTGACTGCTGCACCGGCCATGTTGATGGTTGCACCGAGGGGGATGGAGACCGAGTAGAACTCACGGTCGAGCTTGAGGCTCTCGCACAGGGTCATGTTGACGGGGATGTTAGCGGCCGAGGAGCGGGTGAAAAATGCGGTGACGCCGCTTTCCTTGAGGCACTTGAACACCAGCGGATACGGATTCTTGCGGATGACGATGAACACCATGATGGGGTTGACGACAAGGGCGGCAAAGAGCATGCAGCCGACGAGGATGAGCAGCAGCTTGCCGTACTCGTTGAAGATGGCAAGACCGCTGGTGGAAACTGCGGTGAACACGAGACCGAGGATGCCGAAGGGTGCGAGATTGATAACGAAGCGGACTGCCTTGGTAACTGCCTCGGAGGCATCGGACAGGAACTTTTTCGTCGTGTCGGATGCACCCTTGAACATGAAGCCGAGGACGACTGCCCAGAACAGAACGCCGAGGTAGTTGGCGTTGACGATCGAGCCGATGGGGTTGGCAACGATGTTGTTAAGAAGGCCGGTGAAGATGGCCGCAAAGCTGTCGGGAGCGGCATCGGAGGCGGCCTCAGTGAGGGTGATGGTCACGGGGAAAATGAAGCTTGCGCAGACGGCGACGACTGCCGCAAGGAAGGTGGAGATGAGGTACAGGACGATAACTGTGCCGAACTGCTTGCCCATCTTCTCCTTGGACTGTGCAAGTGCGCTGATGATGAGTATGAACACCAGCAGCGGGGCGATGGCCTTCAGAGCGCCGACGAACAGGCTGCCTAAGATGCCGATGCCGGGTGCGGTCTCGGCGGCGTTGGGGATGAGCAGGGCAAGAGCCACGCCGATGACCATGCCGATAACGATGCGCAGCACGAGGCTTACGCTGTTATACGCTTTTACGATTTTCATTTTTTCATTTCTCTTTCCTTTTGCATATTTCGGGCGGCGACAAACAGCCGTCCCGAGTGAACACTTTCAGTATTTTAACAAATTATTAACACCGTGTCAATTGACAAAGAAAACCGGGGAGCCGCATAAGCTCCCCGGATTTTTCATAAGGTATTGCTGAATTTTCATAGTCCCTTACTTTGCAAGGATGTGCACCACATTGCTGTAGGCCGAAGTAGCATAGCTGCTGCGGCTGCAATTGGCGACGACCTTGTAGTAGTAGGTCTTGCCCGCAACGGCGGAGGTGTTGGTGTAGCTTGTGTACTTGGTGGTGTACATCTTGGAATATTTGCCGTTTGCGGTGGTGGCACGGTAGATGGTATAGCTGTCTGCGTTATACACCTTGTTCCAAGTCAGCCTCGGGTCGCCGTTATTGAGGCTTATTTTCACGACGGGTCTTGCGCAGTCGCAGGTACGCTCTTTGATGGTGCTGAACTCGGAGTTCGCAGCGGTGTTCGTGCCGCAGACAGCCTTGACCTTGTAGTAGTAGGTGTAGCCTGCGTAGGAGGTGGAGTTGGTGTAGCTCGTGCTCGTGGTGGTGTACATCCTGGTGTAGGTGCCGTTTTTGGTGCCTGCTCTCCAGATCTCGTACTTCGTTGCACCCTCGACCGCCTTCCACTTGAGTGTGATCTTGCCGGAGGAGGCGTTGTTGCCGCTGGTGACGGTGGGTGCTGCGCACTTGCATACGCATGGGCCAACGAGAGCTGCCGCAGAGTCGGCGTAGCTTGTTCTTGAGGACAGGGCATAAACCTTGTAGTAGTAAGTCACACCGCCCTTGGAGGTGGAGTTGGTGTAGCTCGTGGAGGTCGTGGTGTACATTTTGGTGTATGTTCCGTCAATGCTCGTGGAGCGGTAGATGGCGTAGCTCTTTGCGCCGGTCACGGCCGTCCATTTGAGGGTGACCTTGCCGGAGGTTGCGTTATTGCCTGCGGTGACGACGGGTCTTGCGCAGTCGCAGGTGCGCTCTTTAATTGCGCTATAAGAGCCTGCCTTACCGTCGTAGCCGATGGCACGCACCTTATAGTAATAGGTGCTGCCTGCGGAGGCGGTGGTGTTGGTGTAGCTCGTGCCGGCAGTGGTGCAGTACAGCGAATATGTGCCGTTTTTGGTGCCGGAGCGGTACACCTCGTACTTGGCTGCGCCGTCAACAGGCTTCCAAGTGAGGCGGGGCTTGCCGGTGTCGGGATCGTTGCCGCCGGTGACGCTGGGTACGCCGACCTTGTCAACGCTGATCTTGCCGTAGTTTATCGTGACCTCGGCGGTGGTGCCGGCCTTATCGGTCACGACGACGACAAACGAGCCTGCCGAAGCGGATCTTGTGGGCGTGCCGGAGATTGCGCCGGTGGCCTTATTGACGGTGAGTCCTGCGGGCAGTGCCGAGCCGGACTTTATCGAGTAGCTGTAGCCGCCTGCGCCGCCGTAGGTCGCACAGGACAGGTATATCTCTCGATCAAGCTTGATGCCGACCATTGCTGCGGGCAGGTCGAACAGCGCAGAATCCATGACGGTAAGCGGGAGGTTCGCCTTGGAGGCGATGACCGCAGATTCGAGCGGCTTGCCGGCGGAATCGGTCAGATAATAGCCGCTGCCGGTGGTCGCAGTCGAGGTGCGGTAGCCGAAGTAGTATGCATTGCTGTTTTGCAGGGCCTTATTCGATGCGATGGAGAAATTCGAGTACGGGGTCGTATTTACCTTGGTGTAGCCGTTGAGGGCGACGCTGCCTGAGGTGCTTGCAACGGTCAGGGCATTGTACACCGTGGTCGCCGTGCCGGTGGCGTTGAGCGTGACGCTGCCGCTGCCGGAGGTGTTGAGCAGATATGCCGCCGCAGCGCCGTCTTTGGCGCCGTTGACGGTTATTCTGATATCGCCGGAGGTGTTGGCGATAAGCCTTGACGCTGCGCCACGGTATGCGGCCGTGATATTGAGTCTTGCGTCGTTGTTGACATACGCCCAATTGGTGATGCCGCTCGTGCCGGTGGCACCAGCCGCACCGACAAGGTTCACGGTGCCGCCGTTGACCTCAAGCGATTGTGCCTGACCTGCGCTGCCGGTGACGATAAGGTCGGCCGAGGTCGTGGTGGTCGTCTGTTTTACGGTCAGCGTATCGCCGAGGGTGCTGTTGGTCTTTGTTATCGTCAGTTTGCCGTTGACACTGATGCCTTCACGGGCAGGGCCGGGCAGAGTGACGGTGTTAGTGCCGCTCAGGACAATATTGAGGTCTGTGTCACACTTGATGGGGCCTGCGTTGTAGCCCTTGAGGGTGAGGGTCTTGTTCGAGGCGGTGTAGCTCCAGCCGAGCCCCTCTTTATCGGTCTTGACATTGAACTTTATGTAGCTTGAATTATCCGAGTAATCGACATACAAAAACTCCTCGGACGCCTTGACGGCGGAGTAGTTTATCGTTACCTGTGCGGTCGAGCCCTTGCTGTCCTTGGCAGAGACGACAAAGGCACCTGCTTCACTTGCAGCCGACGGTGTGCCGGAGATGCGGCCGGTTTTTGAGTCCATCGTAAGCCCCGCAGGCAGCTTGCCGGAGGCAACGGAGAACACATAGCCGCCCGAGCCGCCTCTGGTGGCGTTGATAACGGCAATGGTCGATTCATACTTTGTGCCGACCTTGAGACCGGAAAGGTCGAGCAGCTTCGAGTCCATTATCGCAAGCGGCTGACCGTCAACGGTCTGATAGGTCGCCGAGGAAAGCGGCTGACCGCTTGAGTCGCAAAGATAATACCCGGGGTTGCCGTTCGGGTCAGTTGTATAGCTGCCCTCGTAGTAATTATCTACGCCCTTCACCTTTTTATTGTAGTCAACGGAGTAGTTGTCCACGGGATCGTTTGCGACCTTGGTATAACCGTTTAGGACGACATTGCCTGCGGTGCTTGCAATTTTCAGGCTCTCGCACACGGTGACCGCCGGTGTGGGGGCGTTCAGCGTCACGGTGCCGGTGCCGGAGGCATCGAGTGAGCAGACGGCGGCGGCAAAGGAGTTGCTGCCGTTTGTCGTAACGGTGACTGTGCCGGAGGTGTTGGTCTTGAGGGTCGAGCCTACGCCACGGTAGGGGGCCGTGATATTCAGCCGTGCGTCATTATTTACGACGGTCATGTTCGCAATGCCCGTGCCGGTACCGCCGACCACCTCGTTTTTGAGGGTGACGGTGCCGCCGTTTATGACGCATGCGTGTGCCTCGTCGTCCTTGCCGGTCTGGATGAGGTTCGACGGGGATGCGGCCACGGTCTGCTTAATGGTCAGCGTGTCGCTTGCCGATGAGCTTGTCTTGTTTATCGTCAGCTTGCCGCCGACGGATATGCCGGACTTTGCATCCTTTGCAAGACTTATGGTGTTGGCGCCCTTTAAAACAACGGTCAGGTCGCCGCCGTATTTTATGGCGCTGCCGTCATAGCCGCTCAGGGTCAGCGTCTTTTTCGCTGCGTCCCATGACCAGCCCGTGCCGGAAGCGCTGGCGGTGTATTCCTTGCCGGAGACGGTGAGCGTATCCGTGCCTGCCGCCAAAGCGGAGACGGGCAGGAGCGTGCACACCATGATAAGGGCTAAGAACAGTGCCAATAACCTTTTCATGTATTTTTCCTCCTTGAGGTTTCAATCTGCAGTAACACTATTATAATGTAACACAAAAGCATCGCTTTTGCAATATGAAGAAAAACCCCGTCAGAGACGAGGCTCTGACGGGGTTCTGCTAACACTCTTAGTTTTCTTCTTTTTTCTTACTTGCGACTACTGCGCTCACGCCAAGGCCGGACATTACGAGCACGCCGAGCCAAATTGCGATGTTGCTGTTGTCACCGGTCTGCGGGATGACCAGTGCGGGTATCGAAACGGTCTCGGTCTGGCCGCACTCGGTGCAGGTAAGCACCTTTTCGCCGTTTTCGAGCGTGGTGGGCTCCTTGGTCACCTTGCCCTCGTCCCAGCTGTGGTCGTGTGGTGCGATGACGGTGACATCCTTGACTGCGTCGCAGTCTGCGCAGTGGATAGACTTGCTTCCACTCTCGGTGCAGGTCGGCTCCTTGTCGACAGTGAAGTCGCTTTCCCATGCGTGACCCTTGGCCTCGATGACGGTCTTGTCCTTGACCGCGTCGCAGTCTGCGCAGTGGACGGACTTGCTGCCGGCTTCGGTGCAGGTCGGCTCCTTGTCGACGGTGAAGTCGCTTTCCCATGCGTGGCCGGCTGCGGCTATCTCCTCGGTGACGGTGTCGCCGCAGACGGAGCAGACCTTCTGCTTGCTGCCGGCATCCGTGCAGGTCGGCTCGACGGTGGTCTCCCAGTCGCCGTAGCTGTGCTCGCCGGTTGCAACATGCTTGTAAAGATCAAGGGTGAGTTGATGTGCTTGCTTTGCCAGAGCTGCACTCTCGGCGGTGGCGTATATCTTAGCCGATGCCGTGTCCATACCGCTGACGGCGGCCTTCATCTCGCCGATCTTGTCGTAGCACTTTGCCTGCATCTCGGCAAGCTTTGCGTGGATGAGTGCGTTGTCCTCATCAGAGCACTCATCGGACAGAGCGAAGTTGCTCAGGCCGTCAACGGACCAGTAGTAGCCGGTCTCCCAGCCCTCGGGCAGGATCTTGTAGCCGCTGCCCTTCCAGCTGACAGAGGGGAATGCGCCGTAGAAGCTGTCGGGCTTTTCTGTCGTGAAGCTTGCGCTTCCGAGGCCGCCGACCTTGTAGCCCTCGTACATGTCGGTGGTCAAAACGGGCAGGTAAGGAATTGCAACGGTGTACTGGCCGTGCTCCATTGCAAGCCACTCAACGGTGGCTGTCTCCATGGGGCCGGTGGACTGGATCTGGAAGATGTGCCACTCGAGATTGCCGGTGTTGCCGATACCGTTGACCTTGTAGAAGTCGACCACATCCTTTGCGCCGAGATTCTTGGCCGCTTCGATAGCGGTAGTCATGGTGACGATCTTGCCGTCCTTGACATTGGTGATGGTAAAGTCGGAGCTTACGGTGTTTGCGGAGGTGAACTTCTCGCTACCTGCGAGGTAGTTAAGGCCGTTTACCATGCGGGAATTGATGCCGGTGTTGGAGTAGGAGGCACGGAAGTCAATGGTATTCTCGGCCTCATCGCCGACATAGGTTCCGGCCTGCTTTGCGATCTCGATGACCTTATCCGATGCGATGACATTCTCGGTGTCGTCAAGGTCGACAAGGCCGATAGCGCCCATGTTCGGGCTGATGGCGATCATGTCGGAGGAGAGCTTGACCGCAATGTACTGGTGGCCGGTGTAGTTTTCGACATACCAGACTTCCTTCTGGTCGCCGATGAGAACGCCCGAGCGCTCCTCGGCACCGACAGTGTCGTAAATGTTCATCAGCAGCTCAACGCCCTCTTTAGCGGAGCTTGCTTCGCCGAGGAGAACAGTGGCCATGTCACTTTCGCACATGCCGCCGCCGACCATCGGGTCAAGCGCCTTGAAGTAGCTGCTGCCCTTCCATCCGAGCGTGACCATTGCGGAAACGGAAACGCCCTTCTCGTTCGTGCCGCACTCCTCCATCGGGGTGTGTGCGTGCGTTCCGTCGCAGTCGGGGCACACGCCGCCGAGATTATCGTCGGAAACGGCGGTGTAGGAGTAGCTGTCGTGGCTGAAGGTGTGGGTAAAGCCGTAGCAGCCTTCGTATACGCTGCCTGCGGCATGCTTGCCGTGCTCGCTTACATAAGCGACCTTGTTGTAGCTGTTGGAGTAGTCCTCGCTTCTCGCCATGAAGGTGGAGCCGTCGGTCGTGAGATCAGAGCCGACATATATCATCGTGCAGGCCGAAGCACTGCCGATACCGATCGCAGTGACCGCTGCAACGGTCATTGCGCAAACCATAAGCTTCTTTTTGAGGTTCATGTCGATTTTTCCTTTCGGTGAGTATTTATTCATTGACAGTGCATAATATACGCTTTTCGAATGGATATGTCAAGTGTTTTATTGAATATTTTTTCATGAAATTTTAACATACTCGCAACAATATGCATTATTACAACAATCATGTGCAAGCGAATGTGCGTTTTTATTCATTCTAACGAACAAGTGTCCTCACTTGCCGCAAACATGCGTTCTTGCTTTTATATGTCGCATTAAGTGAGAAAAGCCTCACGATTCGTTTGAATCGTGAGGCTTTATGTTTATTCCTCGGAGATGTGGATCTCTTTTATGGTGAAATCCTGGCCGGTGAGGATGGATTTTTCAAAGCTTCCGCAGTTCGGGCAGTAGCCCTCGTGCTCGATGACATTGAAAATTTCGTCGCAGTCGTCGCACTCGGCCATGCCGGGTATGACATTCATGATGAGCTTCGTGCCCTCAAGTATCGTTCCCTCGGTCGCAACGGGATAAATCTCCTCAACATACTTCGGGATGATGAGCGACAGCTCGCCGATATCCAGAACGACCTCGTCTATCTTCTTGACATTGTTTTCGGCGGCGAAGCTTTCGACCGTGCGCACGACCTGCTTTACAACACCTATCTCGTGCATATCACTTCTTGAGGATCTTCTTTGCCACGAAGCGGCTTGCGGCTGCCGGAGCGTTGCCGACGGCGGTCATGAGCGTGTTCATGTAGCTGTAAGAGGTGTGATCCATAACCTTCTCAAGGTGGATGGCGTCAAACTTGCACTTGGTGGTGCAGATGCCGCAGCCGATGCACATATCCTCGTCGACGACGACGCAGCCGCAGCCGAGGCAGCGGGCGGCTTCCTTCTTGATCTGCTCCTCGGTGAGGGTACCGCGCAGATCCTTGAAGCTCTTCTTTGCCTCCTTGGCGGGCGCATCGGCGGCCTTCTGGCGGGGTGCATTGTCAAAGCCGACTGCGTTGATGCCAAGCGTTGCGACATCCAGCGGCTTATAATCACGGTGGTCACGGCCGAGATCCTGGGTCTGGCCGGGGTGTACATAGCGGTGGATGGAGATGGATGCCTCCTTGCCTGCCGCAATTGCGTCGATGGCAAACTTCGGGCCGGTGACAAGGTCGCCGCCTGCGAAAACATCCTCAACATTGGTTCTGCCGTACTCGTCGACGAGAACGGTGCCCTTTGCGCCGGTGTTGATACCCTCGATGCCCTCAAGGTCGATCTTCTGACCGATTGCGGAGATCACGGCGGAGACCTTCATGGTCTCGAACTTGCCGGTGCCGACGGGCTTGCCGTCCTTGAGCTCCATGATCTCGACCTTGAGCTCGGCTGCCTTGCCCTCGCCGGTTATCTCGGCGGGAGCTGCGAGGAACTTGAACTTCACGCCCTCTTCGATGGCTTCTTCTATCTCGTCGTCCGCTGCGGGCATTGCGTCACGGTCACGGCGGTAGACTATCGTGGTCTTTGCGCCGAGGCGGACTGCCGCTCTTGCGACATCGATGGCGACATTGCCGCCGCCGATGACTGCGACTGCCTTGCCGATAGCGGGCTTATTGCCGAGGTTTACCTCACGCAGGAAGTCGATGCCGGTGAAAACGCCGTCGAGGTCGTCGCCCGGGCAGCCGACCTTTGCGCCCTTGGATGCGCCGACTGCAAGGTAGATGGCCTTGAAGCCGTCCTTGCGCAGCTTGTCGAGGGTGATGTCCTTGCCGACCTCAACGCCGGTCTTGAACTTCACGCCCAGATCCTTGAGCACCTTTATCTCGGCCTTGATGACATCCTTCTCAAGGCGGAACGAGGGGATGCCGAGGGTCAGCATACCGCCGAGCTCCTTTTCCTTCTCGTAAACGGTGACGGGGTAGCCCTTGACGGCGAGGTAGTATGCGCAGCTCAGGCCGGCAGGGCCTGCGCCGATGACCGCTATCTTCTCCTCGTACTTTCTGCCGATCTGATTGAGCAGCTTCGGCACGAAGCGGGTCTTTGCGTCGAGATCCTTCTCGGCGATGAACTTCTTGACATCGTCGATTGCGACGGCGTCATCGATGCTCGCACGGGAGCAGGCGGCTTCGCAGGGCTTATTGCAGATGCGGCCGCAGACTGCGGGGAAGGGATTTTCCTTCTTGATGAGCTCGAGTGCCTCGGTGTAGCGACCCTCGCCCGCTAACTTCAGGTAGCCCTGAACGGGGATATGGGCCGGGCAAGCCGCCTTACAGGGTGCGGTGCCGCTGGGCATTACATCGGTGCGGTTGGTGCGGTAGTTGACATTGTAGCTCTTGGGATCCCAAGGAATTTCTTTATCGGAATGGTAAGCGTCGGAGATCTTCGGGTCGACGGTGCTGCACTTCTGACCGAGCTTGAGAGCATTGGTCTGGCAGTTTTCGACGCACTGACCGCAGGCGACGCACTTGTTCTTATCGACCTTGGCAAGGAAGTTGGACTGTATCGACTTTGCCGAGCGGAAGTAGTTTGCGATACGCAGAGCGTAGCACGAGCAGCCGCAGCAGTTGCAGATAGCGGTGGTGTCCTCAAAGCCGGGGGTCTGGTTTATCTCGTGGACAAGGCCGTTGTCCTCGGCACGCTTTAATATCTCATATGCCTCCTCCTTGGTGATAAGGCGGTGAGTGCCGAGGCGGGAGTAATTTATGGCGTTGTCATTGAGGTACATGCACATATCATCTTCGAGGTGGCCGCAGCCTTCGCCGATCAGGCGGCGGGAACGACGGCAGGAGCACGGGCCGACGGAGATGGCCGATGCCTTCTCGATAAGGGTGCGCACCTCATCATAGGATGCGGTCTTGGAGTTGTTTTCAATGGCGCTCATGACGGGCATAACACGCATGAACATCATGCCCTGCTTGCCGTTCTGCAGAACGGGAGCAACCATTGCGATGCGGCGGCGGGTGTACTCCTCAAAGCATGCGCCGAGGTCGGGGTAGCGCTCGCACTGCTCGTTATTCGAGAGGATGCCCTCCATGATGCCGGGCACCCAAATGGGGTAGTACCAACCGGCCTTTGCGCCGTTGAGACCCTCCATAGTGCGGCACACGCCGGCCACATTGAGCTTATCAAGCTGCTCACGGGTCCATTCGACGCTTGCCTTGCAGCGCTTTGCAAGCTCCTCGGTGGTGCGGGGTGTGTCAAGCTTCATGTGGAGCATGACCTTGCACATATCGTCGTCAACGATAGGCTCGAGAATGCGGTACTCGGGGTCATTGTAGGTGATGCCGGTGTAGGTCAGACTTTCGAGGCTGATCTTTGTCGCCAGCTTCAGAATATTCGGTCTGTGTGCCATAATTGATCTCCTTATTATGTATTTATTTTTCTTATAAACCAATCAACTAAACTAACAGTATAATTATATCACAATTATTCCGCTATGTCAAACTTTTGACTGTTTCGGGAAAGCGTAAAAACACAACTGCATCAATAGATTGACGGGTGGCTGGCATTTATTAACTTTTCTTTGCTCTGCCAAAGAAAAGGAGACAAATAGCAAAAAACACTCCGCATAAAAGCACGGAGTGTTTGCTGTTTGAATTATCAGGGAATGATGCTGTCTTTAACGCCGCCGAGGAAGTCGCCGAGACCCTTGGAGAAGTCTTCGACGGTATTGGTGATGCCCTCGATATCGCCCTTGTCATAGGCGTTGCCGATATCCTTGAGCGAGCCGACGAAATCGTCCGCTGCGCCCTCGACGCCCTTTTCAACATTGTCGCCATAGTTCATGATGTAATCAATCTTGTTGCGGCCGTTATCCTTGCTGCCGCCGTCATTTTTGGTCGAGCTGCTTGAACTGCCGCTGCTCTTGGTCGGCTGCTTTGCGGCGGTGCTATTGCTGCCGCTCACGGCTGCGTCATTGCCGCCGGTGACGGTCGCTGCATCGGACGAAGTCGGCTCGGTGGTCGCTTCGGGCTGCACCGTTTCGGTCGGGGTGGGTTCGGTCTTCTCGTCCTCGTCACCGGAACACGCCGAGAGCGTTGCCGCCAGAATAACGATGAGCGCCGCGAACACTGCAAGTGCCACAACAAAAAATATGCTTTTCTTTTTGGTCTGCGCCATGTTTCCCTCCGTTATCGGTCGACCCCCATCGACCTGAATCTAAATTTTTCCGGCAATTTTGTCTATTTTAGCATACTATTTTTTGAACTGCAAGAGTTTAAAATGTATTTTATCCATTAGTTTCCACGCATTTGTTTTCACTGAGAGCGTGACGGCGACCTCGCCGAATACTATACCGCCGATGATATCGACGAAAAAATGCTGCTTGACGAACACGGTCGAGGCGCACACAAGCGCCGCAAACAGCCCCGAGCCGATGACAACGGGCTTATCGAGCCTGGCTATCATGAAGCCTCGGAACACCATGTATGCGAACATGCAGTGCATGGATGGGAACAGGTTCGTCGGCTGGTCGGCGGAGTAAAGCTGCGCAAGAAGCCGGTCGTAATAAACGCCGCCCGTTACCTCGGGGCGGTCGATGACCGTGGGAACGGCGATAAAAAAAACGGCGCAGATAAGCTCGGCGATGTAAATGCCGGTGAACATCCTGAAGCACAGCTCCCGCTCCTGACGCATACAAACGGCAAGGCCGAGTATCCAGAAGATGAATGTCGCCGTGTAGACCGTGACCCACTCGGGTGCAAGCGGTATCACTTCGTCAAGCGGCACGGGAATGCTGTGATGCACGGCAGATGCGGTAAGCGGCTTTGTGCCCCAGAATATCGCCATATGCATAAGCACGGTTATCACGAGCGGAAAGTAAGCGTAGCTCGGAAAGAGCTTGGTTTTCTGTAAAGTCTTATCCATGGGCATCCTTATCTTACAAATGAAGTATCAACATTGACGACGGCAAAGCGTCCGGGCATCTGCGCCTCGACGGCGGCGCACACCTCGGCTCGCACCTCGTCTGCGGTCTTTGCGATACCGCAGGGGACGACAACATCAAAAATGAGGTTGGTGTGGCTCGGCCCTGCGACCATGCGGAAATCATGCACGCCGATGACATCGTCAATTCCGGCGATGACCTCCAGAAGCTTTTTGTGTTCGGCATCGACCGCCTCGTCGTCGCACACGACAGGATCCATATGTATCGTCGCCTCGCAGCCGAGATCATGGGCGAGCGTGCGCTCGACGGTATCGACGGCGTCGTGCAGCTCAAAGATATCTCCCCTGCCGTCGACCTCGGCATGCAGGCTTATCATGAGCCTGCCCGGACCGTAATCGTGCACGACAAGATCGTGCATGCCGATTATCTCCTCACGGCTCATAACGATATCCTCTATCTTCTGCACGAGCTCGGGATCGGGCGCCTGACCGAGAAGCGGCGAGAGCGTGTCTCTCGCAACGCCGACGCCTGCCCAGAGGATGAACAGTGCAACGAGCACACCGGCATAGCCGTCAATGTTCACATCAAAGAAATAGCTCACGCCCATGCTCAGTAAAACGACCGTGGTCGCAATGGAATCCGACAGGCTGTCGGCCGCCGTTGCCTGCATCGCCGACGACGAAATTTTCTTGCCGACCGAGCGGTTATACGCCGACATATAGACCTTCACGGCGATGGAAACTATCAATATCGCCGCCGGAAGCAGACCTGTTTCGACAGGCTCGGGTGTTATTATCTTTTGTACCGAGCTTATGAGCAGCTCCACGCCCATGACAAGGATGAGCGCCGCAACGCACAGGCCGGAGATATACTCAAGCCTCCCGTGGCCGAACGGGTGGTCAAGGTCCGGCTTTTTGCTGGATAAATGAAAGCCCACAAGCGATATCGCCGACGAGCCTGCGTCTGATAAGTTGTTGAACGCATCGGCGGTTATGGCGATAGAGCCGGAAACGGCTCCCGCAATGTATTTGCCCGCAAACAGCAGGACATTCAAAACGATGCCCAATGCGCTGCACAGGCTGCCGTAGGCCTTCCTGACAGCGGGATCGGTCACATCGTCACGGTTTTTTATGAAAATTTTGGACAGCAGTGATACCACGGCGTATCCCTCCGATACAAAACAGGTTTAAGTATTATATAACGATATTACCGATACTTCAAGCAATGCGGAAAAATAATTGTTAATTTTATATTAAAGTCATTTCTGCATCTTGAATAAATCGGCATTTTATTATATTATGTAAAGGTATATCTGTTGGTAGTGTAATATTTTTGAACTTGGGGCTTTAGTATGCGCAAATTAGCGACCTTTATCGTCGACAGGCGAAAGTTGATAATGATAATTTTTGCCGTGGCGACGGCGCTTTCAATATTCACCTCGGGGCTGGTCAAGGTCAACTCCGACCTCTACACCTTCCTGCCGGAAAATTCCGAGACCCGTCAGGCGCTCGGCGTTATGGGCAAGGAGTTTACGACCTACAGCACCGCAAGGATCATGGTCGAGGAGATAAGCTATTCCGATGCGTTGGAGCTATACCACGACATTGCCGCCGTTGACGGTGTGAGGTCCGTGAGCTTTGACGATTCGAGCCTGCATTACACCAAAAACCGTGCGATGTTCTCCGTCACCTTCGCAGGCGGCGACAATGACGAGGCCAGCTTAAGCGCCCTTGAGGATATAGAGGACATCCTGTCCGACTACACGGTGTATTACGACACGCAGGTCGGCTATAACCCCTCGGTGCAGATAGTAAGCGAGATGCTGGTCGTCGGCATAATCACCGTAGTGATAGTCATTGCCCTGCTGCTTCTGACCTCCCGCAGCTATGCGGAGGTGCCGGTGCTGCTTGTGACCTTCGGTGCAGCGGCCCTGCTTCAGTTCGGCACAAACTTCCTGTTCAAGCAGATCTCCTATGTCTCCAATGCGGTGACGCTCATTCTCCAGCTTGCGCTTGCCATAGACTATGCGGTAATTTTGTGCAATCGATTTGCCGAGGAAAAGCAGCATTCCGAGCCGAGACAGGCAATGATAGATGCCCTGACAAAGGGCATACCCGAAATATCCTCCAGCAGCCTCACGACCATCGGCGGACTTATCGCCATGGCGTTCATGCAGTTCGGTCTCGGCAGCGACCTCGGACGGGTACTCATAAAATCCATCCTGCTTTCGATGCTGTCGGTGTTCCTTCTCATGCCGGGGCTTCTTCTGACCTTCAACAAGGCCATCGACAAGGCCCGCCACCGCAGTGTCATCCCGCATATCGACTTTGCGGGCCGATTTGCTTGGAAAACGAGAAAGATAGTCCCGCCGATATTCATCGTTGTGCTCATCGTCTGCGGTTACTGTGCGCTGCACTGCCCGTTTTCGTATAACTATTCCGACGCAATGCCCCTTAACCTCAACGACCGGCAGCTTGCCCGTGCCGAGGTAAACGATACCTTCGGCTACAGCAACATGATGGCCGTCGTTGTCCCGACGGGCGACTATCAGGCCGAGGCGGACATGCTCGAGGAGATATCGAAGCTTGACCATGTGACCTCCGTTCAGGGCATCGCCATAACCGAGGTGACGGGCGGCTATAAGCTCACCGACAAGCTCACGATCAGCGAATTTTGCGATATCGCAGGGCTTGACGAAATGACGGCATCGGCGCTGTTTGCCTACTACGGCGCATCGCATGACGATTACAAGCAGGTCGGCGAGGATCTGCACAATTACAAGGTGCGGATGATAGACCTGTTTTCCTTCCTGTACGAGGTCGTGGAAAAGGGCGATGTTGAGGTCACGGCCGAGCAGAAGAGCATGATAGAGGATCTTAACTCTCAGCTTTCCGATGCCAAAGCGCAGCTCCAAGGTCCCGACTACAGCCGCATGCTGGTGTACTGCGACACCGATGTGCAGTCGCAGCAGTCGTATGATCTCATCGGCCAAATTCACGACATCGCCGAAAAGTATTACGACGGCACGATATATGTCGCAGGTGACGCCACCTGCTCCCGTGACCTTGAGCAAACCTACACGAGGGATAATGCCATGGTCAGCATCCTCTCGGTCGTGTTCGTCGTCATCGTGATTTTGTTCACCTTCCGCTCGGCCGGACTTCCCGTTCTGCTCATTGCAGTCATCCAGGGCAGCATCTGGATTAACTTCACCTGGCCGTATGTGACGAACGAGCCGATATTCTTCGTCGGCTACCTCATCGTCACGGCTATACAAATGGGCGCAAATATCGACTACGCCATCGTCGTTTCAAACCGCTACATCACCCTGCGGCAAAACAACTCCAAGCGTGTGTCGATAACCGCCGCACTCAACGGCGCTCTGCCCACACTCATCACCTCCGGCAGCATCCTTGCCATTGCGGGTCTGCTCATCGGATTTTTGTCCACCGAGGCAATTACCTCCGATATCGGTATCGCACTCGGCCGAGGCACATTCATCTCGCTGCTGCTCGTCATGTTCGTCCTGCCGCAGCTGCTCTTGTGGGGCGATAAGTTTATAAAGAAAACAACCTTTGCAAAGAAAATCCATTTCCGTGTACCGCCCATCTTTGAGGATGACTTCGAGGAGGTCGCACGCAAGCATACGGCGGGCAAGTAAATCGGGGGATCGCTTGTTCGTTTACGAGAAAGGAAGAAAATAAATGAAAAGAATCGCACTGGCTGTCATCAGCATCTGCCTTGTGATCGCTTCGGTGTTCGGCTTTTTCGCCGCTGCCGCCGGTCTCGAGGATATAACCGGCATCCTGCGCAGATCCAATCTGCAAAATGACGATATCCGCGACTCGATAGCCCTCATCTCCGAGCGCTATGACGAGATAAAGGACAATGGCGGCGACAAGACCGCCAAGAACTACGCCACAGCCGTTGTCACCGATAAGTACGGCAGCAGCAAGATAAGCGCCGGTCAGAAGCAGTATGACGAGGGCAAGGCGCAGCTGGATAAGGGTCAGAAGGAGTATGACGCCGCCAAGGCGCAGCTGGATAAGGGCAAGGCCGATTACGCCGCCGCCGAGAAGCTCATCGCTGAAAAGGAAAAGGAAATTGCCGACGGCGAAAAGCAGATAGCCGACGGCGAAAAGCAGATAGCCGACGGCGAAAAACAGCTTGCCAAGGCGAAAAAGCAGCGTGACGAGGGTCAGGCGAAGCTCGACGAGGTCACGCCTATCTACAACAAGGCAAAGCCTTATTACGATAAGCTCCACGGCACGACCGGCGGCAATTACACCGAGGTGGGGCTGAATATCCTGCTTCGCTCGCTCGGCTATAACAAGACCGTGACGGAGCTTTTTAACGAGTACGACGCCGCAAAGCAGCAGCTTGCCGATGCCGACAGGCAGATAGCCGACGCAGAGCTTCAGCTCGAGGAGGGCAAGCAGCAGCTTGCCGCCGGTAAAGAGCAGCTCGCCGCAGGCAAGGAGCAGCTCGCCGCAGGCAAGGAGCAGCTCGCCGCTGCAAAAAAGCAGCTTGACGACGGCGATGCGCAGCTTGCCGCAGGCAAGGCCAAGCTCGATGACGGTAAGGCTCAGCTTGCCGACGCTGCCGAGCAGCTTGCAGCAGGCAAGCGCAAGATGGCAAGCAACAGCGCCTCCATGGCAAACGACCTGCAGAACCTCGAAGAGATGGAGGATGCGCAGGAGATAGTCGATGCAGGCATCAAAATTCTGCTCGCAAACGACGGCATCGCCGAAAAGGTCACCGACAGAGAGGATTATGATGAGGTGCTCGCCGCCGCCAGCGCCTATGTCGAGGAGGAGGCCGACAGCGTCCAGCAGGAGCTGGCTCTGCGCCAGCAGCTTTATTCGCTGCTCAGGATACTCGCCGTCATCGGCCTTGTCGCCGGTGCGATCGGCATCCTCGTTGCGTTCCGCCCCAAGCTCCAGACGCTCGTGGCCGCACTCGTTCTCGCCTGCGCTGCCGCAGCAAGCGCCGCAGCGCTGAACATCTACGGCTATGTCAACGACTACCGCTACTTTGTGTACGCCCTCGAGGACGGCAGCGGCAACGGTTCGCTGCAATTTGCCGCAATGATGGCAATCTTGGTCGCAGCGCTGCTGGCGGTCATCGTCTGCATCGTCTGCACCAAGGCGTATAAGCGAGGCGTTGTGCCCGCAGGTGCCGCTCCTGCAGCGGTGAAGGCCGCAAAGCCCGAGAAGAAGGAAAAGCCCCGCCGTGTCATAAAGACCGACGAGGACGACGACGATAACGGCTGGGGCAGCGCAGATGCAGCGCCCGCACCCGCAGCTCCCGCTGCGGAGGAAAAGGTCATACGGCCTGAGCCCACCGCCGCTCCCGACGAGCCGACCGTGGTCGACGGCAGCACCATCCCCTCCGACCTTGTCGCACGCATGCAGGCGCAGACCAAGCGCCTGAACGAGGAAACCGAGCGTATGGAGGCCGAAGCTCGCCGCAAGGAAGAGGAGACCCGCCAGCAGGACTTTGAGGCCGCCCGCCGTGAGTACGAGGAAGCCCTCCGCAAATTCGAAGAAGCCCGCAAAAACTCCAAATAAAATTCAAGCACCCCGAACCTCGGGGTGCTTTTTTCATTGAATCGCCCCCGTGTCTCCACGGGGGCTTGTGGTTTATTTTGTCGCTTTGATGCTGACTGCGCTGCTCTGTGCGGAGTTTGCGTAAGAGTTTGATGCGCAGACGGCTTTGACCTTGTAGTAGTACTTAGTGTTTTTCTTTGCACCGCTGTTTATGTAGGTGGTTTTAGTCGTGCTGTCCCAGTAGCTGAAAGTCTTACCGTCGGTGGAGCGGTAGATGTAGTACTTATCTGCACCGGTTACTGCGCTCCAGTAGATTTGCGGCTTACCTGCCGAGGTTGTGATCTTAAGCTCGGGTGCTTTGGGTCCCATCTTAATGTTGTAATGAATTGTTGCGTTCTCTATGGGTGTATTTTCAGCACCCATTTCCGCTTTCAATTCTTCCCACTGCTTCTCCGTACCTGAATAATATACATCTTTTAATGCATCACAGCCTGCAAATGCCCACTCTCCAATGCCAGTGACACTGTTGGGTATCGTTATACTCTTCATACCACTACAAGCCGTAAATGCCCCATCTCCAATCCATGTAGTGCCGTACGGAATGTTGACGCTTTCAATACTGTCGCAGTAAAAGAATGTGTCGCCCTTGACACTCGTAATATTACTTGGAAGTTCAATGTTTTTAAGCTCTCTGCAAGAATAGAATGCTCCACCCCCGATAAAGGTGACCGAATCGGGAATTGCTATTGCTTCGAGACTTGTGCAGTTTCTAAACGCATTATCACCTATCATCGTTGCGCCGCTTGGAATAGTAATTGTTTTTAGATTGTAACAGTTTAAAAATGCGTAGCTTCCGATAGAATCAATGCTATCGGGGATGCTTACATCTTGTAGGTTATAGCTATCAGTATTGGTAAGGTCATGTACATAATTTGCGCTTTAAGCCCGACTTATCAAGGAAAAAGCTCTGCATAATGACGAAAAACGCCCCTGTGCGATATGCGCAGGGGCGTTGGGGGCTGCGGGTCAAGTCACAGCATTTTAATGCCCTTCATGGCGAGCATGAGACCCATGGTGATGATAAGGACGGTGCTCACTTTGAGGATGTATTTGTTATATTTTCTGGTCAGCGCATCGCCGAGCAGGCCGAACACGAGCATGCAAACGCTTGTGCCGAGACCGAACACGAGCATCAGCGCCGCACCTTTTCCGGCCGAGCCTGCCGAGGCGGCTAAAAACCACATTGACGACAGCATGCCGCAGGGCATCACGCCGGTCAGAAGTCCGACTATAAACGGCGTTCCGTGGAAGCCGCAGGGCGAGCTCAGCCCCGGGCGCAGTCGGCGCAGAAACGGCACGCCCCACATGCGAAGTCCGATGAGCACGACAAGCAGTCCCGCCACGATGAACACGGCGCTTTTAAGCTGCATACTGAAAATGATATAGCTGCCCGCTGCGCCGAAAATCAGCCCCATGACCGTGTAGCCGACCATGCGGCCGCCGTTATACGCAAGGGCGTTGTGCTGCGTGAGCATGATGCCGCCGCACATTCCGATGCAATGCACGCCGCCCAACAGTCCTGTTAAAAACACCAGTCCCAGCGACATTCCACCGCTCATCTCGGGCATGCTCACCGCCTGCGTCAGGTAAGTCAGCGCAAAATACAGCGCTGCAATACAGCATAAGTCGAGCAAATTCCACAGCAGGTTTTTCCTGCCCCTGCCGACGGGGAAGCCGAACTTTGCAAGCGTTCCTTCTATCTCCGCCTTGCCGACCCTTTCGGGGTCAAATTCGACCGTTACCCCGCTTTTCACATAGCTTGCGTTGACCGAATTTACGCCGTCAAGGCGACTTAAAATTCGCTCGATATCATAGGTGCAGTTCGGGCAGACGATGCCGTCCACCTTAGTTTCAAATGTGCTCATTTTACTCTCCCCGACGGCTGTCGAACGCATGCGCAAGCTTTGCCGCCAGCCTCTCGGCGACACTCGGCCTGCGTTCAAACGGCGGATAGCCGGCATCATCGAGGGCTGCAAAAATTTGCGCCTCGGTGACGATATCGGGGTCAAAGCGTACCGTGACGAGCGACTTAAAATACTCGACATCAGCATCGATGACGCCCCGCAGCTGCAATAGTGCGCAGATTATAAGCTTGGGACACTGTGCGCAGTACATGCCCTTTACATAGGTTTTCAGCGTTTTTTCTTCCACCGTTTCTCCTTCCTGCCGTTTTGCAGCTTTAGTGAATTAAGCAGCACCCCAATTGAACTGAGCGACATTGAGGTCGCACAAATTGACGGGTGCAGCACTCCGGCGGCGGCAATCGGGATACTCAGGGCGTTGTACACAAGCGCCCAGCGGAGATTTTGATTGACCACCCGCATTGTTTTTTCCGAGAGCTCGAACACCTCGGGCAGCTTCTTCAGATTGCCGGACGGCAGGAGTATGCCCGCCGATTCGATGGCTATATCCGAGCCGCTGCCCATGGCGACCGAGCAGTCGGCTCCGGCGAGTGCGGGCGTATCGTTCACGCCGTCGCCGACCATGCAGATGGTGCGCCCCTCGGCTTTCAGCCGGACGACGATATCCGCCTTTTCCGTCGGCAGGACATTGGCTCTGACATTCTCTATCCCCGCCCGGGCGGCAATATCCCGAGCGGTTTGCTCGTTATCGCCGGTGACGAGCCACACCTGCCTGCCGCTTGCCTTGAGCCGCTCGACCACTTCCCGAGCCTCGGGCTTTATGACATCGGCGACCCGGATAAGTCCCACGAGCACGCCGTCATACGCTGCGCAGACCTCGGTGCCCGTGCCGTCGGGCAGGCTCGCCGCATCCACGCCGTTCTCGGCGAGAAACCGCCTGCTGCCGCAGATGAGCGCTTTGCCGTTTATCGTGCATTTAACGCCCCTGCCTGCGACCGCTTCAAAGTCCGCTGCCGGGTCGGGCGCAAAGTCGCCGAACACGCTCTTTGCGTGGGCGACAACCGCCTTGGCGACCGGGTGGTCGGACATGGCCTCCGCCGAGGCGGCAAGGCGCAAAAGCGCCGCTTCGTCCATGCCGCCGAGTGTTAAAATTTCCGTGACCTCGGGGCTTCCCTTGGTTATCGTGCCGGTTTTGTCGAACATGACGGTGTCAGCCTTGCGGGCATTTTCGATGAACCTGCCGGAGCTATATAGCACGCCGTTTTCGGCGCCGGCGCCAGAGGCGACCATTAGCGCCGTGGGCGTTGCAAGTCCCAAGGCGCACGGGCAGGCGACCGACAGCACATCGCAGCAGGTCACAAGCGCCTTTTCAAGGTCGTGCGGCCTTAATTTCTTAAACCACAGTGCAAAGGTCGCCGCAGCGGCGGCAGCAACGGCGGGCACGAACCAGCCCGCAACGGAGTCTGCAAATTTTTGCACCGGCGCTTTTTCGCACTGAGCCCGCCTGACGGTGGCGACTATCTGCTGCAGGACCGAGTCCTTACCCAAGCCCTCGGCGGTCACCTTGGCTGCGCCCGCACGGCATAAGCTGCCGCCGATGACCTTGTCGCCCGGGTGCTTGTCAACAGGCAGGCTCTCGCCGGTGAGCATCGATTCGTCAACGGCGCAGTCGCCCTGCGTTATCGTTCCGTCAACGGCGATGCGCTCGCCCGCTCGGACCAAGACTATATCGCCGTGCACGATGCTGTCCACGGGCTTTTCCGTGACCGCACCGTCAACGAGCACGGCCGCCGTTCTGGGCTGGAGGTGCAAAAGCTTGCGTATTGCGCCGTTTGCCTCGCCGGCTGCCATCTGCTCGATGTATTTGCCGAACAAAATCAGCGACAGCAGCACGCCGTCCGAGCCGAAATAGAGCGTGAAATTGCGCTTTCTCGTAAATGCGACATGGCTGCTGTACAGGTAAATGAGCGTTGAGGACAGCGAGATCAGCGTGTCCATGCCGAAGCTGCGGTTGCGCAGGTCACGCAGTGCGCCCTTGTAAAAATACCTGCCCGGGCCGAATTGCAGCGCCGTCGCAACGGCAAACTGCGCCTTGGGGTGCAGCTCCAGCATCAAAAGCGAGGTCGCCGCCGCAGAGCCTAAAAGCTTTTTCAGCAGCCCCATGCGCTTATCAAGCTCCTGATCCTCGTCGCCGCCACGGTGCTCGCCCGCCGTGACCGTGCAGCCGCAGTCTGCGCACGCAGCAACAAGCTCACGAGCCTGCACATCGACAGGCCAGAGCTGCGCCGTTATCTTGCCGCCGGCAAATGATGCGGACTTCACGCCGAACACCGAGCTAAGCGCAGTGCAAAGCCCCTCGGGGATTTCCCCCGCCGGTATGAGCTCCTGCTCCTCGACAGGAACATGAAAGCCCGCCTTTCTGACGGCGGCGGCAATCATTGCAATGTCCGTCACGCCCTCGTCATAGGACACGGCGGCGGTCGAGGCGGCGAAGTTTATCTCCGCACGCTCTACGCCCTTTTGCGCCGAGATGACCTTGCCTAATCTGCGCACACAGGCGGCGCACTCCATATCCGAAATCTTAAGCGATATATCCGTCATGCCGTATCACCTCATACGAAAAGCGGGAGAGACCATAGCCTCTCCCGTTGTCTATTATTCTTCCGCCGCCTGAGCTTCGAGCTCCTTGCGCTTTTTGTTTGCGAGTATGAACGCCGGCGTCGATGCAGCGGGGAGGATAAACAGCAGCGCCCAGTCTATCCAATTGATGCCCTGAAGCCACTGACCCTCGTGCATAACGCCCTTGTTGAGCTTAAAGTAGTTGTAGTTCCATGCGCCCCAGACATCGGTCGTGGGCTTCCACAGATGCACCTTCAAAAATGCGGCGCTGGTGATGATGCCCTCGGCCATGACGAGCCATGTCGCCGAGGCACGCTTGTTTTTCGTGAGAAATGTGCTGATAGCCGGCATGACATAGACTGCGAGATTTATCGCCAGCAGCTGGAGCGGAATTTTGTACTTCCACCTGAACGCCTGATAGAAATGGTCGCCGTCATGCGCAAGCGTTGCGCCCAGCACCATCATGTTCGCCAAACCGACCGAAGCTGCGGTCTTGTCATCCATACGGGTGCTCAAGAACTTTGCTTCCTTTTTAAGATCAAAGCCCATGGTTTCGTCCTCCGTAATTTTATATTTACCGATTGGTAAATATAAAATACCGCATTGTGGTCGATTTGTCAATACTCAATCGTCTGCGGCGTGACATTCGCATCGTGCGAGCAGAAAATGCCCACGCATTTGGGGTCTGCCTGCATCGTTTTGAGCCACTGGATCGACTTGCACTGCCGCTTGCGGGCAAAGCCGTAGCCCGGGATGACAAGGTCATCGATGTTGCGCTGCGAGAAGGCGACATCGGAGGCGAGGATCGCAAATTCGTTGCCGTAAATTCCGTCGGCGGCGTTTACAAAGCGGCCTGACGGCGCTTTGTTTATCATGACCGCCATCTGCCCGTCGGTGTGGCCGGGACAGGCGATGCACAAAACGCTGTCATCGCCGAAAAGGTCGAAGCCTCGGCCTATGGGTCCCTGCGCCGTGCCGAAGTAAAACGGGCGCTCGATGATGTCCTTGTACGGCATGTAGGTCTCCCACACCTGCCGGACACGGTACACCGTGCGGCACGACCAGAAATACTCGTGCTCGGCCATGACGATGCGCTTTGCCTTGCCCGCAAAATCCTTGAGGGCGCAGGTGTGGTCAACATCGTTGTGGGTTATGAGCACAAGGTCGATGTCCTCGGGGCGGATGCCCATCGCCGCAAGCTGCTCTTTGGCGGTCTGGCCTTTTTCGACCTGCGGACGGTAAAAGTCCCGCAGGTACTTGGGCATGACCTCATTGCAGTCAGCAGACAGCCCTGTCTCGACCAGAATTTTGCCGTGTACGGGGTGCTCGACGAGATACACGCTCACAGGGAGCGTCACCCGCTTGAGCGCGCTGTCTTTTATATACGCCATGTTCGCCGGTATCGTTATCGTTCCGCAGTGCAGAATGTGAAGCCTAATCTCATTGTCCTTTTCCATTCGGACACCCTCTTCCCTTTGCCCATCGTACCACGCCTTGACCATGCGGTCAATAAAAATCGGATATGAAAAAAGCAGGCGCAGCCTGTTGCTCCGCGCGCACTAGTTAACCGCATATTTGCAACTAGTGTTAAATATTTTTAATTACTATATTGACATTATGCATTACTTGTGCTATTTTATAGTCAGAGGTGATCAAGATGAAGCGAATAATTTCAAAATGCCCGACCTGCGACGGGACGCTGCAAATTTCCACACTGACCTGTCCCGATTGCGGTACGGAGATCAAAAACAGCTTTGAGCTGAGCGCTTTTGACAAGCTCAGTGGCGAGCAAGGCGATTTTCTTCTTGAATTTTTGAAATCAAGGGGAAATCTCAAAGACCTGCAAGCCAATCTCGGCATTTCCTACCCCACGGCGAAAAAGAAGCTTGACGATTTGCTGGCGGCACTAGACCTTGCCGGCGAAGAAGCACAAACGGAAGAAGGAGAAATCGACATGACTAATCTTACTGTCAACAGAAGCAGCACCAAGGCATCCGAAATTATCAAGGCGAAGCTTTTTGACAACGGCGGTCGCGCAATAGTCCACACCTTCCGCGGCGAGCCGCGCCAGATTTCCATATCCAACGACGGAAAATTCCTGTGTCCCCAGCTCGTGCCCTACGATTTTGAGATTTTCGACGCAATCGTTGACCTACTCCTTCGCAGTCCCGGCTACCGCGCCAAAAAGGGCAACGCCCGCAACTTTAAGCTTGGCGAACCCGGCTGCGAGGAAAGCACCGTCGCCGGAACGATTTTGGTCTATCTCGGAGTAAAGCCCGGTCGCACCGGCTATGACCCGGCTTTCCTGCTTTGCGCCGTTTTGGAGTGGGCAGGAATTGCCACGAACGGTCGCGGCGTGCTTAGCCTCAACAACGAATACAGGAGATTGCTATGATAAGGGCGCTGCTTGTATTTGTTATAAATCTGTTTCGCTGCATCTTTTTCAAGTATAACAAGTATTGATTTTATAAAAAGCACACCGCGAGATTTTTACAATCACGCGGTGTGCTTTTGCTTTTATTTTATATAACCGTCACATCGAACATATCCTGTGCCGGGAGGTCGTGGAAGAGCTTGAATTTTTCGTCTCGGCTAAGCTCACCGCCGGGGTCTTTGAACGCAAGGCGGACGGACTTGCCGCCGGGGGCGGTGAAGGTGAACGCCATCTCGCCGGTGAGATCAAAGCTCAGTTTGCCGTTTTGCTCGGTGCAGCCGAAAATGACCCTCACGGCATCGACCGGACACTTGTCGGTCTCGGCAACGCAGCTAACGCCCGACCCGGGGCTCGGCTCAACGCCCAAAAGCTCGGCGGCATACAGCGATGCACGGTAGCCGATGGCAAGGCCGGGGCACTCGTGGCCGTGATGCTCGGCGCACTTTTTCCAAAGCTCGTTATTTATCATTGCATTTCCTCCTCAGTACGGAACGATGACTCTTATACCCTTGTGCTCGATGATATCGACACGCAGGTCGTAGACGGCCTGAATAGTCTCGGGCGTGACTGTCTCGACCCCGCCGAAGGAGAACACCTTGGCATCCTTTACGAACAAAAAGCGGTCGCAGTGGCGCATGGCCAAATTGAGGTCATGGATGACTATCGCAGCGCCGATATTTTTCTCCTGCGCAATGTCACGGATAACATGGAGCATCTCGTGCTGATTGTTCGGGTCAAGGCTGCTTGTCGGCTCGTCGAGCAGCAGATACTTCGGCTGCTGCACGAGCGCACGGGCGAGCATGGTCTTCTGAAGCTCGCCGCCGGACAGCTCGTCGAGATACCTCGACTCAAGGTGCCGCAAATTGAGCATATCGAGCACCTCGGCGACGATGCGCTCATCCTCGGCGGTGACGCCCCATTTGATATAGGGCTTGCGGCCTAAAAGCACTGCGTCAAACACCAGAGTATGCGTCGGCTGGGTGCTCTGCGGCACATATGCGACCGACTGCGCAAGCGTTCTGCGCTGCATATGCTCGATGCTCTGTCCGTCAACGAGAACGCTGCCGGAGGTGGCGGGATTTATCCTGTCGATGCACTTGATGAGAGTGCTCTTGCCTGCGCCGTTATTGCCGAGCACCGCCATGAACTGACCCTGCTCGAGGTGAAACGACACATCATCGAGTATCTTTCTGCCGTTTTTTGAATAGGCAAAGGAGAGGTCCTTAACTTCAAGCACGCTTGCTGCCCCCCTTGAAAAGAAGATACAGGAACATGGGCGCACCAAGGAACGAGGTTATGGCGCCGATGGGCAGGATAACGGGCGAGATGACCGTGCGGGCGACCAGGTCGCCGCCAAGCATGAGCACCGCTCCCATGAACGCCGAGCCCGGAATGAGCCATGTGTAGTTTGAACCCACGAGCCTGCGCACGATGTGCGGTGCGCACAGGCCGATGAAGCTTATAAGCCCGATATACGACACGACGGTCGCCGCAACGAACGAGCAGGCGAGGATATTTATGACCCTCGTTCTGCCGACATTCACGCCGAGCGAAACGGCGGTGTGCTCACCGGCAGCAAGAGCGTTGTAGCTCCAGCGGTTGAGTATGAAATACACCATGAAAACCGCAACAACAACGGTGATGACGAGAATATCGCTGCGAGTCGTGCTGCCGAGATCGCCGAAGGTCCAGAACACGAACGACGCAAGCTCCGTTTCGCTCGCAAAATACTGCAAAAGCGTGGTCGCACCGGAAAAAAGCGCACTGAGCGCAACGCCGGCAAGCACCATTGCCTCGGGGCCGATGGCACGAAGCTTTGAAAGCCCCAGGATGATGACGGAAACCAGCATACTGCTTACAAATGCGCAGACCGACACCAGAACGGAGTCGGCAAGCCCCGCCGTGCCCGCTCCGAGCACCATTATTGCAAACGCCGCACCGAAGCTTGCGCCCTGCGAGATGCCCAGTGTGGATGCCGAGGCAAGGGGGTTATTGAGTATCGCCTGCAAGATGCAGCCGGTCACGCCGAGGCCTGCGCCGCACACGATGGCGGTGTATATCCTCGGCAGGCGCACACCCTGCACGACGGCGTTTATGCGCTCGTCAGCCGTGCCGAAAACGCCACGCACAAGCTCTGCGACCGAGGTCGAATACGACCCGCACTTCAACGAGATCAGCGCAAACACCAAAAGCAGCACGGCAAGCGCCGCAAGCACGAGGATGTTCTTATATTTATTTTTGGCGTATGCGCTGTCTGTCTGCATTTTTATCTCCGTTTACTTTGTGATATCAACCGGTCCGAAGCTGTAGCCGGCTTCGTTGAGGGTCGAATAGAAATCGTCTGCGCCGAGGAACATCTTGAAGATCTCGTTTGCCTTCTCAACGGGGTCGACATCGGCAAAGGCCTCAGGATATATGACCGTTGCCATGTAGTACATATCCGCAAGCGCAAGCTCGACATTCGTTGCGCAGAAGCGGAAGCTTATCTGCGAGAACACACGGTTTTCCTTGACGGCGGTCAGGCTGTTGTAGAACGCCGGATTTTCCGCATACTGTTGTTTTACCAGATCGAGGTTGCTTGTGTCAACAAAAATATAATCGGGGTCTACCTTGAGCACCTGCTCGATGTCCATGTCGAAGGCGCCGGACTTGCCGGTTGCGTCGGCGATGTTATTCCCCTTGAGTGCGGCCAGCGGTGCGTAGCCGGCCTCGGTGCCCTCAAAGCCGTGAGCGCCCTTGAAGGAAACGCCGGAGACATACACGGAGGGAATCTTGTCCTTGTCGACCTTTGCGACACGGTCGGCGATATCCTGCTTCATCGCCGCGATGTAATCGGTGAGCTCCTTGGCTCTGTCCTGCTTACCGTAGACCTCGCCGAGGAGGTTTATCATATCAAACACCGCATCGTCCAGAATGCCCTCGACCATGGGGATGGTCACGACGGGGATGCCGGTTTTCTTCTGATAAGCGTCGGCGGTGTCCTTGTCCATATTGGCAATGATGACATCGGGATTTGCGGAGATTATCTGCTCATCGTAGGTCTCGCCGTTGTTGCCGGTCTTGGGAAGCTTCTCCCACACATCCTGGTGCAGGTACGCAAACGGCTTCTGAGCGCCCACGCCCAGCTCGTTTTCCTCAACGCCGACGAGAAGGTCGAGCGCATCCATGTATGTGGTAAAGCGCAGCGAGCCCACGCCCACGCAGATGACGGACTTGACGGTCTCGGGGATGGTGACCTGTCTGCCGCAGGCATCGGTGACTACCTTCGTCCCGTCGTTTGTTTTGTTGTCGTTGTTTGTGCCGCCGCAGGCGCACAGGCTGAACAGCATTGCAAAGGCGAGCAATGCGGCTATGAGTTTTTTCATGCAAAATTTCCTTTCAAAATGAATTTGTTAAGATTTTAATACACAAAAAACCTCTCCGCAAGCCCCCCGGGGGGATACAATTTTACAACACAGAACTGGGAAATATAGGCGCAACGAGCAAGTTCCAATACGCAGCAGGGGGAGTGTGAGGGGGACAAGGTCCCGCCTCAAATTGGATTATAGCCATCAAAAACGCCTGAGTTATCAGGCTTTTTGACGAGCATAGCGAGATTTTTCGTGAAGCAAAGCTTCACAAAAAATGTGGCGTGTTTTTTTTTCGTGCAAAAAAGTCATGGACTTTTCTGCACGCTAAAAAAATTGCTTCCTCCGTTTGGAGGAAGCAATGATTTTTATTTACGCCGTGCACGGATCTGCTCGATGGCGCTGTGTGCGTTTTTGAGGTGCTCGGAAAGCGGGATATCCGACTTGAACGGCAGCAGGAAGTTCGTTTTCTTGGCAAATCGCTCGTGGTTTTTGCGGATGTGCGCCTTGAGGTTTTCGTACTTGATGATAATGTCGTTTTCCTTTGCGAAGGTACGCAGCTTGGTCACGATGCCCGCAGAATAAGCGACATCGATGGTGAACACGCCGAAGAAAAAGCCCACGACGAACAGGAACTCAAGATTGTTGCCCAGCCACACCAAAAGCTCGGTCACCAGAGGGTGCAGCAGGAAATAATACGCTGCGCCGATCGCCGCCCAGATGGCCGAAAACAGCGGGCAGATGATGCCGTTTAGGTTGCCCCAGTTGTTGCTGTAATCCCACAGACGCAGGTTATACACCTTCAGGCTCACGATACCGGCAATGTACTCCACCGCCGTCATTGCGGCGGCCATCATGACGAGCACCGCTATCGTGCCGCCGGTCGTGGCGACAAGTCCGCTTTTTTCGCCGAAGTCGGCAAGCAGGTACAAAAAGCACAGGCCGAAGCCGTAAAGCGGAACATACGGCCCCACGCAGAAGCCCGGGTTTATCCACTTGTGCTCGGGGTTGGAGTCGGAGAAGAATTTGCGGAACAAAACCTCCATCACCCAGCCGGCGAGCGAGCCGAGGAAAAACAGATAAGCAAGGTACAAAAATATCATTCATTCACCGCCACAGAAAGTTTTATTACGCTATTTATATCAAAAAATACGGCGCAGGTAAACCCCTATATCGTCACATTCTGTCAAATTTTTTGTCATTTTGCCTCACTTGGCAAGGGAACATATTTGTTGTAATTTTTTAAATTTTATGTTATTCTACAATCGGAGGGATAAATATGGCCACTTTTACGAAAAAAGCTATCCGCAACGCTTTTCTGACCTTGCTCGACGAGCACCCCTTAAACAAGATCACCGTTAAGGACATCACCGATGTCTGCGGCATGACCCGCAACACCTTTTACTATCATTACGACGACATTCCCGCCCTCATCGAGGAGATTTTCATAAGCGAGATAGACCGCATCATAAACACCTATCCCTCGCTTGACTCCATTGAGGAATGTCTGCGTGTCGCCATGGGCTTTGCCATGGAGCACAAGAAGGCTCTTTTGCATATATACAAGTCCTCGAACCGTGACATTTACGAAAATTATCTCTGGGAGATCTGCCGCTACACCGTCACGACCTATATTGAGACTGCCTTCCCCGATGCGCCGATATCGGCCGAGGATAAGGAGGCCATCATCCACTATCTCAAGTGCGGCTGCTTCGGCATGGTGATAGACTGGATGAACTGCGGCATGAACGATGCCACCCGCCGGAAGCTTCTGCGCATTTGCGAGCTCAAGCGGGGCATGGCAGGCGAATTAGTTAGCCGAAGCATAAAAAAATCCACCTGACGGTGGATTTTTTACGCCTATCTGAGCGCCTATCTGACCAACAGGAGTTGAATTGAAATGAATGAAAAAAACGGCGGGATAAGCTCCGCCAGAATGGGGCAGATGCCGGAGGGCAAGCTGCTCCTTACGCTTGCGGTGCCGATGATGCTGTCGATGCTCGTGCAGGCGCTGTACAATATCGTTGACAGCATCTATGTCGCTCAGGTGTCCGAGGACTGCCTGACGGCGCTGTCGCTGGTGTTTCCGGCGCAGAATATCATGATCGGCCTTGCCACCGGCACGGGCGTCGGCGTGTCAAGCCTCATATCCCGGGCGCTTGGTGCTAACGACCGTGACAGAGCCGGCAGAGTTGCGGGCAACGCACTGTTTTTGTGCCTGTGCTGCTGGGCGGCGATGTTTGCCTTCGGCGTGTTCGGTGCGCAGTGGTTCGTAAACACGCAGATAGACGATGCCGCCGTGCGTGACTACGCAGGCTCTTATCTTAAGATAGTCTCCATGGGCTCGATATTCCTGTATTTTGAGATAACCTTCGAGCGCTTTTTGCAGTCGTCGAGTCTGACGAAGCTTTCCATGTGGACGCAGATGGCGGGCGCAGTGACGAATATAGTGCTCGACCCGTTTTTCATCTACGGCTGGTGCGGCCTGCCCGCAATGGGCACGGCGGGCGCAGCGGTGGCAACGGTGATCGGTCAGGCCGTCGGCGCCGGGCTGGGTCTTTTCTTCCACCTCAAGCGCAACCGTGAGGTCCCGCTCGGGCTTAAGTTCTTCCGCCCCAACGGACGCATCATCGGCGAGATCTATGAGATAGGCTTCCCGTCCATCATCATGATGTGCATAGGCTCGCTGACAAACTACATCATGAACCTGCTGCTCGTGTCGTTTACAAAGACCGCCGTCGCCGTGTACGGTGCGTACTTTAAGCTGCAAAGCTTTTTCTTCATGCCCGTGTTCGGCATAAACAACGGCCTTATCCCCATCATCGGCTACAACTACGGCGCAGGCAAGGTCGACCGCATCCACCGAACGATAAAATACGGCGTGCTGTTTGCGGCGGTGTTCATGCTGACTGGGCTTGCCCTGTTTGAGCTTGCTCCGGGGCTGCTGCTGTCGGCGTTCAACCCCTCGGCGGAGATGCTCGATATCGGCACCCATGCGCTCAGGCGCATCGCCTTCCACTTCCCCATTGCGGCATTCTGCATCGTGGCCGGCTCTGCGTGTCAGGCGCTCAACAAGAGCATGTTCTCGCTCATCACAAGCTGCATGCGTCAGATATTCGCCCTCATTCCGGCGGCGTATCTTCTGAGCCTCACCGGCGATGTGAACAACATCTGGTGGTGCTTCCTCATAGCCGAGATCGTGTCGTTTGTCTTCAGCTTCTTCTTCCTGCGCAAGGCCATGAAAGACGCAGATAGACGATTGCGTGCATAAATGTCTAAAACTCCCCAAAAGGGGAGTTTTTTTATGATAAAATATTAGCAGTCTCTGCAAGTTTGTATATTGAAAACGCTGATTTTTTGTGATATAGTGGGCTAAGTTTAGGAATTAACAATTTTATTCTTTGGGGGGGCCCGCACAAAGCGGTTTCGGTCAGCCGTCACGGCGGATATGCCCACAAGGCAAATTTGAAAGGATTGATGTAATGAGCAAGTACTCCGGATACATGGATAAAGTTGCGAAATTCGACCTTACGACCGGTAAGCTCGAAGACTATCCGTGGAGCGACAAGGAAAAGGAACTGTACCTCGGCGGCAAGTCGATGGCCGCCAAAATTCTCTACGACCACCTGACCGGCAAGGAGGAGGCACTGTCCGAGGAGAATGTTATCGTTATCTCTACCGGACCTCTCACCGGCACGGGTGCTCCCAGCTCCGGCCGCTTTAACATTTCCGCAATTTCCGCAAAGACCGGCACCGTCGCCTCCGCAAACTGCGGCGGTACCTTCGGCTACTACCTCAAGAGAGCGGGCTACGACGCCCTCGTTCTCACCGGTAAATGCCCCGAGCATTCCTGGCTCGAAATTTATAACGACACCTTCACTCTCCGCAATGCCGACAACGAGGATGTATGGGGCAAGCGCCCGGCGGACGCCGAGCAGCAGATCCGTGACCTTCTCGACAGAGACTACGGCTGCCGTGTAAAGTGCGGCATCGTCGGCATCGGCACCGCAGGCGAGGAGCTCGGCGAGAACGCCGGCGTTTTCAGCCGTGACCGTGCCGAGGGCAGCTCCGGCATCGGCGCAGTGTTCGGCTGGAAGAACCTCAAGGCCGTCGCCGTTTCCGGCAACAAGCATGTCGTTGTCAGCAACGAGAAAAAGACCGTCGCATGGAACAAGAAGTGGGTAAGCTACCTCAGAGAGCATCCCATCACCGGCGAGCAGCTGCCGAAGCTCGGCGCACTTAGCATCGTCGGCACTCCCGCACTCACAGACGGCGGCAGCACCGCACCCGCAGCAGATACCGCAAAGGGCTGCCTTTCCTGCCCGATCAAGTGCGTGCACGCAGTTGAGATAAACGACGACGAGAGCAATGTCCCCGAGAAAGAGCCGCTTGCACTGCTGTGCGGCGACGAGCTCAGCGGCTTCCCCGCATTTCTGGACAATCTCGGCATGCGCATCGACGGCGGCAGCCCCAAGGCAAAGGCCGACCTGAGCATGCTCATGGAGGATCTGTTCGAAGCCATCGAGGCCACCGGCCAGTGCCCGTTCACCGGCTATGCCATCTTCCCCGCCGTGCTGTTTACCGATCCCAAGAGCCCGATCACCGTTTCGTTCAACAAGAAGGTCGCAAAGTTAGGTCCCGTGCTGAGCATCCTCAACAAGCACCCCCAGCTTCTGTTCTTCCCGCTGTCGGTGTTCCATCACGACCGTGAGATGAAGTATGCCGTCGGCATGAAGATGAATCTCGGCAAGTACCTCCGCTGCGGCGAGCGCGGCTACGCCCTTGAAAGATACATGACCACCCTGTTTGCAGGCGCAAGCAAGACCGACGGCGAGACCACCGAGGTCGAGGCCAAGGACGGCGCCGACAAGCTCAAGAAGGCGTATTTCGCCGTTCGCGGCTGGTCCAAGGACGGCGTTCCCTCCGAGGATGCGCTCAAGAAGTTAGGCATCAGGAAGGGCAATCAGTAAGCTGCAAAAAGCGGCAGAATGGAGTAAATTATGGCTTATAAAATTACCGATAAATGCAACGGCTGCGACGATTGCGCCCAGCTGTGCCCCGTAAGGGCCATCTCCGGCGAAATGAAGGAGCAGCACGAGATCGACCCCAACCGCTGCATCGACTGCGGCGCTTGCAGCCATATCTGCGAGTACGAGAGCATTCTCGATAACGAGGGTAAGGCCTGCAAGTTCATCCCCAAGGAGCAGTGGAAAAAGCCCGTTGTCGACACCACCGTGTGCGACGGCTGCGGCATCTGCGAGGAGGACTGCCCCGCATACTGCATCGACATTATCCCCAACGAGAAAAACCCCATCCACAATGTTTCGTTCCTCGCCAGACCCGAGGATTGTCACGGCTGCGGTGTCTGCGAGAGACACTGCCCCATCGATGCCATATCGATGAAATAATTTTCTACATAGGAAAAATCCCGTTCGTTACGAACGGGATTTTTTCTTCTTCACAAAAAGCAGGTAGGCCAAGGCAAGACAAATGATGATATCGTAAAAATGCGGGCCGCCGTAGAACACGCTTGAGACGAGCGTGACTAAGATTATGCCGACGGAAATCAGCCTGCCAAACACGCCGCCGGACTTTACAAACCATGTGAGGTAGGCGAGCACCGGCGTGAGCAGCGTGAACGCCGCCCAGCCGTAGACAAAGCTCCAGCCCCAAATGCCGTTGGTATATTCTGCGACAAGGTAATATGTAATGAGCATGCCTGCGCAGAACAGAAAAATATCAAGGCAGGCACGGCGGCGGCTGTCGCAGCCGAGGACGATGACAACACCGACAAGTATCCACACGGAAAGCTCGGAAAACACCGAGCACAGTATCTGCGTGTGGATATCGGCGAGGCGGGTCAGCGCTCCGGCGGCAAGCCCCAAAAGCAGCATTACGAGGGGATTATAAATTATCTTCTTCACTGTCGGCGGGTTTACTTTCGGCAAGCTTCTCCTCGGCGTTCTTCGCACGCAGCCTCAGCTCGGTGCCGTGCTTGAGCAGCGGCGAGAGAGCGAGGAACATAAGGCCCATGCCGAGCGAAATTTCAAAGTTGAACTCACTGTCAAGCCCGCTGCCCGCTGCCATAATGTCGAAAACTATGGTTGCAGCAAGGCTTGCACCGGCGGGAACTGCGATGGTGATTATGCCGAGGCGCAGCATCTCCTTTGCGCCCTCAAAGGTAAAGGGCGTGCCGGCCTTGAGCTCGTGCTTGAAGTACACATTTATAAACTTCGCAACGACGGCTTCCGCAGCGATTATGATGGTCATGCAGACAAGCACCGCCGTCACATATTCCTGCGTTGCGCCGTACTGCTGAAGCATCTCGTCGAGAGCGAGAGCGCCGCTGCTAAGCAGCGCATCCATCTTGCCTGAGCCGGTGAAAATGCCGCAGGCGAGCATCAGCACCGCACCGACAACAAGCAGCACGAACGCTATCTCGGCAAGAACCATGCAGACCTTGCAGACGGTCTGAACCGTTTTCAGTGATTTACTCATTAAATTACTCCTCCGTTATCCTCGGGTATTATGATCCATGCTATAAAGTACGCAAGCACGCCGCAGCCTATCGATGCGAGGCTCACGAACGCCCACAAAAGGCGCACAAGCGTCGGGTCAATGTCGAAATACTCCGCCAAGCCTCCGCATACGCCGCCTAATTTCTTGTCTCTTGTGCTTCTGAAAAGTCTCTTTTTCATTTGTGTGTCTCCCTGTGCTGCTGCGCAGCGGTCAAAATGTTTTTCATGAGCATCGCCCTCGTCATCGGCCCTACGCCGCCGGGCACCGGCGTGATGAACGCCGCCTTCTTGGCGACCTCGTCAAACACGACATCGCCGAAGAATTTCCCCGTCTCGGGGTCACGGTTCATGGCGACATCGATGACGACAACGCCGTCCTTCACCATGTCTCCGGTTATGAGCCTCGGGCTTCCGGCGGCAACGACCAATATATCCGCCTGACGGGTCATTTCGGCAAGGTTTTGCGTGTGGCTGTGGCAGCACACGACCGTGCCGTTTGCCCGCAGCATCAAAAGCGCCATGGGTCTGCCGACGATGTTGCTGCGGCCGACCATGACGCACACCTTGCCGTCAAGCGAGATGCCGTATTCCCTGAACATCTCCATGATGCCCATCGGCGTGCACGGCCAGAGCGCAGGCTCGCCGACTATCATGCGGCCGACATTCATCGGGTGGAAGGCATCGATATCCTTGTCGGGGCGGATGGCGTTTATAACAACGCTCTCGTCGATGTGCTCGGGCAGCGGAAGCTGCACCAAAATGCCGTCAACGCTCTCATCGGCGTTGAGTGCGCCTATAAGCTCCAAAAGGTCTGCCTGCGTCGTCTCCTCGGGCAGATCGCAGCGCACGCTGTCGATGCCGCACTTTACGCAGTCACGCTCCTTGTTGCGCACATATATCTGTGAGGCGGGATCATTGCCCACCAGCACGGCGGCAAGCTTCGGCTTTCTCGGAAGCTTGGCAGCCTCGACCGCCACCCCGGCGCATATTTTAGCGGCAAGCGCCTTGCCGTCAATTATTACTGCCATATAAATCACCTCTATACATTACTGTAATTGTATCAAACTACCGAGCGTTAGTCAACAGGGTGCCGTCCGCTATCGGGCGAAATTGCGTCCCTCATGCTTGATTTTTGGTCGCTGTGTGGTAGAATAATGTTTACTAATCTGAAAGCGAGGCTCGCTATGGGCAAACTGAAATATCTTATCCGCCGCATCGCCGGGATGAACTACAGGCAGTTCTTCCAAAAGATAGACGAGGTGCACGAAAAAAGCGGCAAGTGCAAGCTGTTTATCTTTTTCGACATGGTCTGGTGCGGCCTTGTATATCAGGCAGGCTACATGGATTATGCCCTGTTTGAGATGTATGACCTCAACCGTGCACAGCGCAAGACGATAGTCACGAGGGGCATAAACAACGGCTTTATCAAGCGCTTCAACGACCCGAAGTACATGCCGGAAATTGAGGACAAGCTCAAGTTCGCAAAGAACTTTTCCGAATTCATGCACCGGGACTGGCTGGATATGTCCACCGCCACGAGGGAGGAGTTTGACGGGTTTGTGAAAAAGCACCCCGTGTTCATGTCGAAGCCTGTCGACGGCATGTGCGGCAAGGGCATCGAGAAGATAAACGCCGCAGAATATGACGGCGACCTGTATGAGCACCTCAAAAACGGCCATCAGGTCATACTTGAGGAGTGCGTAGTGCAGCATCACGATCTCATGGCGCTGCACCCCTATTCCGTAAACACCTGCCGTGTCATCACCTTCACGCAAGGCAGCGTCACCAATGTCGTGGCGGCGTATCTGCGCATCGGCAACGGCCGCTATGTCGATAATTTCAACAACGGCGGCATGGTCGTCCCCATCGAGGAGGACTGCGGAAAAATTATATATCCGGCGCTGGATAAGAGCCACAATCTTTACGATGTGCATCCGCTCACCGGCGTTGCGATCAAGGGCTTTCAGGTGCCGCTGTGGGACGAGGTTCTGGACATGGTCAAAAAGGCCGGACAGGTCGTGCCGCAGGTGGGCATAGTCGGCTGGGATGTGTGCGTGACGGATAACGGTCCGCTGCTTATCGAGGGCAACGACTTTCCCGGGCACGATATCTATCAGCTCCCGCCCCACCGCACAAACGGCATCGGCGTCCTGCCGAAGTTCAAGCGGGCGATGAATTTATAATGCACCGATAAGTTGATGGACTGATTTAACTCTAAGACGCACTCACCGGTCGTGCTGAGGCAGTAAAGAATAGCAGGTGTTTTGATGCGTATTGAAAAGCCGCCCTTTGGAATCCCGGTACGGTGTATCGGTGCAGCGGTCGATTTGGCTACGGAGGTTTAATCCTCTGCGAATAGTTTTGAAAGCGCCTATTTAACAAACTGCGTCAGTTAAACAGGTGCGAATAGTTTGCACTGCACCGATAGGTTGATGGACAGACTAAACTTTAGTATGCACCCACCGGTCGGGCTACCGCAATAGAGATTTGCAGAAGCCTAAATCCGTATTGAAAAAAGCTCCCCAATGGGGGAGCTTTTTTCATAGTCTGTGGTCTCTCGGCATGGAGTTGTAGTGCTTCATCATCGGCTTTTCGAGCGCTTTTACAAGCTTTGTGTCGAGGTTGAACCAATACGCCGCCACGGTGAACAGAAACAGCGAAAACGCCGTTATCGATGCGGTTTTTATTATTTTCATTTTTATATTCCCCCTTATGCTTTACCAGCATTCGTCGTCGTCAAAATCGACAAGTGACGGATCGAGCGGCTCGGCGTTCATGACCGTCTGCATGAAGGTGTTGACATCGGCACGCATATCACGGCGGCTTATCGAGGTCGGATCCATGAGGTCCTGACGCACGGTGCACATGAGAAGCCCACGCTTCTTTGCGCCCTCCTCGAAAATACCGTTTATTGCGCCGACACCCTTGCAGGATATCTGGTCAAAGAGGATTATCATGTCGCAGTTATACTCTGCATACTTCTGCCACAGGTCGTCTACCATGACCTCGTAGCCGCCCTTGGTGTGGGCTCGCATGGTGGAGGTCTGGAACATCTTTGCGATGCCAAACAGCATATTTTCACGGCTGGAGGTGTCGATCTGCTCGGTGCCGTGGATATCTATCATCTCGCACACGCTGTCGATGCCCCAGCAGTTGAGTAACCAGTTGTTGAAGTTTGCGTAGTTGTTGCACGGGGTATTCCACAAGATCGCACGGTAGCGCACGGTCTTGGGGAACTTGCGCTCGGCGACCTGCTTTGCAAGCAGCTTGTTGACCTTGAGGTCGTTATCGAGAGCCCTCTGCACGCCGCAGACGGCCTGATGCTCGAATATGCGGTACAGCCATGCGGTTGCGCCGGTGTGCGGCGGGATATCCGTGCGGTTGTACTCCCACTTTTCAAACTTCGCCCTGTTCTGTGCGTTCCATATCTCGCAGGCCTCGGCGAGCTTATCCCAGTCGTACTTGTTGCCCGTGTGCTTTTCCAGAAACTCCACGGCGGACTTAAACTCCTCGACCGCATACTCCTGCACATCGTCACGCAGCCAGCGCAGCGGAATATTTATCGGCTGCTCGGGCAGGCCGTGGCGGCGGGTCTGCACGGCGGTGGTCATGATACTGCCGTCGCAGGGCATATTGCACGAGAGCATGCAGCAGCCTATCTTCGGGAAATCGTCCTCGATGGCAACACCCGCCTCGTATGACGGCAGCGGGCACACATCCGCCGGAAGGCCGTACAGCTCCGACTGCTCGATGTAATGCACGGGGGTGTGCTGATTTATAAGCGAGGGCAGGTACACGGGGAACATCTGATACAAAATGACGGGGTTATCGGGCAAGCCGCGGCACATGAGCTGCGGAACGAGCTCATCCATGCAGATTATCTTTTTGCTCAGCTCCTCGGCCTTTTTGCTGCCCGGGTGCAGGTTCATGTCGGCGCTGAAAATGACATCGAACTGGCTGGTAACGACATCGGCAAGGTAGTTGAGGTTATACCTTGCGCCCTTGAGGCCGGCGCCGCGCATACCCTCGCAGATGCGGTCGAAGAACGAGGGAACGGTCAGGTAGGTGTACATCCAGCGGTAGCGCAAAACGGCCTTGATATTCTGAATGGGGTGGCCGAGCGCCCATTTTATGAGCTTGCCCCAGAGCACGCACCACTGACCGTAGTCAAAGGCGGTGTCCTTGAGTCCACGCCACTCACGGTGCTTGTAGATGCCGGTTTTCGGCTGCATATTATCTGCCATGCGCTTTGTCATTTTGCCTTACCTCCCTCTTGAATTTTCTTTATCTCCAAGCTCTCGACAAAGGCCTGAACACGGGTCGAAAGCTGACCCGAGCCACGCACGACATACTCACGGTCAACGCCTATCGTCGGCACGCCGTACTCGTCACGCATTATCTGCGTGTTGAGCATACGCTCGTAGCCCCAGAAGTCGCAGAACTTGGCCTGCTGATAGATAATGCCGTCGGCATGGTACTCATCGACAAGCTGTTTTACATAGTCGCGCCGCTCGGTGATCTTCTCGGACGACATGAAGCGGGGGCACTGGTTGGTCTCAAGATAATTTCTGCACACCTGCGTCAGAGCGTCCTCGGTGTCGTTCAGCTCGATGCGCTGGCGGCCGGGGTATGCGCCGAAGCAGTAGCGGTCGGCGGCGACATAGCAGCGGCAGTTTTCGAGTATCTCGGAGAAAGCGTAGTCGTCAAGCTCGCTGCCGACGACAACGACCCTCGCCCTCCACGGGTTCACTGGGTCGGGCTGACGCTTTTTAAGCTCGTCGAGCGTTTCACGCAGGTACGGCAGGATGAGATAGGTCGGGCAGGTGTAGCTTGCAATGCAGAGAATGTGGAACTCTCTCGGCGTGATGACGGGGTTTTCCGCCTTGCGCAGCTCCGATATCTCCTCAAAAATGCCGCACATCTCGTTGTGCTGCCCGACGGCCTTGCGGATGGCTTCATCGGAGACATCAACGCCGTACCCGGCGCTGAGCTTATCGAGAAACTGCGCCTTTATCTGACCTATGTACATCTTAAGTCCGTGGGAGGACACCTTCATCGGTGCGTCGATGATGCCGTAGTCGAACTTTGGATTGTCGATGAGCTGCATCTCGTGGAAGTTCTCCACCACACGCACCATCTGCTGGCAGGTGTCGGACGAGGCGTAGAAGTCGATGAAGTTGTACCCGCCCTCGAACGCACGCTCGAACAGCGCACGGGCGTAGCCGCAGATGAAGCTGGTCATGTAGTACTGGCTGATATCCAGCGAGCCGGTGTTGGGTGCGCTCAGGCGGACGCTGAAGGCGCTGCCGCAGTTGAGCAGCACCTCGGGCACATAGTAGCAGGTGTAACCGACCGCCACCTTGCCGTCTGCCTTGGCCTGCATGACAAGCTCGTTGTTGGCCTGATCGAGCAGCTGCTCAAAAAATCTGATGTGTTTCAGGTCTTTCATTTTCTCCCCCACAATATCATTTTTTGGGTCTCAATATAGTTATTCTACCATATGAACTTTGACAAAACAATCACTTTCTTGCCGTTTTGCGCTCTTTTGTCGCATTTATAAACGCCTTGACGCCGCCCTTTTCACGGTTGACGACCTTTAAAAGCGCATACACCTGCTCGTCGTTAAATATCCCGGTCATGCGGGCGATGTTGCGGTAGGGAACATCGAGGATGTACATGAAGTTATTCGCCGCCATCTTTTTGCCGCAAAGCAGCAGTCCGTTTCGCACAAGGCGCACGCCGTTGTATATCGCCTTGCCGAGCCCGCCCCTGAGGTATTCGCCCTGACTTACGCAGTCGTTGAAGCCGAACGGCGCTTCTCTGTCCCAATTACGCTGCGGGATGGGGCGACCCAGAAGCGCCTCGAACGCCGCATCGGGCACCGCCATGACATCTCCGGTGTAGTACGGCGCAAGCTCCGGCTCATCATAGAGCTTTTCGGTAATGCCCTTTCTCGTCACCGTGCCGTGCAGGCGGATATCCCGGCTCGATGCACCGACAAGTATCTCATACTCGCCCGACTCGACGACCCAGTCATTGTGCTTCGTGCTCCACAGGGCAAAGCTGCGGTCGGTAAGCGTAATTTCCGCACGCTTTTTCTCGTTCGGCGCAAGTGTAATGCGCACAAAGCCCTTGAGCTCCCGAGCCGGGCGGAATGTACCGTTCGTTTTCGGCGCAATGTATAGCTGTGCAACCTCTGCGCCCGACATTTTGCCCGTGTTTTCGACAGAAAACGACACCGTGTCGCCGTCTATCTTGAGGTCGGAATACCTGAACTGCGTGTAGCTCAGGCCGTAGCCGAAGGGGTAGAGCACCGGCTTTTGCGCCGTGTCGAAATAGCGGTAGCCGACGAACAGCCCCTCTCGGTATTCGCTCGTTTTCTCACGCCCGGGATAGTAGGGCGCAGAGGGCATATCCTCATAGCGAAGCGGGATGGTCTCCGAGAGCTTGCCGCTGAAATTTGCCTTGCCGGTCAACAGTCTCGCCATCGCCGTTGCACCCGCCTGACCGCCGAGGAAGCCGTGTACGACCGCCCTTGCCCTGTCCTGCCACGGCATTTCGACCGCCCCGCCGCAGGAGAGGATAACAACGATGTTGCGGCTCACGGCGGAAAGCGCCGTCAGCAGCTCAAGCTGATTTTCCGGCAGACGCATATCGCTGCGGTCGATGCCCTCGGCCTCGCCGCCCTCGTCAAGACCGAGAAACAGCAAAACGGTCTCGGCTCTCATCGCAAGCTCGCAGGCCTTGGCGCACAGCCTCGAGCTGCGTCCGCCGCCACGGCGATAGCCCGGCTCGAAGCCGACTATGCGCACGCCCTCCGCCCTGAGCGCATCGAGGGCGTTATCGACCCTTGTCGAATTCACGAGTGAGCTGCCCGCACCCTGATATCTCGGCGTTTTCGCAAAGTCGCCGATGACGGCGACGCTCCCGCTCCTGAGCGGCAAAATGCCGTCGTTTTTTAACAGCACCGCCGTCTCCTCGGCAAATCCGGCAGCAAGCCGATGGTGCTCGGCCTTGTCATAGTGCTTGTAGTCAAACGCCTTGCGGGTCGTGAATATCATATCGAGAATTTTATCGACACGCTCATCCAGAAGCTCCTCGGATATCACGCCGTCACGCACGGCCTGCGCCACATAGCGGTCGGTGTCGCCGCCGGAGTACGGCATTTCGAGATTGTCTCCGGCAACAAGCGCCTTGACCCTGTCGTTATTGCCGCCCCAGTCGGTGACGACCATGCCGTCATAGCCCCACTCGCCGTAGAGAATGTCCTGCAAAAGGTGGGTGTTTTCGTTGGTGTACTCGCCGTTTAAGCGATTGTACGAGGTCATGACGCATTTGACCCCGCCTTCCTTGACCGCCATCTCGAACGACGGCAGGTAAATTTCACGCAGCGTGCGCTCATCAACGACCGAGTCGTTGGACATACGCCGCAGCTCCTGCGAATTTGCCGCAAAATGCTTGACGCAGGCGGAAATTCCGTTTGACTGCACGCCCCGGATCAGCGCCGCCGCCGACTTGCCCGACAGGTACGGGTCCTCCGAGAAATACTCAAAGTTGCGGCCGCACAGGGGGTTGCGCTTGATGTTGCAGCCGGGGCCTAAAAGCACGCTTATGCCCTCGCTCGCAGCCTCGAGACCGAGTGCCCGACCGAGCCGCTCTATCATGTCGGTGTCCCATGAGTTTGCAAGGCTCGCCGCCGTGGGAAAGCAGGTCGCAGGCACAGACCTGTGCATGCCTAAATGATCCGACTGCCACTCCTGCTTGCGCAGGCCGTGCGGGCCGTCCGACAGCAGCATCGAGGGGATGCCGAGTCGGGGAATGGGCTTGGTGTGCCAGAAATCCATGCCCGAGGTCAGCCCTGCCTTCTCCTCAAGCGTCATTTTGTCGATAAGCTCCCTGTACTTCATGGCGAGCCTCCTTGGTTTTTTCTCTATTATACAATAACACACAGCATATTGCCACAGTAATATCAATGTGGTAAAATGTCGGACGGGTGATAGATATGGAAAAACTGATGATGATAATCAACCCCGCCGCAGGCAGGGGCGGATATAAGCAGGGACTGCCCGAGGCACTGAAGCTTTTAAGCGACGCAGGCTGCACGGTGTCGCTGTTTTTCACGCAGCACAGAGCCCATGCGACCGAGCTTGCGGCCGAGCACGCAGCCGAGTTTGACAAGCTCCTTGTTCTCGGCGGTGACGGCACGCTTGCCGAGGTGATAGCGGGGCTCATGACGCTGGACGATCGCCCTCCGGTGGGCTATATCCCCATCGGCACGGCAAACGACATTGCCCGCACGCTCGGCCTTGTGAAAAACGACATTTTGGGCGGCGCCCGCAGGTTTCTTAACGGCAAGCCCATGCCGTTTGATGTCGGCAGGCATGACGGCGGATATTTTAACTATGTCGCAGCCTTCGGCGCATTCACCGAGGTCAGCTACGCAACTCCGCAGGACGCAAAGCGCTCGCTCGGTCAGGCGGCGTACCTCATCGGTGCGGCAAAAAGTCTGGGAAGCCTCAAGCCCCGCCATGTGCATGTCGAGTATGACGGCGGCGAGCTCGACGGCGAGTTTCTCTACGGCGGGCTGTCAAACTCCTACTCCGTCGGCGGCACGGTGGCGCTGCCCCGTGATATCGTCGATCTCGGCGACGGTCTGCACGAGCTGATCCTGGTGCGCAAGCTCCCCAGCGCAGCATCCGTTCTGCCGCTGGCAGCTCAGGTCGTTGTGGCGCACGACTTTTCAAACGAGAATATTATTATATTGCAAACCGGCCACGCAAAATTCACCTTCGATGAGCCGGAAACATGGTCCTTCGACGGCGAGGACGGCGGCGCACATCTGGAGCTGACGCTCGAGACCTGCCCGCAGGCCGTACAAATTATATGCTGAAAAAACCGACGGATGATACCGTCGGTTTTTCAATACGCATTAAGGCTTTTGCTTGTCGTTACTGCATCAGCCCGACCGGTGGGTGCAAGCTAAAGTTTAGCCCGTACATCAACCTATCGGTGCAGTGCAAACTATCCGCAGAGGATTAAACCTCCGCAGATAAATCGGCCGGTGCACCGATACCCCGTACCGGGATTCCAAAGGGCGGTTTTTCAATACGCCTCTACGCTTATGCTGTTCGCCTTTGCGTCAGCCCGACCGGTGGGGGCATACTGATGTTAAATCAGTCCATCAACCTATCGGTGCGCAGTAAACTACTCGCACCTGTTTAACTGACGCAGGGCGTTGAATGGACGCACTAAAAGTTCGCTTTTGTTGCGAATCGGGCTACTGCAATTACGACTAGCAAAAGTGTTCGTTCGCTATTGAAAAAACTTTTCTTTGGCAAAACAAAGAAAAGTTTGAATTTTATTCTTCTTCCTCCCAGCCGGTGCGCTCAAGCTCGCCCTCCTTGTTCCAAAGAAAGTCGACCTTTAATTCCTTGCCCTCGGCGATGCGGCGGAGGTTCTCAATGTGCTTTGCAAGCACCGGCAGGGCAACGGAGCCGAGGATGGCGGAGCCCTTCCAGTTGCCGGTCTCGAGACCGTGATAAATGGGATACGCCACAGATAGCGTGATGGGCACAAGGCAGATATAGCGTGTCGCCATCAAAAGGACGCTTTCAAAAAACAGCATGGTCGCAAAATCGTGCAGACTGAACGCCAAGATCTCGCCGCCGAGGCAGGCAAGTCCCTTGCCGCCCCTGAACCCGAGCGTTGCCGGAAACATGTGGCCGAGCACGCAGGCCGTACCGGCGGTCTCGCCTGCGCAGTCGTACTTCGGAAACAGCCGGCGGCTCAGGCTCACGGCGACGGCGGCCTTGCTGATATCAAACGCCATGACGAACAGCCCCGCCTTTTTGCCCTCAAGAATGATGGTATTCGACGCACCCGGGTTGCCCGAGCCCTTTTTGCGGATATCGTAGCCCTTGCGCAGCCCGATGACATACGCCGGATTGAGCATACCTGTCGCATATCCGATCGCAGCGCTTGCGGCGGCCTGCAAAAGCTTCTTGTTTATCTTCATTTTATCAGCTCCTTTGCAAGTTCCTCTGCCGTATCGACGACGGCCGACGGCGAAAAGCTCTCCAAAAGCTTTCGCTCACGAAAGCCCCACGACACCAAAACGCAGCGGCAGCCTGCATTCTGCGCCGTCATGGCATCGACATCGGAGTCGCCGACATAGCAAAGCTCGTCCGTCGGGCAGCCGAGCGCCCTTGCCGTCTCGAACACGGCGTCGGGTGCGGGCTTTTTGCGCACGCCCTCACGCTCGCCGACGACCGAGTCGAACACCGAGGGGAAATAGTGCGCAACTATCGCCTTTGCGGGCGCATCGGCCTTGTTCGACACCACGCCCAGCAGATACCCCTGCGCCTTGAGAAGCCGGAGCACATCGGCAATACCGGCATACGGCACCGTCTTTACCGTGCAGTGGTCGGCGTAATAGCTCTTGAACACCTCAAAAACACGGTCGGTCACAGCCTTGTCCGTCCCCTGCGGCACGGCACGCTCTATAAGCAGCCTTATGCCGTTGCCGACAAAATTGCGCACCTCGTCAAGGCTCCGTTCGGGGAAATTTTCCGAGCGCAGAGCGTAATTAGTCGCATCGCACAGATCCTCGAGCGTGTCGAGCAGCGTGCCGTCAAGATCAAAAATTATAAGTCTCTTCATTTTATTCACTTCCTGAGCGAATTGTAATACATCCGCCGCAAAAATTCAACATTGACCTGTATACGAGATAATGGTACAATATATTAAATTTTTTGGAACGGAGGTGTCCGATACGGAAGACAAGACCACTTTTGAGGAGCTGCTGAAGAACACGCCCGAGCAAAAGGCGGAGGCTCACAAGGTCGAGAGAGCATATCATCTGATCTCACAAGGTTATTGGTCTGATGCGGACGCCCTGTTTGACGAGGTGCTCGCAGATGACCCGAAAAACAGCGAAGCGCTCATGGGAAAACAGCTCATTTCACGCCGGAGCCGGATATCCGGTCGCATGAACTCACTCGATGCCCGAGCCTACAAGGCGACGACCCGTGAGAAGGCCGCAGAAAAAAATCCCCTGCGCAGCAAAGCGGTGCTGTGGGTGATAATCGTGGTGTTTTTGCTGGTGTGCGGCTTTGCCGCCGCATCGGTAGCAGGCGTTTTGCCGGATGCGCTGGATGTGTTTAACGACGCTAAGCCCGCCGTGACCGAGAGCATGCCGACCCCTACGCCCACGCCCACGCCGACGGAGAATGTCAAGTCCGCCGACGATATCTACAACGAATACATGAACGGACTGAACAAGAACTAGTATAACCAGATCGCCCCTTTGTGCTAACTTTTAGTTGGAGGTATTATGTATGAAAGACCCCGTTAAGCTGCGCAATCGAGCGGCTTTGATAGCGCTCAGCATCGTTTTAGTGCTCAGCATCACTAACGAGTTCGTCAATAGTATGGTTCTCCTTTATATCAGCGCCGCCGTAGTGGTCGCATTTATCATCTACTTCCTTATTATTTGGAGCTGCCCTTACTGCAAGAAAGGGCTGCCCATCTCAACAGGTGATTATTGCCCGTTCTGCGGAAAGCGCATCCACCACTCGGATAACGACGACGCAGACGGCAATCAGCAGTAAAACAGAATAAGCAAAACCGAGGTGAAAATTCACCTCGGTTTTTTCATCATAGCGGTGCGGTTTTCGTAGACTCAGACTAAAAGCTCGGCGCTCAGTTCGGGATTTACCGTCTGCGGGCACTCGATGGTGAGGGCGGCGGCCTTCATGGCGGCGGCTGCGGCGGAGACATGGTCAAGTCCCTGCACGCCCGCCCAGATGATGGCAGCGGTGGCGGCATCGCCGCAGCCGGTGGTGTTCACGGCATTGACCTTTTCGCAGGGAAGCTTCACGATCTCGGCATCCTCGGCGGCGACTATGCCGTCGGGGCCTAAGCTCACGAACACACGCTTGACACCGGCATTGAGCAGCGCTTCGGCAGCAAACAGAGAGGTGCTCTCGCCGGTCATGCTCTTGGCCTCCAATTCGTTCGGCTTGAACGCCTGAAGCTTGCTCAGCGCAGGCTTGAGCCTGTCTGCCTTCGCCGAGGACACCGGGTCTGCGTACAGCGGAGCGGTGACATTTTCGGCTATCCACGAGATGGTCTCGGTCGTGAGGTTACCGTCAAACACAACGGCGTCTGCGGCGTTTATCTCTTTTAGGTGCTCCTTGAGAAATTCCGGTGTGATGCTGCCGGAAATATCGGTGTCGGACACGCCGATGAGCATTTCGCCCTTTTCATCGGTCACATACAGATAGCTCGATGTGCGCCCGCCGGTAAGACGGCGGGTCATGTGCATATCCATGCCGAGTGCGGTGCAGCTTTCATACAGGCTCTCGCCGTAGAAATCGCTGCCGATGGCGGTGATGAATTTGACCTTGAGCCCAAGCAGGCACAGGTTATGCGCAATGTTTCGTGCCACTCCGCCCGGGGTCAGGCTTATAACGCCCGGGTTTGAATCGTGCAGTCTCGGCTCATTATCGGGTCTGCCGCAGATATCCATATTCACTGCGCCGATCACTATTACAGTTTTATCTTCCATATTCCCTCTGCGTATTCACTGACCGCTCTGTCGGCGGCGAAAATGCCGGCCTGTGCGGTGTTTATTATCGAAAGTCGTGCTCTCTCGCCGTCATCGGATATCGATGCGTACATTCTGTCATGGGTCTCAACATAGCTGCGGTAGTCGGCGATGAGCATATACGGATCGCCGCCGTATAAAAGCCCCGACACCAAGTCGGAGTAGCTCTTGCCGTCTCTGAATCCGCGGCTGAAGCGTTCGAGCACCGCCGTGAGCTCCGGATCCCGCTCGGCGTATGCCTTGGGGTCGTAGCCGGCGGCCTTGAGTGCCGTTACCTCGTCGGCATGCAGACCGAAAAGGAACATATTCTTATCGCCGAGCCGCTCGTGCATCTCGACATTTGCGCCGTCGAGCGTGCCGATGGTGACCGCACCGTTGAGCATGAGCTTCATGTTGCCCGTGCCGGAGGCCTCCTTGCCGGCGGTGGATATCTGCTCTGACACCTGCGCTGCGGGCATGAGCGCTTCGGCGGCGGAGACACGGTAGTTTTCCATGAAATAGACCTGTAGCTTGCCCTTGCACTTAGGGTCGTGATTTACATCGTCGGCAAGCGAAAGGATGAGCTCTATGATTCGCTTTGCGGTGTAATACCCCGCTGCGGCCTTTGCGCCGAACACGAAGGTGCGGGGCGTGAAGTCTATGTTGGGCTGCTCATGCAGCAGGTTTTGCAGGCGGGTTATGAGCATGGCGCACATGAGCTGGCGCTTATACTCGTGCAAGCGCTTGACCTGCACATCTAAAATCGCATCCGTGTTGAGGACAAAGCCGTCCTGCTTGCGGGCGAAGGCTGCAAAGTCCTGCTTGTTGAGAAGCTTTATCTCGTTGACCCTGTCCCGAACGGCGGTGTCGTCCGCAAAATCGGCAAGGCGGATGAGCGTTTCGGGCTTTTGCAGGTAGCTTTCGCTGCCGAGCAGGTCGCACACGAGGGAATTCAGCCTCGGGTTTATCTGCGCAAGCCAGCGGCGGTGGTCGATGCCGTTGGTTACATAGGTAAAGCGCTCGGGCGTGAGCGAGCACACATCACGGAACAGCTCCGTTTTCAGTATCTCGCCGTGCAGCGCCGAAACACCGTTTATCTTGAAGCAGGCGGCAAGGCAGAGGTTTGCCATGTGAACGCCGTCGTCCTGGATGATAAGATTTCTGCCGACCTTTTCGCTCTCGCCGAACTGCGAGCGCAGATACTCGCACCAGCGGCGGTTTATCTCGCACAGTATCTCCCACACACGGGGCAGCAGCGTCTGGATAAGCTCCTGCGGCCACTTTTCGAGCGCCTCACTCATGACGGTGTGGTTGGTGTACGCAACGGCATTGGTCACGATGCGCCACGCCTCGTCCCAGCCGAGACCGTACTCGTCCATGAAAATGCGCATGAGCTCCGGGATAACGAGCGTGGGGTGGGTGTCGTTTATCTGAATGACATGGTGCTCGGCAAAGGAGCGAATGTCGCCGTAGCGCTCCATGTGCTTGCGCACGATGCACTGCACGGTCGCCGAGACGAAGAAATACTGCTGCTTGAGCCGCAGCTGCTTGCCCTGAATGTGGTCGTCGGCGGGATAGAGCACCTTGGTGATGACCTCGCTCATGGTGCGCTGCTCAAGGCTCTTTACATACTCGCCCTCGGAGAACAGGTACATATCGAGCGCCGTGGTGCTGCGTGCATCCCAAAGGCGCAGGGTGTTGACCGTCTCGCCCTTGTAGCCTGCGATGAGCATATCTCTCGGCACGGCGGTGACGGTGGTGTAGCCGATATGCTCGGCGTGGTAGTGACCGTAATTATCCCAGTGCGGGACGATGTGTCCGCCAAAGCGCACCTCGACGGCCTCGTCCGAGCGGGTCACGAGCCAGCTCTCGGCTGCCGAGCGCCAGTCGTCGGCGACCTCGGTCTGCTTGCCGTCCCGTATCTTCTGCCGGAAGATGCCCAGCTCGTAGCATATCGAGTAGCCCGTTGCGGGGATACCGAGCGACGCCATGGAGTCCATGTAGCAGGCGGCGAGTCTGCCGAGACCGCCGTTGCCGAGACCTGCGTCGTTTTCCTCTTCGAAAATGTCGCTTGCGTTTCTTCCGAGATCACCGAGCGCCCCGATGAGCGCTTCGGAAATGCCCAGGTTGAAGGCATTTTTCATAAGGCTCCTGCCCATGAGAAACTCCATGGACAGATAATGCACCTCACGGTCGGGCTTCCTGTCCTCGCCGAGGGCCAAAAGGCGGCTCATTATCTCACGGATAACGATTGCCGAGGCACGGAACACCTGATCGTCTGTTGCGTTTTTACTTGTGACGCCGAACTGCGCACACAGCTTATCTTCTATCGCCGAGCGCACCTCGTCACGGGAGATCTGACTTTTATACATTGATGATCCTCTTAATTAGATGTTGCTGTTTTTCGGAATTACTATCGGCAGCTTCTCGCTGCCCATGAGCGTCCGGAACGCCGAAACGGACGCATATTTATCGGCGATGACGGAGTTCAGAATGACCCCCTCGCCTATCTTCGCTCCACGCATGAGGATGCAGTTTTCTATCTTCGCACCCGGGGCAATGCGCACATCGGAGGACAAAACGCAGTTTTTCACTTCGCCCTCGATGATGCAGCCGTCGGAAACGAGACTGTTTGTAACAAACGCCTCCTCGCCGTAGTAGGTGCTGACATCCTCGTGGCTCTTGGTGCGCACCGGTCGCTCGGGCGGGAACATTTCGGCGCGGCACTCAGGCTTGAGCATATCCATGCTCGCATCAAAATAGGTATCCAAACTCATGATGCGCCTTGCATATCCGGGGTGCAGGTACACATTGACCTTGCCGCCGTTTTCAAGATACGCCGCTATAGCATCACGGTGGAAGTGATAGTGGTTGGCCGCAGCGCAGGCATCCATCATGGTGATGAGAAGCTCCTTGGAGATTATATACGCCTCTAATGACGCAAGGCCCTCGCCGCCTGTTGTCTGGTTAAATATCATGCGGCGGGCAAAGCCGTCTGCGTCCACGACATAGCGGTGGTGGCGGTACTCGGGCGTGCGCTCGGTGCAGATGGCGGTTATCTCCGCCCCGCTTTTTACATGGTGGAGCATTGCGGCCTTGAGGTCAAGGTTTGCCGCAACATTGCCCTGCACCATGACGATATACTTTGCCCGCAGCTCACGCACATAGGTCGAAACGGCATTCAATGCCTCTATCGTGCCGGTGTAATCGCCCCTGTGGTACTCCGGCAGGCCGAACGGCGGGAGCATTCGCAGGCCGCCGATACGGCGACCCATGTCCCAGTCCTTGCCGCTGCCGATGTGGTCTAAAAGCGACTGATAGTCACGCTGCATGATAACGCCGACATCGTGGATACCGGCATTCATCATGGACGAGAGCGCAAAGTCGATGAGCCTGTATCTGCCGCAGAACGGAAGCGACGCCGCCGTTCTCGTTTTCACAAGCTCGCCAAGCTCATTGACAGAGCCGTAGGCAAAGATTATTCCGTGAAAATCAGACATATTCAGACCTCCTCCGACTTGTATATCATCGCACCGGCGGGCACACTTGCACCCGAGCGGATCTCGATATCCGGTCCGCAGGTGGCAACGCCCCAGCCCTCGCTTCCGTCGGGCGCAGCGCCGACATGGGCGCCGGATTTGACGACGGTGTTTTCGCCGATGATGGCGTATTCGACCGTTGCACCCTCCTCGACTACCGCACCGGGCATGAGCACACTGTAAAGCACCGTAGCGTCCTTGCCGACATGAGCAGAGCTTGACAGCACCGAGTTTTCGACATTGCCGTAAATGACGCAGCCCTCGGTGACGATGGAGTGCACGATGCGGGCGCTCTCCCCCGCATAATGCGGCGGCAGGCCGACGGGGCGGGAGCGTATCGGCCACTCGGGGTCGTATAGATTTATGAGCGTTGTGGACAGCATATCCATGTTTGCGTCCCACAGGCTCGTTATCGTGCCGACATCACGCCAGTAGCCGTCAAAGCGGTAAGGCCACAGCTTCTCGCCGGCCGCCAGCATGTTCGGGATTATATTTTTGCCGAAGTCCTTGCTCGAGGATGGATCGTTTTCGTCCTCGATGAGGTACTTGCGGAGCTTTTTCCAATTAAATATGTATATGCCCATGGACGCAAGGTCGCTCTTGGGCTGCTTGGGCTTTTCCTCGAACTGACTGACATAGCCGTCATCCCCGAGGTTCATGATGCCGAAGCGGGTCGCCTCCTCCATGGACACCTGCAAAACGGCGATGGTGCAGGCGGCGTCGTGCTCGACATGCTCACGGAGCATTTTGGCGTAATCCATCTTATAGATGTGGTCGCCCGAGAGGATGAGGACATTATCCGGGTCATACATTTCGATAAAGCCCATGTTCTGATAAATGGCGTTGGCCGTGCCGGAAAACCACGAGCCGTTCTCGCCTGCGGTCTGGTACGGCGGGAGGATAAACACGCCGCCGTCGGCACTGTCAAGATCCCACGGCTGACCGCCGCCGATGTAGCTGTTCAGGCGCAGCGGGCGGTACTGCGTCAGCACGCCCACGGTGTCTATGCCGGAGTTTGCGCAGTTGGAAAGTGGAAAATCAATGATCCTGTACTTGCCGCCAAAGGGCATATTCGGTTTTGCAACATTCTGCGTCAAGGCGAAAAGGCGTGAGCCCTGACCGCCCGCAAGCAGCATTGCTATGCAGCTTTTCTTCATGCTTTCTACCTCAATTAAATTTGTTCATCGCCCTGTCGGGCCCCTCAATGATGTAGCACTGCACCGCCTTGGACACCCGCTCGGCAAGCGCCTGCATGTCCTCGGCGTCTTTATTCTTAAAGGTGCTGAGCACCCAATCGGCCATGTCGTAATCCGGATGCGGGGCAGCGCCGACTCCCATGCGGATGCGGGGGAAGTCCTGCGTGCCGAGATGCTGAATGATATTTTTGAGCCCGTTGTGTCCGCCGGCCGAGCCGCTTTTGCGGATGCGCAGCTTACCTATCGGCATCGCCACCTCGTCGGACACGACGATGATGTGTTCAGGGCTTATCTTATAAAACTTTGCCGCCTGAATGACAGCCTCGCCCGAGAGGTTCATGTAGGTCTGCGGCTTCATGAGCAAAACCTTTTCGCCGCCTATCTCGACCTGCGCCGTCAGCGCCTTGAAGCGCAGCTTGTTTATGCTGACATTAAGCTCCTTCGCCATTGCGTCGGCGGCCATGAAGCCTGCGTTGTGCCTTGTTCCGTTAAATTTGGTGCCCGGGTTGCCGAGGAATACGACAAGCCATGTTACACCCTGTGCGCTGCGAAATCTATCAAACACGGGTCTACCTCTAACAATTATATACGCAGTGCAAGGGCAAAAGCCCTTGCACTAAGTCTTATCATTCAAACAGATTGGAGATGGACATTTCCTCGTAAACACGCTGGATCGCCTCGGCGAACACGGGTGCTACGGACATATATCTGATCTTGTCCGAGGGCTGCCTGTCGGCAGGATAAGGGATGGTGTCGAGCAGGAGCAGCTCCTTGATGGCGCTGTCGTTTATGCGGTCGATAGCGGGGCCGGACAGAACGCCGTGGCTTGCGCAGGCGTAGACCTCCTTAGCGCCGCCGATCTCGACGATCGCCTTGGCTGCGCCGCAAAGCGAGCCTGCGGTGTCTACCATGTCGTCAAGCAGGATGCAGGTCTTGCCCTCGACATTGCCGATGATGTTCATGACCTCGGACTGATTTGCTCTCTCACGGCGCTTGTCGACGATAGCCATGTTGCAGCCTAACTTGAGGGAGAAGTTGCGGGCTCTTGCGGTGCTGCCGACATCGGGGGATACGACCATGACATCGTCGTTGCCCTTGCCGTAAATGTCAAGATAGTGCTTTGCGAAAAGCGGTGCACCGAAAAGATTATCGACGGGAATGTCGAAGAAGCCCTGTATCTGAGCAGCGTGCAGATCCATCGTGAGGACACGGTCTGCGCCTGCGGCGGTAATGAGATTTGCAACTAACTTTGCGGAGATGGGGTCACGGCTCTTGGCCTTGCGGTCCTGACGGGCATAGCCGAAGTACGGGATGACGGCGGTGATGCGGCCGGCGGAGGCACGGCGCATTGCGTCGATCATGACAAGCAGCTCCATGAGATTGTCGTTAACGGGCTTGCAGGTCGACTGCACGATGAAAACATCGGCGCCTCTGACAGGCTCATGTACGGAAATGGAGCACTCGCCGTCGGCGAAGTTGGAGCAGCTGCACTCGCCCAGCTCCTTGAAAAGATGCGCGCAAATGGCCTTTGCAAGCTCGGGGTTGGAGTTGCCGGAGAATACCTTGATCTCTTTACCGTGGGAAATCATTTTTAATCGTCCTCTCTATCTGTTTTGGTTTTATCGCCTAAACGACACTATTTCCATGGTATTATATCAAATACCCCCGCAAAATGAAAGAGCCTGCGGCATATTTTTTAGCATTTACAAGCAGGATATTATCGTGTATAATAATTTAGTTAAATTTGTACAAGGAATGATAGAGATGCTTGAATTTGAAGAATATAAGCAGAAGCTCAACGCCCTAAAGCCCACGCTTGACGGCCTGCGTGATGCGCTCCGCCTCGAGGCCGCCGAAAAGGAGATCGAGGAGCTGGAGGGACAGTCGGCGCAGGACGGCTTCTGGAACGATGTCGAGAACTCGCAGCGTGTGCAGAAGCGCCTGAAGCAGACCAAGAACAAGGTCGAAAACTACAACAAGCTGTGCGCCTCATGGGACGACCTCATGACCCTGTGCGAGATGGCGCTGGAGGAGGAGGACGACTCCATGCTGCCCGAGCTTGAGTCGGAGTTTGACGCTTTCCAGAAGCGCCTTGAGGAGACCCGTCTCGGCACGCTGCTCACCGGCGAATATGACGCAAACAACGCCATTCTGACCTTCCATGCAGGCGCAGGCGGCACGGAAGCGCAGGACTGGACGCAGATGCTGTACCGTATGTACAACATGTGGGCAGAGCGCCACGGCTACGCCGTCAAGCTCATGGATTATCTCGACGGCGACGAGGCGGGCATCAAGAGCGCAACCATTATGATAGAGGGCGAGAACGCCTACGGCTTTTTGAAGAGCGAGCACGGCATACACCGCCTTGTGCGCATTTCGCCGTTTGACGCATCCGGCCGCCGCCACACCTCGTTTGCGGCCGTTGAGGTCATGCCCGAGATAAGCGACGATAACGAGATAGAGCTGCGTGACGAGGATATCAAGATGGATGTTTACCGCTCCTCCGGCGCCGGCGGTCAGAAGGTCAACAAGACCTCCTCGGCAGTCCGCCTTACGCATATCCCTACCGGCATCGTCGTTGCCTCGCAGGTCGAGCGCAGCCACTTCCAGAACCTCGAAAACTGCAAGAACATGCTTCGTGCCCGCCTGGCGGAGATAAAAGAGCGTGAGCATCTTGAGAAGATATCCGACATCAAGGGAGTGCAGATGAAGATCGAGTGGGGCAGCCAGATCCGCTCCTATGTTTTCATGCCCTACACCCTCGCCAAGGATCACCGCACCGGCTTTGAAAACGGCAACATCCAAAATGTCATGGACGGCGACATCGACGGCTTCATCAACGCCTTCCTCGCCATGAAAGCCGCAAACTGAATATGAAAAACGGTCTGAGTAAAGCTTACTCAGACCGTTTTAGTTAAGTTTCAATACGCATCAAGGCTTTTGCTGTTCGTTATTGCGTCAGCCCGACCGGCAACTGCCTACTGAAGTCCAGCGTGTCCATCAACCTATTGGTACAGTGCAAATTATTCGCACCTATCTAAACTCTAGCACCTTTAAGCAGCTTACACCGATGATGGCAGCGCAGATAGACAGAATGCCGGCAAATTTTCTGTGCCGGGTTTCCAAAGGGCGGCTAAGCGCCTTTGGCTGCGTTTCTTTTGTAACTTTTCTTTGGCAGCACAAAGAAAAGTTAATAATTGTCATTTGCTTTTTGGTTTAGTAAAAAATTTATTAAACCCCAATACATTGCCGATTCCGATCGTTTATATATTGAGGGGGGTGAGGATATGCCCAAGGACAGCACCAATGCACTTATCATGATGACCGCTCAGGGTGACACTGCGGCTTTCGAGACGCTGTATCGGCAGATGCGAAAGCCCGTGTAAGCTGACGGGCGCCGAACTCCTATCGTCTGTCAGTGTGCCCTTTCGGTGCTTTTCGCCTTTTTTGCCTTGGTGGGTTACGACACACCTTCACCAAAGAAAGCGAAAATCCCTCGAAAAGCACTACTGACAGATGCCCCGCAGTTTTGACGGAGCAGATTTTCGTTCAGGCAAAGATAAAGCCCGACGGGCATAATGGACATATATGGACTAGGGGTTTAGCGAAGCATGAGCGGAAAGCTGCCCGTCAAAACCGATAGGTGTTCGACCCCCGTCAGCTCATGCTTTGCATTTCTGCGGCGACCATGCGCTCGCCGAGGATGTGATGCAGGATACTTTTGTCACCGTTTGGGGCAAAAGCAGCTCATTTACCCCAAGAGGCGACGGCCGCTCGTGGATGCTCTCCATCGCCAAAAACAAGGCGCTGGATGCCCTCAAAAAGCAAAACCGCCTCGGCTCGCTCGACGAGCTGAGTGCTCGCAGAGCAAGTATTGTTATCGCATGAAAAATGGGGCGGATACAGATAAGGATAATTCGCCCTGTAAAACAGGCTTATGTCGTTTAAAAGGGCGCACCCACCTTTTACAGGGTGCGCAGCAGTTTTGAGCGAGCTATTTTTCGTTCAGACAAAACAACAAATTTCCGGCAATACTTTGTGTATTACCGAAAATTTTTGTGAAGTATGGGCGGAAAAGAGCCGGTCAAAACCGTTTTCTCCTTGTCTGTTTTCGCCCCAAAAGAAAAAAGGCACGGTTTTTTGGATGTACAACAATGCCATCAAAAAGCTGCGTGCCGAAGCAAAAAGGATCGGTTTATTATGAAAAAAGGCATTTTTGACCTTATAGATGAAGCTGCCGAGCAGTGCGTGCCGGACGATTTTGACGCCGTCATGAGCCGTGTGCAAGCCGCCCCGCAACGAGCTCCCGCTCAGCCGCCGAAAAAGCGGCCGGTCGTGCGGCGGGCTGCGATATCCTGCGTTGCCGCCTGCGCAGTCGTGGTCATTGGCGTTTACCTCGTGAGACAAACCCCGCAGCCTGCACCGCTGCCAGCACCCACCGCCGCAAGCTCGACCGGGCAGCCTGCGCACTACTTCAACATCCCCGCCTACATCGTCTACGACCACAATTTTTACGGGGGAGGCAGCACTGTCACGAGCGCCGACTGCGCAGACCTGCTGCCGGACACCGTGGGCGATTGGGAGGTTTACTCCGTCAAGGGGCGCTCGCCCGATGAGTGCGTCATCGTCAAGATCGGCGAGGTATACATGCGCTATGACTTTATCCGCAGCGGCATATTCACCCTTGGCGGCAAGCGCTACGGTCTGACCGAGACCCCGCCCGACTACGCCCACGAAAAGGGCGCACTCCTCGGCACCTCGGACGGCTTTTCCCTCTATGCCGCCGTCGGCGACCCCACCGCAATCTATGTCGACCTGACCCCTGTCATCCCCCACTCCGACCCCGCCGGCAAGTACCTGTATCTCGCAAGGGCGCTTGACTAGCGCATATATGCAAAACCTGCGACCCAAAAGGCCGCAGGTTTTTAGGCTGTCAAAGAACTATGAAAATAGGCGTAACGGGTCAAAACCCCTATGCAGCAGATGGAGTGTGAGGGGGGTGACAAGGTCCCGCCTCAAATTAAATTATAGCCATCAAAAACGCCTGCTTTGCGTTTGAGCCGCTCAGGGCGCATAAGAATCTATGTAGTCGAAAACTTTTTCCACATAGTCACGGCACTTCTCGCCCGGGGCGTACCAGAGATTAGACTGCCCGAAGCCGAAGCCGTCCATTCTAGCCCTCGGTGCCTTGAATGTGCGTTTGTGCTCCGGCAGCAAAACGCAATCCTCCTTCTGCGCACAGAGATTGTAAGCTCGCCCATTATAAGACGGTCTGTGCCGGTAAACGGTCGCATTCTTGTACCAGCCGACGATGACGCTATGTCCGTCTTTGGGCTTTGCGCAGAACACGACCAACACATTGCCAATGCTTTCTCTATTCTTCGCCAGCGAGTCGATATTTTCAATGCGCATCTGATTGTACTCGTTCAAAAGCAGTCCTTCTTTATAGCCTTTCTTATGCTTAGTTTCCACGAATCCTCTGCACTGACCGTCGGCGCAAATTTCAAAGTTGTGCTTTTCGAGTGCGTCACCCTCGTTCAAGACATAAGAGCCGCCGTTTTGAGGCTCAACCGTGTCAAGCTTGGTGTCATAGTAGGGCAGGTATGCGATGTTGCAAAACAAAACTCTTCTCATCGGTGGTTTCCCCCTGATTCAGTAGTTGTTATATTTAAAGAAAATGCAGCGGATAAAATTGATAACGAGCGAAAGCAAAAATCGGATCATGGCTCATTCTCCTCACATATATTCTTCGCACAGCTCGACATAGCCCCAGCCGTTTTTGACGATGCCTGCCCACTCCATGATTGCGACCAGCGCAAAAGTAGGGTCAAAGCCGCTTTCGCCGGGCTTCTTGCCGAAGTAGTTTTTCAGTATCGCACCCGCAACCGTTGTCTCCTCGCAGCCCGGGTCGCCGAGCCTGCGGCGGCCGTAGCCTTTTTTTGCCTTGCCGCCCTGCGAGCGCAGCACATCGGCAATGACATCGAACACCGAGTATTCATAGTCCATTATCTCGTCGCAGGCAAACATTTTTTCGTCCACGACACGGAGGAAATACTCCTTGCCCTTGTATGTGCGCACGGTCGCCGAACCGCCGCAGTCTATGAGCCGAGCCTTAATGATATCGGAGACCTTGCCGCTTTGCGTGGTCGTCTCCCATTTGCTCGTGTCGATGCTCTCGATGGGAGCAGGCGAGGGCTTCTCCTTAAGTGCCAAGGCGACAAGCAGCTCATCCAGCCTCTTTTTTGCGGCGGGGTAGCTAATCCCTGTTTCCGCCTGCAGAGCCTTGAGGTTGCCTTGGTTTTTCAAAAATGACAGCAGAAAAGAGCTTTGCTCGTCCGATAACCTGTCAAAAGCGCTGATCTTAAAGTCCTTTTTGATCTCCAGTCCGCACTCGGTGCAGCGCAGCATGGAGACGCAAAGCTCCTCGCCGCAGGCCGGACATTTTGAAATAATTCCGTTCATGATCATCCCTCCTACAGCAAATATACACCAACTATACTCATTTTGTCAATAGTTAGATTAAAAATATTTAATACTAATTACCAAAAAGATGCGAAAAAGCTCCGGCAACTGTTTGTGTATTGCCGGAGCTTTTTGCTTCTTATTTCCTTTTCCGCCGTTCCGACCAGCGTTTTATCGCCAGGGTTATGGCGATGCAGATCGGGAAAAAGGGCGTGAACGGTCCTGCCCAGAACACAAGGCAGGTCGACGCCATGACCGACGCCCATGTCCAGCCGAATATCGCCGAAAGCAGGTACCCGCCCCACACCGGCGAGTAGACCACCGCTATCACCACGAGCAGCAGCAAAAATGTTTTTACATCCTTGCATTCGCTCCACACCCAACGGCAGAAATTTATGACTTTTTCTTTGAGTTTATTGAACATTTTTATAGTAGATACCCTATGGTCTCACGCTTTACTGACCATATAATAGGCTTGCCTCGATGCGGAAATCATCAAAAATGTGTTAATTTTCTGCCGCCAGTTAGTTTTCACAAATTCCCCGCCGTGCACAAATCGGCAGCATTTTAATCAAGTGTTCATTTATTTGCTGCGGCGGCCGTGGTATAATGCACCCGAGAAATTATCCTTTTCGGGAGGTTTTAACCATGAGCAGCACGCCGAAGTTTTCCTTTGACACGACCGTCACGCCCGACCTGTGCGGCAAAGAGCCGGTCATGAATCCGACCGCCGCCTTCACCCTGTTCCAGAATGCCGCCGGCCTGCACGCCGAGGAGATCGGCAACGGCACCGCCGCTCTCGCCGAGCGCAACAAGTATTGGGTCGCAACTCATACGAGGATAGATTTTCACGGGCACGCTCAGCTCATGGAGAAGATATGCGTCTCCACCTGGCCGGTCTGGCGCAAGCCCAACGCCGTGCGCGGCTACCGTGGCTACGACATCAAAAGCGGTGATAAGCTAATCGCCGAAGGCGTGACCGAGTGGGTAGTGCTCGACCGAGACGCTGGCTTCGTGCGCTTTTCGCAGTTCGGCTTCCCCGAGGATTTTGAGTTTTACAACGAGCTGCCCTTCGGCGGCAAGCTCACCCACTATCACGACGAATTTTCCGACGCCGACGAGGTATACACCTTTACCGTGCGCACATCGAGCATCGATATCGGCCGTCACATGAACAATGTCGCCTATGTCCGTGCGTTTTTGGACTGCTTCACCGCCGACGAGGTGGCGCAGCTGCCGATAGGCACAATGGAGGTGCGGTACATCACCGCCTGTATGGAGGGTGAAGAGCTGCGCATTTGCAAGAAGGCCATCGACGGCGGCTGGCTTCTCGGCGCACGCCGCTCCGACGGTAAATGCGCCGCCGTTGCATGCGTCCTGCTCAAGTGAGCAGAAGGCAGCACGAATCTTCGTCACTAATCCTTTCTATTATATATTCTTCCCCAAGCAGGCAGGCTCACCCCTGTCTGCTTTTTTATTGACGGCTTCGACGGATGATGGTAAATTGATATTAGGAATTATGAGCAAAGTGAGCTGCGCCTATGGTTCATCAAATCAGCCCGCTGATACGCCGGCTTGCGGTCGTCTTGCTTAGTCATAGCCAATAAGCATAATAAGGTGCAAATGCATGAATAGAGTAGAATTTAAAAAGCTATGCTCGGAGTGCTTTATACGGCATGGTTTTAAAGAGCAAAATGGCCGGTTCTATCGCCACGGGCAGTCGGACATTTTCTGCGCTGCCGAAATGCAGCGGTCGGACTACTCCGAGGCGTACTATATTAATTTCAGCTTTCTGACGAAAAGTGAGTGCGCCGCCGCAATTGAGCCGTACTTCTTCAGGCGTGTAAAAGTAAAATCGGTCAGCATGCACAGCTCAATCGGGCTGCGGCTTATGACCGACATGATAATTATTGCCGACTACACGCCCGAGGAAATACTGAACTATCTAAACGCCGCTTTCGACGAATGGATTATGCCGACGCTGACAAAAGGTGCGGGTTTTGTCCTTAGGCACAAAGGGGATTTCATTTTTCCGCACATAGACCCCTCGTTGACCGATTTACCGCATTTAAAAATGATAATCAAAAAGGAATAGTAAATGAATTTTAAAAACCATATACACACAAAAATCAAAAACTTATTCAGCAGTTGGCTGCTTCCCGCACGCAGGATACATATTGAATTCATAATTGAAAGCGATAAGGTTCCAATGCCCGAGGTGGCCAAGAGAATCGGTATCGAGCAGTGTGAGGTAAGGACGACATTTCCGAAAAACTCAATCGCAAAACCTTATTGGCAGGTCGATGTTAAGTCAAATGACATCAGCATCGAGGATCCTCTGCGTGTGCTGATAAATTTACTTGAGCCCAAGACCGGCGTTATCAAAGAAGTGCTGGCAGAGCTCGGGGAAACTCCCGTACTTGGCATCTATACTGAGTCAAAATGGTTTGACAGACCCATACTGGAGCTGTCTCACGATGTGCTGCAATTCTTTGCGCAGTTTGACTCGGACATAATTTTTGATGTCAACTATTAATAGCTATGGGTTAATTTTACCCAAAAACAGTTGATGCGCCGGGCGGTTGCGAGATTGTTAGCCACAGTTGCTTGCCGAAAAACGGCGGGTGTGGTAGCGTGGAGGCATCAAAGCAAAGGAGCGTGAAACGCTGTGTTTAGTGAAAATTTAAAAACACTTAGAAGGCAAAAAGGTTTTTCTCAGGAGGAGCTTGCCGCCCGACTTCATGTGGTCAGGCAGACAGTGTCCAAGTGGGAGAAGGGGCAGTCGGTGCCTGATGCGGGAACGCTTATTCGGCTTGCCGAGGTACTCGAGGTATCTGTCAGCGAGCTGCTGGGCGAAAAGATCGAAAACGAGCAGGAAGCAAGCGATGTCGCCCAGCAGCTTGCGAGAATCAACGAGCAGCTTGCGATAAAAAATCGCCGGGCACGGCGAATTTGGAAGGCTATCGGGATAATCCTAGCGGTCATCGTGCTCATGAATATTATAGGTATCGTCCTTTTCAACGCATTTCAGCCAAGCGGCGGTAATATCGACATACCAGAGGTGTCGGAGCAGCTTATAGAAAAAGCGTCTTTTCATAGCTCTTGGCTATAGTTCGACGCTTATCATAGTTATTCTGCCTTATTTGGCGCAGGAGGAGAAAATGAGGATAATCAAGAAATGGGTCGGTCGGAAACCGGAGTGCGCCGGCGAGATGTGGCTGCTTGAGGTCACGCAGGCGGAAATGTTCGAGCAAATGTACCCGCTTTTGGGGCAGCTTGCGCTGCACGCAACGAGCGGCCGTGATGTCGATTACCGCCTGTATCTCGTGTGCGAGGGCGGGCGCAGGATTTTACCCATCGACAAGCCGAGCGTCATGCGTGGCGCTTATAACGGCGGCGTTAGCCCCCTTGCCGAGTGCGATATCAAGGAATACACAAGCATCGCCGACCTTGTCGACACCGAAGACCTTCTCCCCGCCATCGAAGCAAGCGAGTATCTTTTCAATACGCATTGAAGATATACATAGTCGTTATTGCGCCATCCCGACCGATGAGTGCGTACTAAAGTTTAGTTCGTACATCAACATATCGGTACACCGCAAGCTTTTCGCACCTATCTAACTGACGCAATCCCTTAAACGGGTGCACTAAAAATTTAATCGCAGTGGATTAAACCTCCGCAGTGAAATCGGCCGGTGCACCGATACCCCGTACCGGGATTCCAAAGGGCGGTTTTTCAATACGCCTCTACGCTTATGCTGTTCGCCTTTGCGTCAGCCCGACCGGTTTTTTCAATACGGATTCACGCTTCTGCTATTCGTTACTGCCTCAGCACGACCGGTGGGTGCGTGCTGAAGTTTAGTCTGTCCATCAACCTATCGGTGCGCAGTAAACTACTCGCACCTGTTTAACTGACGCAGGGCGTTGAACGGACGCACCGAAAGTTCGCTTTTGTTGCGAATCGGGCTACTGCAATTACGACTAGCAAAAGTGTTCGTTCGCTATTGAAAAAACTTTTCTTTGGCAAAACAAAGAAAAGTTAATAAATTACAGTCTTTCGCTTAACGCCGCAAAAAAGTCTGTCCATCATACGATGGGCAGACTTTTTCATGCATATTACGAATGTTTTCTGTCTTGTTATGCTTTGCGGCTATATCACACGCTCGTATAGAAAAGGTGTGTTGCAAGCTGGACGAGGATGGAGACTGCGGATATCGACAGCCAGCAGCAAAAGCCGAGGAGAATGGGCTTGCCGCCGTTTTTTATAAGGCTCACGATATTCGTATTGAGCCCTATCGCCGCCATTGCCATGGCGATGAAAAACTTAGCCAGCCACTTCATGGCGGGCACGAATGAGCCGCCGTAGAAGCTGACAAAGCCGCTTTCCGGCAAAAGTCCCACGCCGGTGGTAACGAGTGCCGCAAGCACGAACCACACGATAAAGAACGGGAACGCTTTCTTGAACGAGAAAGCGTTTTCTGCGCTTCCGCCCGCCTTTTTCGCCTTTGCGGTGCGCCACAGGGCGAGCACCAGGGTGATTGGGATGATTGCAAGCGTGCGGGTGAGCTTTACCGTGACGGCGGAGGACAAAATTCCGTCAACGCCGTAGATGCTCTCGGCAGTCGAAGCCGCCGCCGTGACGGACGAGGTGTCGTTTACCGCCGTTCCGGCGAACACAGCAAAGCCGCCGCTGCCGAAGCCGATTGCGTGGCCGAGGTACGGGAAAATGAGCGCTGCAAGCACATTGAACAGGAAAATGACTGAGATCGACTGTGCGACCTGCTCGTCCGATGCGTCGATGACGGGTGCGGTAGCCGCAATTGCACTGCCGCCGCAGATAGACGAGCCGACGCCGATGAGGCAGGCGACCTTGGAGTTGAGCTTCAGCGCCTTCATCATGAGATATGCCACGATGAGCGAGGTCGAGATGGTGCAGACAATGACGGGCAGGCTCTTTGCGCCGACCTTGGCAATGGTGCTCATGTTGAGCGAGAAGCCGAGGATGATGACCGCCCACTGGAGAATTTTCTTGGATGTGAACTTAACGCCTGTCTTGGCTGTGTCGCTTGCGGCAAGCTTCGGCACGCACAGCGTGATGATCATGCCGAGCAAAATTGAAAATACCGGTGCGCCGACTATCTCAAGCGAGAACGAGCCTAATTTCACGCCGCACAGCACAGTTGCCACGGCCGCAACGGCGGCGCACAGCGCAATGCCCGGAGCTTTTTTCTTTATTGACTGCATTTTATTTGCACAATCCTTTCGATCGAATAATAAAACTTCAAGTCGGCGGGAGCCGAGCCGCTTTTGCCTGTCATTCTAACATTTTTGCTGTCATTTGTCACGACTTATCCGCACAAATCAAGGCATCGTCTCAAGCAATTCGCCTGACAGGTGCTTGCAGTTTTGAGGGAGCGGAAAGCTGCCCGTCAAAACCGAAAGTGTGCTCGGATTTCGTCGGCTCAATAAAAAACAAGGTGCCCCGCAGGACACCTTGTTCGTCACTAAACAGAGAGAATCACTCGAAAACTCTTAGACACTCTGTCGTCAACTAAATATTACTTGTTAAGGAAGAACTGCTTATCGTAGTTGCCCTGGATGCAGCGGACGATCTGGGACAGAACCTTGCAGACGGGAGTGTCGATGCCCAGCTCTTCGCCGTACTCGGCGATCTTGCCGTTGAGAACATCTATCTCGGTCTGGCGCTGGTGGAACAGCATATCCTGGCACATGGAAGGATAGTAGTCGGCAATGTTGGTGACGATATCCTGATGATCGTGTGCGATGAACTCGTCAGCGTTCATGGGAACGCCCTTTGCGGTAGCAACGGCGCAGGTCTCACGGATGACGGAGTGGAACAGCCACTGGCCGTAGGGGTCAGCCTCGACCTCACCGATCTTCAGACGCAGGACTGCGCAGACGGTGTTGACGGTCGCATTGACACAGACCTTCTTCCAGATGAACTTGTAGATGTTGTTGTCGGTGCCGGGATCGCCGTCACGCCAGTAAGCGTCGCAGCCGCCGTCACGGTAGCACTTGAGAAGCTCAGCACATGCAGCATTGGTCAGATCGCTCTTGACAGCGCCGCCGAAGTTCATCTGAACGCCGCCTGCAGGGGTGGAAACGCAGGTGCCGGGTTCGGGCAGTGCGGTGCCGAGAACGCCGGAGCCGATGACGCAGCGCTCCTTGGGGAACACCTTGAACAGGTTGTCGTCATTGCCGAGGCCGTTGATGAGGGAAACGGCAACGGTGGTGTCGCCGACGACGGGCATGGAGTCCTGAATTGCCTGCTCGAGCTGGGTGGCCTTGGTCATGTAGATGATGATGTCGACCTTACCCTCGGCAGCCTCTGCCTGAGCAGCGGTGGTGTAGGTGCGGAAGCCGGTGAGCTGCTTTTCGATGTCATGGTACTTGCCGTTTTCTTCCTGGTGGATGATGAAGTGCATGCCTTCCTCGGCAACCTTCTTCATGTGAGCCTCATAGCGGTCGATGAGGATGATATCTGCTCCGCCATTGCGGAGGTAGGAGGCAAAAACACTGCCTGCTGCACCGGAACCGTACATTGCAATTTTCATTGTTGTTACTCCTTTACTTGTATTGTTTTTCGTAGTTTTTTTGTATGCAGCTTATAAGCTGCGTGAAAGCGCTATTCACCGGCGTGGGTACGCCGTACTGTGCGCCGTAGCGGGCGATAGCGCCGTTAAGCAGGGCTATCTCGGTCTGGCGCTTGTTGATGAGCACATCCTGTGCCATGGAGGGATAATAGGTGGCAAAGCCGGTCTTGAGCCTCGGAAGCTCTTCGAGCATATCCTGCCACAGGTCGACGCCCGTGACGGCCTTGCAGACTGCGCAGCCCTCCGCCCAAACGGTCTTTATGAGCTCGACGCCCTCCTCGGTGTCAAGAAACTCGCCGACCTTGAGCCGGAGCAGCGACGACAGCGTGTTGTAGCCGCTGTTGGAAATCGCCTTTTTCCACACGAAGGGCCGGATATCCGCCTCAAAGCGGGTCGGGCAGCCGCCCTTGCAGAAGCATTCCTCAAGTGCCTTGCCGACCTTGTCGGTAAGCGGCGATTTCTCCGCTGCACCAAAGTGCATGATAATGCCGCTCTCGGGCTTGGAAACGCATTTTGCAGGCTCGGGAAGCTCGGTGCCTATCGTGCCGAAGCCGTATAGTATGCGGTCCTTGCCGACATATTTTGCGAGCACATCGTCGTTGCCGAGACCGTTTTGCAGCGAGACGACAACGGTGTCCTCACCTATGCAGTTATTCAGCGTGGGCATGATGCTGTCGGTCTGGGTCGCCTTGACCATGAGGATGACGACATCCTGCACGCCTATATTCTCGGCGGTCGCAGCGGTCTTAAAGCCCGTGAGCAGCTCCTCGCCCTTGGGGGTGACGAAGGTCATGCCGACTGAAGCGCACTTATCCATGTGCGCCTTGTAGCGGTCGACGAGCGTAAGATCAGCGCCGCCCTTTTTGAGGTAGCAGGCAAAAACGCTGCCGGCTGCCCCGGAACCGATCATTGCAATTTTCATATCGTTTCCTCGATAGGACACCGCCTTTCGACGGTGTCCTTTGTTATTGTATAATTACTCTGCCTTCTTTGCGGCTTCGAGCTTCTTGATCTTGGGGATGCCCCAAACGAATGCCGGAATGACGATGACGAGCAGTGCGTAGTAGCCGTCATAGCCGTAAGCAAACTTGACGATGTCGGTCAGGCCGAGCAGCGAGATGCCGAAGCAGATGGCGATAACGATGGCTGCAACGAATACGCCGCGAACCTTGTCGTTCTTGATGGTCTTGGGGAAGAACTTGCCCTCGAAGCGCTGGATGAGGGTGTAAACGAGGGTGACGCAGGTGGACATGAATGCGCAGAACAGCAGGACGCTGAATGCGACAAGCAGCCACTTGATGCCGATGAGGTCAAGCACGGTCTGGTTGGGGATGCCCAGTGCGTTTGCATATGCAACGAGGGGGCTGCCGGAGCCGGCTGCGAGGAATTCCTTGCCTGCGGTCTGCATGGAAGCGAGCAGCGGGTACCACTTGGTGAGCATCCAGCCGGAAGCTGCAAGTGCGAGGCCGTTCATGAGCCAGCCGAGGATGTGTGCCTTCTTGACGCCCTTGAGTGAGAGGTCCTGGCTTGCTGCGATCATCGGGGGGATGGATACGCACTGGAAGCCGGCGTAAACGAGAACGCCCTTCCAGATAGCCGAGCCGACATTGTTGGTGTACTCGGCAAGCTGAAGATTATGCTGAGAGGTGATCTGAGCTGCGATGGAATTGTAATCGGTAGTCAGGCCGAAGACGACGAGCAATGCGGTGATAACGATGATGGCTATCGACAGAACGGTCGATGCGGCACGGACGAGCTTGATGCCGAAGATGGTCAGGATGATCAGGACTGCGACGATGATGAGGTTCATGATGATCTTCGTCGAGCCGACATAGTTCAGGCCGATGAAGTTTGCGAGAACTTCGCCTGCGCCTGCAACGGCGGATGCGATAGCCGCAAGCACGATGATGATGTAGAAGATCTCAAAGAAGACCTCCATCCACGGCTTGGGGTACAGTGCCGAATAAGTGTCCTTGTAGTTGTCAAAGCCGCTGAGCTTTGCGAACTTGACCATGATGTACATTACGATGGCCAGAATGCCCATTGCAAGAATGGGGAATATTACGGAAGTGTAGCCGTAATTTGAATAGTACTGGATTACCTGGTTGCCGGATGCGAAGCCGCCGCCGACATGGGTACCAAACCAAACGGACGCAACGGTGAACGCCGCCGCCCATGTGCTTTTCAGCACGCTTTTGTCGTTCATTTTTCTTTCCTCCTGTGAACGTTTCTTTCTCTGTTTCTCTATAATTATACCCGCAGTGCGGATGTAATTTCTGTTTTGTACGCTGTCAAAAAATAAACAAGTGACCCTGCGCATCAAAGGGATGTTATAAAACGATCCCGTTGCGCAGGGCCACATGATAGGAGAGAAATGCTGCGCCGCTTTCGGCGGACGCATCATGATTATTCATTTTGTAGCAGGCCGCCTTTGCCCGACCTGCGCCGAAATTGCCTTATAACCTTTAGCGTGCACAGTTTAATGCATGCGATGCAATTGCGTCAACTAAAATACAATTGACCGTAAATTTGCCCGAAAAATTGTCAAAACAAGCGGTCAATTGCGTTTCTTCATGTGCAAAAGGCGTAATTATAGACTTTTCTTTGTGTTGTCAAAGAAAAGTCTTTTCAATAGCGAACGAAAATCTTATCTATTCGTAATTGCGGCAGCCCGAATCGCAACGCAAAGCGAACTTTCGGTGTGTCCGTTCAACGCCCTGCGTCAGTTAAACAGGAGTGAAAAGTTTGCACTGCACCGGTTGGTTGATGGACTGATTTAACTTTAGCACGCACCCACCGGTCGGGCTGAGGCAAAAACGATACCCAGAAGCGTAAAAGCGTATTGAAAAACTTTTCTTTGTGTTGCCAAAGAAAAGTCTTTTCAATAGCGAACGAAAACGTTATTTATTCGTAATTGCGGCAGCCCGAATCGCAACGCAAAGCGAACTTTCGGTGTGTCCATTAGCCCAACAAGATAGCGCAAACTTTCTAAAACCACCCTTTGGAATCCCGGTACGGGGTATCGGTGCAACGGTCGATTTGACTGCGGTGGTTTAATCCTCTGCAAGCAGATTTCAGTGCACCGATAGGTTGGTGTGCCGACAAAGTCGCACGCAGTTGATATTTATCTGCTTTTCTTTGTGTTGCCAAAGAAAAGCAGCAAAAGAAACGCAACCAAAGGGCTTAGCCGCCCTTTGGAATCCCGGTACGGGGTATCGGTGCAGCGGTCGATTTGACTGCGGAGGTTTAATCCTCTGCAAGTAGATTTCGGTGCGCCCGTTTAACGGACTGCGTCAGTTAAACAGGAGCGAATAGTTTACTGCGCACCGATAGGTTGACGGTCAGACTAAACTTTAGTATGCACTCACCGGTCGTGCTGACGCAAAAACGATTACTAAAAGCGTAAAAGCGTATTGAAAAACCGGTCGGGCTGACGCAAAGGCGAATAGCGGAAGCGTTGATGCGTATTAAAAATGGTCTATCAGCTCGTAGCGTTCGATGCTGTCCCGGGAGACATGGAGGTGACGCTTGGTGACGGCAGCGGCAAGGTCACCGTCGCCGAGCTTGAGAATGTCGCAGATGAGGCGGTGGTCGGTGTCGACGGTGTTGAAAAACCCCTCGGGGCGGCTGTACAGCAGGCAGCCACGGAAGCGCCACACCTCGTACTTGTGCTCCTCGTACAGGCTCGATATCAGTCCGTTGCCGGACGCCTTGACCACGCCGTAATGGAACGCCATCTCCTGATCGAGCAGCTTCGTAAAGCCGAAGTCCTTGCCGCTGACATACGCCTCCTGATACAGCGCCGTGAGCCGGTCGGAAATGCGGTAGAGCTCCTCAAGCTGCTCGGGCTTGATATTGCGAGCCGCCTTTTTGGCGGCAAAGGGCTCGATCATCATGGTAAAATCGCAGATCTCCTTGTAATACTCGGGGTCGAAATCGGAGACATAGTAGCGGTTGTTCGTTATCTTGGCGAAGCGGCGGTCGACGAGCTTTTCAAGCGCCGTTTTGACGGGCGAGCGGCTGATGGACAGCTCCTGCGATATGGCATTTTCGCTGATCCTTGTGCCCGGGTGCAGTCTGAAGCTTATAATATCACGCAGCAGCAGCTCGTAAACGATGTCGCTCAGCGGCAGAAATGGGTTGCTGCTGCGAATTTTGTTGAATTTCTTTATATCCATAAAACATCCTCCTAAGGGTGTAACAGATATGATATCGGTTTTTCGCAAAAAGGTCAAGGATTTGGGCACTTATTTATAAATTTCCGGTTGAGCTGACGCACCGTTCGGCTAAGCCTGTTTAACCTTCTCCAAAAATGCTTCGGCGGGCTTTGACAGGACTGCACGGCGCTTCCAGATGAGGGCGCGGCTGCATTCAAGCGGCGGCTCAAGTCTCCTGAAGCACAGACCGGAGTCGAGCCGGCCGGGCAGATGGTCGTCGGTGATGAGCACATAGCCCAAGCCGCTGCGCACGAGCGCCGCCGGGTCGCCGTTCAGGACATTATAGGTCGCCGCAACATTCATGTGGTCAAGATCGGTCTGCGCCCAATGCTCTATCGTGCGCTGGAGCCCGACCCGCTTGTGCAGAATAAGCGGCACATTACACAGATCCTCACGCTTGACGGCGGGCTTCATCGCAAGCTCGCAGCTGCCGGGCATGATAAGCCCCCACCGGGCACGGTCACCGAGCGAAACATAGTCGTACTTCACGGCATCCACAGGCTCAAGCAGCACGGCAAAATCAAGGCTGCCGTGGTCGAGGCGCTCGATTATCTCGCAGGCATCGCCGCTGTAGAAATCAAAGCTCACCTCGGGGTGCTCGGCATGAAGCTCCGCTGCGGCGTGCAGAACTCTTTTACCGGGCAGGCCGCCGACGGATATCTTGCCGCCGAGCGCCGTGTCGGCACTGAGCTCCTGCTCGGTCTTTTCCAGGAGCGCCACTATCTCCTCGGCACGCTTGCGAAGCAGCACACCGTCGTCCGTGAGCGTGAGCTTGCGCTTTCCGCGCACGAGAAGCTGCTTTCCAAGCTCCTCCTCCAGCTCCATGAGCTGCTTTGACAGCGACGGCTGGGTTATATGCAGACTTTCGGCGGCACGGGTGATGTTCTCCTCCCTTGCCACGGTCAAAAAATATCTTAAAACACGAATATCCATGTATTTATCACCTCATTCGACATCATATCAGATTTTATCATGCGTGTAAACTATGATAAGCTATTCTTTATAAGTATTTGCTATAAGTGATGTTTCTCATTATAATATTTGCGAAATTTTTGAAGCAGAGTTGATTTTATATATGAAAGAAGCAACACGCAGACAGCGGCTGGATATGCTCAACGGCCCTATCTGGAACAAGCTGCCGCAGTTTGCCCTGCCCGTTGCGGCAACGGCGATATTAGGGCAGCTTTTTAACGCCGCGGATGTCGCCGTCGTCGGCAACTTCACGGGTGCCGGAAAAACCGTCGCCGTGGCGGCCGTCGGTGCAAACAGTGCCGTCATCGGTCTGATAATAAACCTGTTCATCGGCATTGCGCTCGGCTGCAATGTCGTCATTGCGCACGCCATAGGCCGCAGAGACAGTGACGCCGTGCAGCGTGCCGTACACACCTCGGTCGTCGTCGCCGTCATCGGCGGCATAATCGTCGGTCTGCTCGGTCAGCTCATCGCCGCTCCCCTGTTAGGTCTTTTGAATGTGCCGGACGAGGTGTTCCCGCTTGCGCTTTTGTACCTGCGAATTTACCTTGTAGGCCTGCCGGTCATCTTGCTGTATAACTTCGAGGCCGCCATATTCCGCAGCGTAGGCGAAACGAGGGTGCCGCTCATTGCGCTGACGCTGTCGGGCATCCTGAATGTCGTGCTGAACCTGTTTTTCGTTGCGGTGCTTAACATGTCGGTCAGCGGTGTTGCGATAGCGACGGTCATCTCGAATGTCGTAAGCTCCGTTATCCTGTTTGTGAAGCTCAGGCGCACCGAGCTTGACATTCGCATCGACCCGAAAAAGCTTCGCATCGACCTGCCCATCCTGCGCCGCATTCTCGCCATCGGCCTGCCCGCCGGCGTGCAGAGCTCGCTGTTTTCGGTGTCGAACATCGTCATCCAGTCGGCGATAAACAGCCTCGGCACGGTCGTCATGGCAGCATCGAGCGCAGCGTTCAACATCGAGATACTCACCTTCGATATCATCGATGCATTCTCGCAGGCATGTACGACCTTCGTCGGGCAAAACTACGGTGCGGGCAAGATAGAACGCTGCAAAAAAACGCTCAAGCTGTGCATGCTCGAGGGTCTTGTAGCGCTCGTTGCGGCAATAGCCATACTGCTGTTTTTCGGCAAGCCCCTGCTTTCGATATTCAATAACGACCCGAAGGTCGTCGAGACGGGCTACATCCGCCTGATGTATGTCATGTTCTCGCATATTTTTAACCTGCTGTACAATGTCATGTCCGGCTACCTGCGAGGCTTCAGCATTTCGCTTGCACCCGCAATTCTGACGATGCTCGGCGTGTGCGGCATGCGCATTGCGTGGATACACTATGTGTTCCCGCTCAGTCCGACATTCAAAACGATAATGATCGCCTACCCCGTGAGCCTCGGCATCACGGCGCTGATGATCTCCGCCACCGTGCTCTATTATCGCCCCTCCAAACGCTTCGCCGGCACAAGAGATGCGGTGTGACGAAAAAAGCTGTCTGAAAAATCAGACAGCTTTTTGTTTTGCGACCCGGCTCTCTACCAAGCCGACGGCAAAGGTGGCGGTTTGGGCGAGGGGAACGGCGAGCCATACGCCCGTTAACTTCAAAAACTGCGGCAGAATGAGCAGCAGCAAAAGCGTGAACACGGGCTCGGCGTAGACTATGATGTACGACAGGATCGTCTCCTCGGTCGCATAAAAATAAGAGGTCGTGATGCGCACATACGCCAGAAACAGCAGCGGCGCAAGGTAATACGGCAGCATCTGCGCAACGCCGGCATTCGACTGCGCCGATGCGCCGAACAGCACGCCCACCTTGTCCCGCGCAAGGAACACGCCGAGCATGCACGCCACCGTCACCACGGCGGCGGCCATATACGCCATTGTGCAGGTGTGGCGCACGGCTGCACGGTCGCCTCTGCCGTATTGCTCGCTTATAAGCGGCTGGCTGCCGTCGCCCACGCCCTGCAAAAGCAGGTAAATTATCGAAATTATATACCCGATGCAGCCGTAGATGGCGACCGCCTGCTCGTCGCCGTACAGCAGCAAAAAGCGGTTCATCAGCATCATCGTGACCGTCGGTGAGAAGGTCAGCCCGAACGGCGAGAGCGAGACCTTGAGCGTTTCGCCCCAGAAGCTGCGCAGACGCTTGGCCTCCGGCAGCCGCAGGCGGCATTTTTTGCGCACGAAAAAAACTATCGCCGCAAGCATTGTGACCGCCTGCCCGATTATCGTCGCAAGTGCCGCACCGGCCATGCCCCAATTGGCGACCCACACGAGCGCATAGTCGAGCACGATGTTCGTCACGAAACCGAGGATCATGGCGACCATGGCAAATGACGCACCGCCCATGTTGCGGATAAACGGCACAAAGCCCGTCGCCAAAAGCTGAAACACCGCACCGAGCGCAATTATGCGGGCGTACTCCGCCGCCAGCCGCAGCGCCTCGTTGCGTGCGCCGAGAAAGCCCAGAATGGGGTCGGCAAAGAAAAACAGCAGCGCCGTGAGCACTGCGGCTGTCAGCAGCATAAGAAGCGATGCCGCCGAAAAGCACTCCTGCGCCTTTTGCGTCTCCGACTGCGCATTGAGAATCGTGAAGCGGATGGCGGCGGCGAGGCCGAGCCCCGTTCCGACCGCAACGACGAGTGCCGTCACAGGGTAGCCGAGCGTGATGGCGGCAAGGCCAATATCTCCGAGGCTCTGGCCGACAAAAAATCCGTCGACGATGGTGTAAACGCCCGAGAGGGCGAAGGCCAGCACCGACGGGATGACATATGCAAAAAATTCCTTGGTTCTGCCGCTCATTGTCCACCTCCTTTTCAAAAACGGTGTTGAACAGCGCCACGGCATCGAGCAGCTGCTTCATGCGCTCATGCCCCATCATGCCGAAGACCCGCTCTTCGAGCTCATACAGCCCGCCAAGCGTGCGCATCGAGTCATGGACCTTAGAGCAGATTTCATACTCCGGCTCATAATATTTACAGATACTATTATAGCATCTATAAATAGTTTATCAAGCGCTAAAAACCGCCGGTCGGGATGACCCGGCCGGCGGACGGTTATTTAATTATGCTTCGGGATTATGCTTCGGGAGTGACCTCGGGAGTGGGGTCAGCTACTATGGTGAAGGTGAAGGTCTTGGGGAACGCGAAGAAGTCGCCGCCGCGGACGGAAGCGGTAACGATGTACTTACCGGGAGCGGTGGGCATGGCGCTCTTTGCGTAGAGCTTGCCGACACCGGTGAACCAGTAGTGGATAGAGCCTGCGGAAGCATTGTTGAGAGCCTCGCCATCCTTGGTGAGCATGCAGAGATTGTTGCCGGCCTTGAGTGCCTCAGCCTGAGAAACGGTGATGGTGTTAGCCTTCTCGCCGCTGTTGAGGATGGGGTTCTTCTCAAGCTTTATGCCCTTCCAGTTCTTAAGAACGATGAGAGAGCCGGTGCCTTCGCTTGTTTCGTAGTTTTTGCCGACTGCAACCGCGGTTGCAATATACATGCCTGCGTGAGCCGGAGTGCCGATAGCGATTATAGTGTCATCAGACAGAGAAGTGAGCTTGTCAAGTGCCGTAACGATGTTCTTGATGGCTTCGGTGTCATAACCCGCCAGCTTCAAGATGTCCATTATGGCCTTGTTGGTAACAATACCGTTGATGATTTCCTTAAGCTCGCCAAAGGTGATGCCCTCCTGAAGCTTTTCCTTCAGGGTAAGGCTTTTGGTGTCCTTGATTATTTCATACCACTTTTCCTGTGCGTTGCTTATTGCTTCTATCAGCTTTTCCTGATCTTCGCTAAGCTTGACGTTCACGCAGCTTTCCATATTGCTGTTGACGCCGACAAAGAGAACATAAACATCGAGCTCGGGATCGTTCGGATTGAGTGTGTAGAAGTCGTTACGGTCGATCTCTTCACCGGCATAGATCTTGGTGATAGGAGTGACGCTGACCTTGACAGTGGCCTTTGCGACAGTGATGGTTGCCTTTGCCCAGTCGCTTTCCTTGTAGGTATCATTGCCGTTGTACTTAACACGAATTACATTACCGTCGCCGGCATTGATCTTGGTGTCGGGGACATTGTCGTAAGCGGTATCAAACTCGGTAATTCCGGTCTTGAGCTGAACGGTAAAATCAGCGGCAGTCGTTCCTTCGGGGAGGTTGGACTTTTCATAGTCGATAACGCTTGCTACGATAGCTTCTTTTTCAGCAGCCGCGTCCATATTGTAGGTGATGGATGCGTCGGCTTTGAGCTCAACCTTGGTGCTGTACTTGTCGACCTTTACGAGAGTTGCCTCAGTGGTAGTACCGGCAAGGCGAACCTGATAATCACCGTTATCAGCATCTTTGAGTGCCTCGGAAACATACTTGTAGGTTATGCCGTGATTTTCGGTGAAGCTAACATTGCCGTTGATCGTGCCCCAATGTCTTTCAAGGCTCTTGGCCGCTACGCCTAATACTTTTTTGGTATAGCCGTAGCCCTCGTACTCCCACTGCAAAGACGCCTTGGTTGCATCGTCGAGCTCGTCATAGTTGCTGATGAGAGCCTTGTTAAGTATCTGTGCGACCTCATCGTTGGTCATGCCGGACTTGATGATGACCTCGCCGGAGTTTGCCTTAAGCTCGGGTGCGACTGCTCCCTCTGCGAAAACGGCCGGGGAGATGCCGACCACCGAGAAGATCATCACGACTGCGAGCAGCGAAGCCATAAAGCGCTTCAGATTACTATTTTTCATGCCTTCCTCCATATAAAGATAATGTTAATTCTCATGGCCGAATCGTATCGAAAAATTACAAATTTCGACCGTATGACAACATAATAACAAACAACTTAAAAAATTGCAACAAATATTTTGGTATATTTAGCATGATTTTTCGGAAGAAAAAAGGCTATGCATGTGCTGCATAGCCTTTAGATTACTGACTTTTACTCCCATTCCACGGTTGCGGGGGGCTTGCTTGTAATGTCGTAGACGACACGGGTGACATTGGGCACCTCGTTGGTGATGCGGTTTGACGCCTTCGACAGCATATCATACGGCAGGCGTGACCAGTCGGCGGTCATGAAGTCGTCGGTGGTGACGGCTCGCAGGACTATCGTTCCGCCGTAGGTCCTCGCATCGCCCATGACGCCGACGCTGAGGCTGCTGTCCAAAACAGCGAAGAACTGGCTCGTCACGGCATCGAGGCCGAAGTTTTTCATTTCCTCACGGAAGATGAAATCCGCCTTCTGCACGGTGGCGATCTTCTCACGGGTTATCTCGCCGAGGATGCGGATGGCAAGGCCCGGGCCGGGGAACGGCTGGCGGGACACAAGGTACTCGGGCAGGCCGAGCTCACGGCCGAGCTGGCGCACCTCATCCTTGAACAGCATACGCAGCGGCTCGATTATCTCCTTGAAATCGACAAAATCGGGCAGGCCGCCGACATTGTGGTGACTCTTGATGGTCGCCGAAGCGCCGAGACCGGATTCGATGATGTCAGGGTAGATCGTGCCCTGTGTGAGGTAGTCGACAGAGCCTATCTTCTTGCTCTCTTCCTCAAAAACACGGATGAACTCCTCGCCTATTATCTTGCGCTTGCGCTCGGGCTCGGTAACGCCCGCAAGCTTTGCAAGGAACCTGTCTGCGGCGTCGACACGGACAAAATTGATGTTCCACTTTGAAAACGCCTGCTCGACCTCATCGCCCTCATTAAGACGCATGAGACCGTGGTCAACGAACACACAGGTGAGCTGACTGCCGATGGCTTCGGCGAGCAGCGCTGCACACACGGAGGAGTCCACGCCGCCGGAAAGTGCAAGCAAAACCTTGCCGTCACCTATCTTCTCACGAAGCCCGGCAATTGCGGTTTTGCAGTAGCTGTCCATGTGCCAATCGCCTGCGCACCTGCAGACCTTGAACAGGAAGTTGTGCAGTATCTGCGCACCGAACTCGGTGTGCGTGACCTCCGGGTGGAACTGGACGCCGTAGAGCCTGCGCTCATCGTCGCACATTGCAGCGCACGGGCAGCTATCGGTCGTAGCGGTTATGCCGAAGCCCTCGGGCGGGGTCTTTATATAATCGGTATGGCTCATCCAGCAGATGCTATCCTCGGGTACGCCGTCAAACAGCACGCTTTTTTGCGTGTGGAGCGTTACCTTGCCGTACTCGCTGATGCTTCCGGCGGAGCAGATCTCGCCGCCTCCCATCCACGCCATGAGCTGGCATCCGTAGCAGATGCCCAAAACGGGAATGCCGGCGGAAAGTATCGCCGGATCAAAGTGCGGCGAAGCTTCATCGTACACGCTGTTCGGCCCGCCGGTGAAGATGATGCCGGTGTAGCCGGCAGCCTTTATCTCGTCAAGGGTGATGCCGTTGTAGCCCTTGACCTCTGCGAAAATTTTGTGCTCACGCACTCTGCGGGCGATAAGCTGATTATACTGCCCGCCGAAATCCAGTACCAGAATTTTGTCCATTTAACTACCTGCCGTCAATAAGAAATGTCATAGCTGACGGGAGCCGAGCCCCTGTCGTCTGTCAGCGTGCCCTTTCGGCGCTTTTCGCCTTTTTTGCCTTGCCGGGTTACGACACGCCTTCACCAAAGAAAGCCAAAAATCCCTCGAAAAACATCGCTGACAGATGCTTCGCAGTTTTGAGCGAGATAAAATGTGGTCAGGTCGTCTGAAAGGCTGAAGGGAATACTTTGTGTATTTCCAAGGTCTTTCGGGCGGCATGGGCGCATTTTGGCCGCTCAAAACCGATAGCTGCTCGGCTCCCGTCAGCTAATTATGCACCTTGTTTTCGCCGATTTCAAGTCGAATTTTTTCGACAAGCCTCGATACCTGCTCGGGGCAGCGGCCGATGTACAGCTCCGGGTTCAGAACATCCCGGATTTCGCCCGCCGTCATACCGAAAGCGCCGGTATCGGCGAGCCGCTCGGGCAGGTCGCACTCGCCGCCGTTTTTCATTTTCTGCGACGCTTCCATCGAGCAGACACGGATGGTTTCGTGCAGCTTCTGACGGTCGCCGCCACGCTTCACGCCCTCCATGAGGATGTTTTCGGTCGCAAAAAACGGCATATATTCGTTAAGCGCTTTTTCTATGATCTTCTCATTGACCCTGAGGCCGGAAACTACATTTACGACCAGCCGCAGAACCGCATCGGCGCACAAAAACGCCTCGGGCATGGAGATGCGGCGGTTCGCCGAATCGTCAAGGCTGCGCTCGAGCCACTGAACCGAGGCGGTCATGGCTGCGTTGGAGACATCGGCCATGAGGTAGCGGGACAGCGAGCAAATGCGCTCGCAGCGCATGGGATTGCGCTTGTACGCCATCGCCGACGAGCCGATCTGCGACGAGCCGAAGGGCTCTTCAAGCTGCCAGTCGTGCTGCAAAAGGCGAATGTCGTTGGCCATGCGGTAGCTGCTCTGGGCTATCTCGCCGAGGGTGTTCAGTATCCTGCTGTCAAGCTTGCGGGGGTAGGTCTGCCCGCAGACATCGAAGCATTCTCTAAAGCCGAAGCGCTCGGCAAGGCGGCGGTTCATCTCGTCGATCTTTCCGCCGTCATTGTCAAACAGCTCCATGAAGCTTGCTTCCGTGCCGGTGGTGCCGCGGCAGCCGAGGAATTTTATATTCTCAATTACAAAATCGAGCTCTTTTAAATCGCCGTAAAAGTCCTGAAGCCACAGGGCGGCACGCTTGCCGACCGTCACGGGCTGGGCGGGCTGATAGTGCGTGTAGCCGACGGTGGGCAGCGCCTTGTACTTATCGGCAAAGTCGCACAGGGCGGCTATCGCCTCGCAAAGCCCCTTGCGCAGGTAGACAAGCCCGTCACGGTAGAGGATCAGGTCTGCGTTATCGGTGACATAGCAGCTCGTTGCGCCGAGGTGGATGATGCCCGCAGCGTCGGGCGCCGCCTTGCCGTAGGCATAGATGTGCGCCATGACATCATGGCGCACTTCACGCTCCCTTGCGGAAACGATATCATAATCAATATCATTGATATGAGCTTCAAGCTCCTTCACCTGCTGCTCGGTCACCGGCAGCCCCAGCTCATGCTCGCATCTGGCAAGCTCCGTCCACAGTCTGCGCCATGTGCTGTAGCGCATATCGGGCGAAAACAGGTGCTTCATGTAACTTGATGCATAGCGGGAGCAAAACGGCGATTCGTAAATGTCCTTCATTTTTATCCTTTCAGCGCACGATGCAGGCGTCACGCTCTGCGCCGACGGAGACATATTTTATCCTGCAGCCGACGGCTTTCTCGATATACTCAACATATCTCTTTGCGTTCTCGGGCAGCTCGTCCCATGTGCGCACGGCAGAAATGTCGCAGCCCCAGCCGTCGAGGTACTCGACATGCGGCTTGGCCGCACTGAGCGCCGACGGGAACGGGAAGGACTGCGTGAGCTTGCCGTCAAGCTCGTAAGCGGTCACGACGGGAAGCTTCTGCATATAGCTTAACACATCAAGCTTGGTAAGCGCAATAGCCGTTGCGTTCTGCAGACGCACGCCGTAGGCTGTGGCGACGAGATCGACAGGGCCGACACGGCGGGGTCTGCCGGTCTTTGCGCCGTATTCAAAGCCTGCCTCACGCAGCTTTTCGGCTTCCTCGCCGAACCACTCGCACACGAACGGGCCTTCGCCGACGCAGCTTGAATAAGCCTTTACAACGCCGACGACCTCGTCTATCTTCGCACCCGGGAAGCCCGAGCCCACGGGGGCAAAGGCGGCGAGGGTGTTTGATGAGGTGGTGTAGGGATAGATGCCGAAGTCGAGGTCACGCAGTGCGCCGAGCTGAGCTTCAAAGAGGATTTGTTTGCCAGCAGCCTGCGCATCGTGAAGATACGAGCCCGTGTCACGGATAAAGGGCTTTATCCGCTCGCCGTATGTCTCGATCCACGCCCAGAGCTCGTCCATGGTGACGGGCTCGGCGCCGTAGACATTCACGAGCGTGAGGTTTTTCCACTCAAGCAGATCGGCAAGCTGTGCCTTGAGGTACTCCGGGTGCATGAGGTCGCCCGCCATGACGGTCTTTTTCTGATATTTATCGGAATAAAACGGGGCGATGCCCTGCTTGGTCGAGCCGTACTTTTTGTTCGCAAGGCGCTTTTCCTCAAGCTCGTCAAGCATTCTGTGCCACGGCAGGAGCAGGGACGCTCTGTCGCTTATCATGAGGTTATCCGGCGTTATCTTAACGCCCTTGGAGGCAAGATCGTCTATCTCGCTGCAAAGGTTCTCGCAGTCGAGCGCAACGCCGTTGCCGAGCACATTCATAACGCCCTTGCGGAACACGCCCGACGGCAGCAGATGCAGCGCAAACTTGCCGAACTCGTTTACGACGGTGTGGCCGGCGTTGCCGCCGCCCTGAAATCTCACGACGACATCATAATTTTCCGTGAGCAGGTCGACCATGCGGCCCTTGCCCTCGTCGCCCCAGTTGATGCCTACAATTGCACAGTTTGACATTTTTATACCCTCTTAATATTTAATCTTCGTATACGGCGATGCCGCTTCTCTTATGCTCGCTTCTTGTGTGGAAGCGATCGATTATTGCCTTGTCCTCGGCGCTCGCTTCGCCGGTCATGATGAACTTATCCACGGCGGCGTAGGTCACACCCATCTCGCCCTCGTCGGTCTGACCGTCAAACAGGCCTGCCGACGGCGCTTTGTCGATGATGCACTGCGGTGCGTCCAAAAAGCGCAGGAACTCGTAGATCTCCGTCACGGTGAGGTCGGCGATGGGGTTAAAGTCGTGAGCGCCGTCGCCCCACTTCGTAAAATAGCCCATGTACGCCTCGGACTTGTTGCCCGTTCCGGCGACAAGCCTGCCCTCGCTTGCGGCGATGGCATAAAGCGTTGTCATGCGCAGGCGGGGTGCGATGTTCGCCAGGGCGGCGTCCGTGAGCTTTGTCGCAGCGCCGAGCGACTCAATTTCGGCTTCACGAACCGGCGTGAGATCGACCGTGCGGGTCTCGATGCCGTAGTGGTCGGCGACGGTCTTGCCGTCTACCGCATCCAGCTCATAATTGCGCTTTGAGCCGCAGGGCATGATGATGCCGACGGTGTTGTAGCAGGCGGTCTTGCACAGGATGCCGACAAGCGCCGAATCCTTGCCGCCGGAGTTGCCGTAGACGATGCCGGCAGCGCCGCTTTTCTTCATAAGATCTCTTATAAACTCTACTCTTTTTTCAAGCTCTTTTGCATAGTCTCTCATAATATCACTCACTTTCCAGCGTGTTAAAAAAGTCTTACGACTTTTTTGCACGCTTCAAACACGCCACATTTTTTGTGAAGCTTTGCTTCACGAAAAATCTCGCTACGCTCGTCAAAAAGCCTTAACAGGCATTTTTGATGGCTATAATCCAACTTGAGGCGGGACCTTGTCCCCCTCACACTCCCCCTGCTGCGTATTGGAGTTTACGCTGTTGCGTCTGTTTTTACTTAGTTCTTTAACTTTCCAGAGCCGCCTTTACGAAGCCGTAAAACAGCGGCTGCGGCTTGTTCGGTCTGCTCTTGAACTCCGGATGGAACTGAGCGGCGACAAACCAGCGGTTTGCGGGATTTTCCACGACCTCGACAAGTCTGCCGTCCGGCGACAGGCCGGCAAGGCGCAGTCCCTTTTCGCAAAGCTCCTCACGGAAATCGTTGTTCAGTTCGTATCTGTGGCGGTGGCGCTCGTAAATAGTCTCCTCGCCGTAGAGCTCATAGGCCTTGCTCTCCTTATCAAGGGCGCAGGGGTACTGGCCGAGGCGCATCGTGCCGCCCTTGGCGGTGATGCCCTGCTGCTCGGGCATAAGGTCGATGACGGGGTGCAGCGAGCTGCTCGTAAACTCGGCCGAGTTTGCGTCCGCCCAGCCGACGACATTGCGGGCAAATTCGATGACCGCTATCTGCATACCCAGACAGATGCCCAGATACGGAACATCCTTTTCTCTTGCGTAGCGGGCGGCAAGTATCATGCCCTCGATGCCGCGGTCGCCGAAGCCGCCGGGGACGAGAATGCCTTCGCAGTCGCCCAGTACATCATTTATATTCTCCTGTGTCAGCTCCTCGGAGTCGACCCATTTAATATCGCACACGGCATCGTTTGCCGCAGCGGCATGGAAAAGCGATTCCGAGACGGACAGATAAGCGTCATGAAGCTGAATGTATTTGCCGACGAGCGCTATGCGGACATGGCGCTTTGCCGCCTTTATGCGGCGCACCATCGCAGTCCACTCGGTAAGATCGGGCTGCACATTGCCGAGACCGAGCTTGCGGCAGACGCAGTCGGCAAGACCCTCCCGCTCTAAAAGCAGCGGCGCTTCGTACAGCGTCTGCGCCGTGAGGTTCTGAATAACGCAGTCGGGCTCAACATTGCAGAACAGTGCGATCTTATGGCGCACATCCTCGCTTATCTCGGCATCGGTGCGGCACACCAGAATGTCCGGCTGGATGCCGACGGAAAGAAGCTCCTTGACCGAGTGCTGCGTGGGCTTGCTCTTAAGCTCGCCCGAGCCGGGGATCTGTACGATGAGCGGCACATGGATATACAGCACATTCTGTCTGCCCTTTTCGACGGCGACCTGACGGATAGCCTCCAGAAACGGCTGACTTTCGATATCGCCGACCGTGCCGCCGATCTCGCTTATGAGGACATCGACATCTTCGCTTTCCATCTGATAGATGCAGCGCTTTATCTCGTCCGTCACATGCGGGATTATCTGCACCGTGCCGCCGAGGTAGGCACCCTGCCGCTCACGGTTGAGGACATTCCAATATATCTTGCCTGCCGACACGCTTGACGCTCCGCTCAGGCTTTCGTCAACGAAGCGCTCGTAGTGGCCGAGGTCGAGGTCTGTTTCGGCGCCGTCATCGGTGACAAACACCTCGCCGTGCTGATACGGACTCATCGTGCCGGGGTCAACATTGAGATACGGGTCAAATTTCTGGTTTTTGACCCGCAGGTCACGCTGCTTTAACAGTCTTCCGAGACTTGCTGCGCAGATGCCCTTGCCGAGACCCGATACCACGCCGCCGGTTACAAATACATACTTCATTTCATTTCTCCAATCAATTAAGGTTCATTTTCCATCAAAAATCAAACTGAAAACAGCATATCGCAGTAGCTCGGGTACGGCCAGTATTCCGTTGCCGTGAGGGTCTCAAGCTTGTCGATGACCTCTCTTACCTCCTGCATCTTCCTGAACACCTTTTCATGATAGTAAACGATGAGCTCCTCACTGTCGGCATCGGGAACGGTCTCAAGTGCAGACTTAAGCTCCACGGTCTTGTCAAGCAGGCTCTCGTTGAGGGCGCTGAGCGTTCCGGCGAGCGCACTTTCCAAACGGCAGGGCGCTTCGGGCAGGGTATCCTTCTTGAGCTTGATGGTCTTGCACAGGGCGGCGACATTTTTCGACACTGCGTTCAGAATGCCGTGCTGCACCATGTCGACAAGCGTGGTCGCCTCGATGTTTATGACCTTGCAGTACTGCTCAAGGTGAATTTCGTGTCTGGACGCTATCTCGGCAGCGGTGTAAACGCCGTGCTTTGTCAGAAGCTCGATGTTCTTGGGCGAGTTGTAGGCAAGCAGCGCTTCGGCGGAGCTGACAAGGTTACTCAGCCCGCGCTTCTCGGCCTCGGTGACCCAGCTTGCATCATAGCCGTTGCCGCCGAAGATTATCCTCTTGTGCTCGGTGAAGGTTTTCTTTATAAGCTCGTGCAGGGCTTCGTTGAACTTTTCGGGATCTGCGATACCCTCAAGCTCGTCTGCAAACTCGGAAAGGGAGTCTGCCATGATGGTGTTGAGGATGGTGGCAGGGCCTGCTATCGACTGGCTCGAGCCGGGCATCCTGAACTCAAACTTGTTGCCGGTGAACGCAACGGGCGAGGTGCGGTTGCGGTCGGTGGTGTCCTGCGGGATAGGCGGCAGAACATCAACGCCGATGCGAAGTGCGCCCTTGCTGCGCTCGGTGTAATCGGTCTCGGAAATGATGGAATCGACGATGGACTCAAGCTCCTGACCGAGGAAAATTGAAATTATCGCCGGAGGTGCTTCCTGAGCGCCCAGGCGGTGGTCGTTGCCGGCAAAGGCAACAGAGCAGCGCAGCAGCTCCTGATACTTGTCAACGCCCTTGACGAATGCAGCCAGCAGCAGCAAAAACTGTGCGTTCTGGCTCGGGGTCTTGCCCGGGGACAGCAGGTTCTCGCCGGTGTCGGAGGCCAGTGACCAGTTGATATGCTTGCCCGAGCCGTTCACGCCCGCAAAGGGCTTTTCGTGCAGCAGGCAGACGAGGCCGTGACGGTCTGCAACCTTCTGCATGACCTCCATCTCAAGCTGATTCTGGTCGCTTGCGGTGTTTGCGTCGGTGTAGATGGGTGCAAGCTCATGCTGCGCCGGAGCGACCTCGTTGTGGCGGGTCTTGGACAGAACGCCCAGCTTCCAGAGCTCACTGTCGAGATCCTTCATGTACGCCGCAACACGGGGTCTTATCGTGCCGAAGTAGTGATCCTCAAGCTCCTGACCCTTGGGGGGCTTTGCGCCGAAAAGCGTTCTGCCGCAAAGACGCAGATCCTCACGCTCGAGGTAGAGCTTCTTATCGATAAGGAAATACTCCTGCTCGGGGCCTAACTGAGCCACGACCTTGGTCGACTTCGTGTCGCCGAAAAGTCTCAGCACACGCAGTGCCGCACGGCTGACTGCATCGCACGAGCGCAGAAGCGGGGTCTTTTTATCCAGCGCATCGCCCGAGTAAGAGCAGAACACGGTCGGGATGCACAGGACGCCGTCTTTTATAAACGCAAACGCCGTCGGATCCCATGCGCTGTAGCCTCTTGCCTCAAAGGTCGCTCTCAGGCCGCCGGAGGGGAAGCTCGATGCGTCCGGCTCGCCGCGGACGAGCTCCTTGCCGGAGAACTCCATGCTTATCCTGCCGCCGCCGGTGGGTGAAATGAAGCTGTCGTGCTTCTCGGCGGTTATACCGGTGAGCGGCTGGAACCAGTGGGTAAAATGCGTCGCACCCTTTTCAAGCGCCCACGACTTCATGCCGTCGGCGATGGAGTTTGCGACCTCAAGAGAAAGCGGCTGGCCGTTTTTAAGGCACTGCCTCCATGCCTGCAGGGCCGCAGCCGGTACATAGCGTTCCATTGCAGCTTCGTTAAAGACCATGCTGCCGAACAGCTCGGGAATATTTGTTTTTTCGCTCACGGTAATTCCTCCTTTTTCTCACACGCCGCTTGCGCCGTAGTTTGACAGCACTCTTGCGGACGGGTCCTTTATATCACTACCAACCCAGTCGGGGTTCGGCATCCAGAAGTCCTTTATCATCCTTGCCTGACCGGGATAGTATTTTTCAAAAATGTCTCTGTATAAGAGACTTTCTTTGGTAAACGGGGTCGCATAGTCGTACTTCCTGCAGCCTTCCTCAAACTCCTCATCGGTGTACACCGTTTCGGCGTACTCCTTGAGGTCGTCGACCATCGAGTGACCCACGGCATCGGAAAACGCCGCCTTCTGCCGCCAGAGTATCTCGTCGGGCAGGATGTGGTCATCGGCAAAGGCACGGCGCAGGAGGTATTTTCCCATGTCGTAGCTGTTTACCTTGAGCTTGGGGTCGATGCTCATGACATAGCGCACAAAGTCGAGGTCGCCAAACGGAACTCTTGCCTCAAGCGAGTTTACGGAAATGCAGCGGTCGGCACGCAGGACATCGTACATGTGAAGCTCATCGACACGCTTTTTCGCCTCCTGCTGGAACGCCTCGGGCGAGGGCGCAAAGTCGGTGTACTTGTATCCGAACAGCTCGTCGGAAATTTCGCCCGTGAGCAGCACACGCACATCGCTTTGCTCGTGGATGGCCTTGCAGCAAAGGTACATACCGATGCTTGCACGGATGGTGGTTATATCATAAGTACCCAAAAGCTTGATGACATCCTCGAGCGAGGAGAGCACCTGCTCTCTCGTCATGCTGACCTCGGTGTGGTCTGCGCCGATGAACTCGGCAGCCTGACGGGCATACTTCAGGTCGATGGGGTCAAGATCCATGCCGATGGCAAAGGTCTTTATCTTCTTGCCCAGAAGCTTTGCGGAAATTGCGCACACGAGGCTGGAGTCAAGTCCGCCGGAGAGCAGAAATCCGACCGGTGCATCGGCGCACAGGCGCTTTGAGACGGCGGCAATGAGCTTTTCACGAATGGTCTTGCACACCGTGTCAAGGTCGTCTTTTGAATACTCGCTCACGGTCGTCAGGTCGCAGTAGCGGACGAACTTGCCGTCCTTGTAATAATGTCCGGGAGGGAACGGCATAATGTCGCCGCACAGGCCGACAAGGTTTTTTGGCTCGGACGCAAACACCGCAGAGCCGTCGGACAAATGGCCGTAATAAAGCGGGCGGATGCCGATAGGGTCACGGGCGGCAATGAGCTGCTTGGTTTCGCCGTCGTAGATTATCATCGCAAACTCGGCGTCGAGCATGGCGAACATATCCGTTCCGAATTCACGGTACATCGGCAGGATTATCTCGCAGTCAGACTCGCTGTGAAACTCGTACTTATCCTTGAGCTTGTCTCGCATCGCCTTGAAGCCGTAAAGCTCGCCGTTGCAGACGACACGGTCGTCGCCTAATGCAAACGGCTGCATACCGCTTTCGTCAAGACCCATTATCGCCAGCCTGTGGAAGCACAGGCACGCACCCGGCACCTCCTCGATGCGGGACATGTCCGGCCCTCTCGAGACCGTTCTGTCGAAGAACTCCTTCGCTTGGGCGGCACGGAGCACGCCCGTTGTGAAACCCATGATAGAACACATAAAAAAACGCACCTTTCGAATTTTTTGGCAGCTATCCCTAAAACACTATTTTTAATTTTAGGACGAATAGCTGCTGATCCGCGGTGCCACCTATTTTACCGTGTTGAACACGGTCTCTTTTACGAGCTCTGACAAGCTCTCGTGCATTAACGCCGCACTTACGCGTCTCACCTACTTGTTTCCTTTCGGCTCGCTGCTCGGGAGGGTTATTCGGCTGCGCTCTGGTGTCGGGCTTGCACCGTCCCCGACTCGCTGTGACCGATCTCACGGCTTACTTGTCTCCGTCATCGCATTTTCCGTATGTCATCTTTCTAAAACCCAAAACTGCCGCATACTGCGGCAGTTTCGGGATAGAGAAATGAATTTTTAAGGCTTTTGACTATTCGTCAAACATAGGTAGAAAAAATGAACCTTGCTAACAAATTAACCTTTGCTAACGATGACATAATACCACATCTTTTTTGATAAACAAAATACATATATCATTGCGTTTATCATATCTTTTTGATATAATACCGCCGAGGTGATACTTAATGGAGCTTCGAACACTGAGATACTTCGTCGTCGTGGCGCAGGAGCTGAATATTACGAGGGCTGCCGAGCGGCTGAATATGAGCCAGCCGCCGCTGAGCAATCAGATAAAAGCGCTCGAGGAGGAGCTGGGCGCTCAGCTGCTCATCCGTGGCAAGCGCTACCTGCAGCTCACGGAGGCCGGCACGCTTTTATACCGCCGGGCCGTGCAGATGCTCGACATTGCCGAGAAGACCCGGCAGGAGATAAGCGACCTGCAAAGCGAAATGTCGGGGCTTTTGTCCATCGGCTGCGTTGAGGGTCGTGCGCCGTTTTACCTGTCTCGCTGGATAGCGGGCTTCAAGGAGGAGTACCCCCGTGTGCAGTACAGTCTGTGGAACGGCAGCAGCGACGATATCCTCGACCGGCTGCGTGCGGGGCTTTTGGATATCGCCGTCATCGCAGCGCCGTATGACAGTGAGCACCTGCACAGCTTCGCCGTCGGGCGTGAGCCGTGGGTGGCGATGTTCTCAAAGGAGCACCCGCTTGCCCGGCTTGAGGGCGACACGATGCCGCTGAAATATCTCGCCGACGAGCCGCTCATCGTGCCCAGCCGCAAGTCGAGGATAAGCGCAATACGCAGCTGGTTTCGGGAGATAAATGCCGAGCCGAACATCCTGTGCGAGATGTCAAACTACCTCGATGCCGTGGCACTCACCGAGCGCAATGTCGGCATCAGCATCTTCCCGCAGACGACCTACACGCCGAATGACCTGCTTGTCTCGAAGGTCATCACCGGCTCCGCCCGCCAGATAGAGTATTATTTGGTCTGGACAAAGGGCCGCATGCTCTCCGAGATCGCCCACCAGTTCGTTGACTATGTCCACGATGCCATCGAGGACGAACGCATTCACCCCCAAAGCTACCCCATCGAGATAAACGAATATATCCCGCCTGAGAATACGAAATTTTTGTGATGCACCGATTGGTTGATGGACAGCCCCAGCTTTAATCCATCCTCACCGGTCGGGCTGCGGCAGTAACGATAAGCATAGGCTTACAAGCGTATTGAAGCTTAACTGAAAAAACTCCGATCCAGACGGATCGGAGTTTTGGCTTATTTCTTCTCTTTTACCCACCTTATTATATAATCGGCAAATTTGCGGGTGGCGGGGCTTTGGCTGCTCGTCTCGCCGATTGCAAGGCCGATGGTGCGCTTCGACGGCGGCACGAGCTCCTTGACCGCAACATTGTCGTGCCGGCCTCGCAGCAGCAGCTCCGGCATTATCGAGATGCCCAGCCCCTGCTCGACCATGGCGATTATCGCATAGTCGTCCTTTGTCGAAAACTTGATGTTCGGCTTTATCCCTGCCGCACTCAGCGCCTTGTTTGCATCGTGGTTCGAGGTCTCCAGCAGGGTTATGAACGCCTCGGTCTCGCACTCGACGAGCGGAAACTTCGGGTAGGACGCAAATTTGTGATCCGGCGGCAGGATCGCCAGCAGCCTGTCCTCCATGAGCGCTATGCACTCGCAGTTGAGATTCGCCGGCAGATTCACGAAGCCGAGATCTACGCTGCCCTCGGTCAGCCACTTTTCGACATCGTGGTAGTCGCCGTTTAATAGCTTTATATCCACATTCGGATAGTCCCGCTGAAACTCCTTGATGACGCCCGGCAGCCAGTGGACGGCAACGGAGGTGAACGCACCGATGCGCACCGTGCCGAAGTCGAGCCCACGGATGGCGGACACGGTCTGGTTGAGCTGCTCGTAGTAGTTGAGCATACCCCGCACCGACGGCATTATCCGCTGCCCGTCGTCCGTTAATTTCACGCCCGCCCTCGAGCGGGTGAGGATGGCAAAGCCGAACTGCTCCTCGAGCGAATTTATCGTGTGGCTGACCGCCGACTGCGTGCAGCCGAGCGCTTCCGCCGCCTTTGTGAGGCTGCCTAACTCGCACACCTTGGCCAGCGTTTCGAATTTTGATATGCTCATGGGCGCTCCTTTCTACGATACATGAATTTTGTTCATGCTTACATGAAAAATATTAAGCACGATAATAATATACCGCAAAAAATCAAAAAATCAAGGAAAAATCGAAAAATTCACTCTTGCAGGGGCAAATTTGCGTCTGTATAATGCAAATATATTTTTCGAGAGAGGTCCACAACATGAACGCAGAAATTATTGTATTCCTCGGATACTTCGTTATCCTGTTTTTCGTCGGTCTGATTTTCTTCTTCAACGGCAGCAACAAGAACCAGAGCGACTACTTCCTCGGCGGCCGCTCCATGGGACCGTGGGTCACCGCAATGAGCGCTCAGGCGTCGGATATGTCGGCGTGGCTGCTCATGGGTCTGCCCGGCTCGATCCTCGCTTTCGGCTTCGGCCAGATCTGGATAGGCATCGGCCTTGCACTCGGCACGGCGGCCAACTGGATCTTCTGCGCAAAGAGGCTGCGCAAGCTGTCCGTTGCCGCAAACGATGCTATCACCGTTCCCCAGTACCTGACAAACCGCTTTGTTTCACAGAAAAAGACCCTTCAGGTCATCTGTGCGATCATATTCCTCATTGCCTTCACCGTGTATGTCGCCTCGGCGCTGGTCGCAGGCACCTCCGTGTTCGTGAGCCTGTTCCCCAACATCTCGCAGAGCACCGCAATGCTCATCTACACGCTCATCATCATCGGCTACACCTTCCTCGGCGGCTTCAAGGCCGTCTGCTGGACTGACTTCTTCCAGGGCATTTTGATGCTCGTTGCCCTGCTGGCCGTTCCCATCATCATAAAAGCCACCCAGACGCTCGATGTCAGCGCACTTCAGAATGTTTACCAGTACACCGACGCATCCGGCGCAGTCGTGACCTGCGACTTCGGTGCAGGGCTGTTCTCGGCCTCGTGGAAGGACATCGTCTCCGGCCTCGGCTGGGGTCTCGGCTACTTCGGCATGCCCCACATCATCGTGCGCTTCATGTCCATCGAGAAGCCCTCGATGATAAAGAAAAGCTCCATCGTCGCCATCATTTGGGTCGTGCTGTCGATCGGCGCAGCCTGCCTCATGGCCTACTATGCAAGAATGATCGTCGCAGAAGAGCTGCTGACCGTCGGCGCACAGAAGAATGTGTTCATCGTGCTGGCACGCCGCCTCTTCCCCGCAGGCATCGCAGGTCTGCTGCTTGCCGCCATCATGGCAGCGTCTATCTCCACGGCTGACTCGCAGCTGCTCGTTGCGTCCAGCTCCTTTACCTCCGACCTGTATCAGCCCCTTATCCGCAAGAACGCAAGCGACCGTGAGGTCCTTTGGGTCGGCAGGATCGCCGTCGTCGTCATCTCCGTCGTCGCCTACTTCATTGCCTCCTCCAAGGGTGCAGGCGCACAGGCGCTCATGAACATGGTCGAGAACGCATGGGGCATCTTCGGCTCGGCCTTCGGCCCCGTCATCCTGCTGTCGCTGTTCTGGAGAAGGTTCAACTACACGGGCGCATGTGTCGGCGTTGTTGTCGGCGCAGTGGTCGATATCGTGTGGCTCATGTGCCTGTCTTCGACCGGCATTTATGAGATAGTCCCGGGCTTCATCTGCGGAATGATCGCAGCCGTCGTTGCGACCCTCGCAACCAAGGCCCCCTCCAAGGAAGTCACCGACATATTCGACATGGCCTCCGCCCCCGACTTCGGCGAATAAGCAATTGCAAATCAGAAAGACCGGCTCAACAGCCGGTCTTTTGCTTTGCACCGATAGGTTGATGGTCAGACTAAACTTTAGTATGCACCCCCCGGTCGGGCTGACGCAAAAACGATACCCAGAAGCGTAAAAGCGTATTGAAAAAACCACCCTTTGGAATCCCGGTACGGGGTATCGGTGCGCCGGTCGATTTGACTGCGGAGGCTTAATCCTCTGCGAGTTGCTTTTACTGCGCCCGTTTAACGGACTGCGTCGGTTAGATAAGTGCAAATAGCTCGCACTGCACTGATAGGTTGGTGTGCCGACAAAGTCGCACGCAGTTGATATTTATCTGCTTTTCTTTGTGTTGCCGAAAGAAAAGCAGCAAAAGAAACGCGACCAAAGGCGTTTAACCACCCTTTGGAAACCTACACGGGGTATCGGTGCAGCGGTCGATTTGGCCGCGGAGGTTTAATCCTCTGCGAGGAGATTTCGGTGCGTCCGCTTAACGGACTGCGTCGGTTAGATAAGTGCGAATAGCTTGCAGTGCACTGATAGGTTGATGGACAGACTAAAGTTCAGCACGCACCCACCGGTCGGGCTGAGGCAGTAAAGAATAGCATGTGTTTTGATGCGTATTGAAAAACCGATAGGTTGATGGTCAGACTAAACTTTAGTACGCACCCACCGGTCGGGCTGACGCAAAAACGATACCCAGAAGCGTTAATGCGTATTGAAAAAAGCGACCCGGGAGGGTCGCTTTTTTCAGTCCTGCATTATATGCACATTCAAATGTTCGTAGCTCATCTCGACGCCGTGGCGGTCGAAGCAGGTGCGGATGTTCTCGTTTAAGGCGAAGTGGACATCCCAATAGTCCTCGGTATTGCACCAGACACGGACGGTGTACTCGATGTTGCTGGCGTTGTACGCTGCAAGTGCGACGAACGGGGCGGGGTCATTGAGCACCTTGTCGGTATTTGCGACCGCCTCTAATATCGCCGCACGGACGGTCTCGGTCGGGCAATCGTAGGATGTGCCGACATTGAGGTCAACCCGCCGCACGGGCTCGGTGCTGTAATTTATTATCTTGCTGCCGGTGATATCGCCGTTCGGGACATAGATTATCTTGTTATCGGGCGTTGCGAGGCAGGTGTAGAAAAGCCCGATCGAGCGCACGGTGCCGCTCTGACCGCCGATCTCGACAAAATTGCCGACGGCGATGGGGCGGGACGCAAGCAGCGTGATGCCGGAGAACACATTGGCAAGCAGCCCCTGCAGTGCAAGCGAGAGCGCAACACCGGCGACCGACAGTATCGCAACCAAGCTCGTGATGTTTATGCCGAGAGCGGATGCGACGATCATGACCGCTATCGCCCACAGCAGGACATTCACGGCGCTGGCGAAAAAGGTCTTCAGGCTCGGGTCGAGATGCTTGCTCTTGTCGAGAATTTTGTCAATCGCCTTGCGCAAAATCTTGATGGCGATATAGCAGACTACAAACAGGCCTATCGCCTTGAGCACGGTCATCAGCTGTGCGCTTTTGATAATAGTATCCATATCAGTTCAGCTTCAGCTCACGGCACGAGCCTTTGCCGAAGCTCCTTTCCATCTCGGTTTTGTAGTGGGCGAAATAGTCGTCGGGCATAAGCGCCTGCACGCAGCCTGCAAAGCCGCCGCCGTGGACACGCCATGCGCCGATGCCGTCAAGCAGCTTGGCGCTCAGCTCAAGGCCGTTTTCGAGCTTGCGGTCATCGGTGACGCTGGTTACGATATTCGTCAGCAGCTTTTCCGACGAGCGGCCGGACTCGTTCATAAGGCGCATATACTCCTCGCCGTTGCCGGCAATGAGCGCATCACGCATCTTCGGCACACGCTCGTTTTCGTCGAAGAAATGCTTTGCACGGCGCACGGGACGGTCGGTCGTGTCCCACTTTTTCGAGAAGAACTCGGCGGGATCGACCTGCCCTAAAACCTCCTTGCCGAAGAAGCTTGCTATATAGCGCATGTCGGCGGGTATGCGGGCGTAGCTCGTGTCGAGTCCGGCGTGGCTGCCGCCGGTGTCGGTCAGGCAGAGCGTGAGCCCCATGCGGCCGAAGTCGGCGCTCACGGGTTGGATATCGCCGGTGAGAAAATCGACATACACGGTCTTGCCGAGGGCGCAGGCGAGCTGATCCATCATGCCGCAGGGCTTGCCGAAATGCAGGTTTTCCGCCTGCTGTGCAAGCTGCGCAATGGCCTTTGGCTCGAGCTCATTGTTGTTGTACAGGCCGTTGAAAATGCGTGCGACGAGCACGGCGAACGCCGCCGAGGAGCTCAGCCCCGAGCCGGAGCTTAAGTCGCTGCGCAAAACGGCGTTAAATCCGCCGAAGCGGGCATCGAGGTCAAACATCGCCGATGCGACGCCTCGCACGAGAGCCGTCGACGAGCCGAATTCCTCGGGGTGGACATCGAGGTCAAAGAGGTTTATCTCCATATCCTCAAAGCCCTCGGAGTGAATTCTCACGATGTTGTCAAAGTTCGGCTCAACCTCGGCATGAATGCCCTTATCGACCGCCGAGGCAAGCACCCGACCCTTTTGGTGGTCGGTGTGGTTGCCTGCAAGCTCGGTGCGGCCGGGGGCGAAGAATTTTTCCATTATCTCGCCTTTCTCCCAAAATTACTTCTCTTTATTTTCTCTCCATGACCTTTTCGACAGCCCTTGCAACGGCGTTTGCGTCAACGCCGTACTTGGCGAGCAGCTCCTTGTAGGGGGCAGACTCGGTAAAGGTGTCGTGGATGCCGACAAACTCGACGGGCACGCCTGCGCCCTCGTTTGCCAGAACCTCGGACACTGCGCTGCCAAGGCCGCCGTAGATATTGTGCTCCTCGGCAGTGACGATGGCGCCGGTCTCCTCGGCGCAGCACATGATAAGCTCACGGTCGATGGGCTTAACGGAATACATATCGACTACACGGACGGAAATACCCTTTTCCGCCAGCATCTCGGCAGCCTCTATCGCCTTGTGTACCAAAAGGCCGCAGGCGATGACGGTGACATCGCTGCCCTCACGGACGACTGCGCCCTTGCCGAGCTCGAACTTCTGATCCTCGGCGTACAGGTCGGGATAGACATCACGGGACAGGCGCAGGTACATCGGGCCGTAGGTCTCGGCGGCGTACCTGGTCGCCCAGCGGGTGGCGGCCGCATCGGCGGGAACGATGACCTTCATGTTCGGAAGCGCCCTCATGATTGCGATATCCTCGGTAGCGTGGTGGCTGGCGCCGTCGAGTGCGTCGCTCATACCGCAGTATGCGCCGCCGAACTTGACATTCAGATTCGCATAGCATATCTGGTCACGGGCAGACAGCAGACCCAGCGAGGTGAGGAAAACGGTGAAGGTGTTTACAAAGGGTATCTTGCCGACGGTGGACATACCCGCAGCGGTTGCGACCATGTTCTGCTCGGCGATGCCCATGTTGAAGAAGCGCTCGGGATGCGCCTTGCCGAAAAGCGCACTCTTGGTCGAGCCGGAAAGGTCGGCATCGAGAACAACTATATTTTCGTTAGTGTCGCCCAGCTCGGCCAGAACCGAGCCGTAGACCTCTCTTATCTGCTTAGACATTTGCTGCACCTCCGAGTTCCTCCATGGCCTTTGCAAAGCTTTCGTCGTCTATCGCCTTGCCGTGCCATGTGTTTTTGCCCTCCATGAAGGACACGCCCTTGCCCTTTATCGTGTTTGCGATAATGACCGTCGGTGCGCCTACTGCGCCGTCGGCGACGGAAACGCAGAAGTCCAGCGCCTCAAGATCGTGGCCGTCGCACTCGAGCACCGTCCAGCCGAAGGCCTCCCACTTTGCGGCAAGGTCGCCCAAAGGCATAATGTCGTCGGTCGTGCCGTCGAGCTGCACCTTGTTGTAGTCGACGATCGCGATGAGGTTATCCAGCTTAAACTTTGCGGCGCTCATTGCGGTCTCCCAGACAACGCCCTCGTTGAGCTCGCCGTCGCCGAGGACGGCATAGACCTTTGCCGGGGAGTTATTGAGCTTGAGTGCCATTGCCATGCCCTGAGCGGCCGGGAAGCCCTGACCGAGCGGTCCGCCGGGCATTTCAACGCCGGGGGTGTGCATATTCGGGTGACCGGCAAGGCCGCCCATGCGGCGCAGCGTCGCCATCTCGGAGACGGGGAAGAAGCCCTTTTCCGCAAGATTGCGGTAGAGCATGGGGGCAGCGTGACCCTTTGAGAGCACGAGCCTGTCACGGTCGGGATTGTGCGCATCGTTTGCGTCGATGTTCATGTGCTCCTGGTACAGATAGGTGAGTATCTCGCAGCAGGACAGCGAGCCGCCCGGGTGACCGGATTGGGCAGCGTGGATTGCAGTCAGAACATCGATCCTGAAGCGTCTGCAAAGCTCGTTGAGCTCGGCATAGCGCTCGTCAGATAAAGCCATGGTTTTGTTCCTCCGTAATATTTTTTACTTCTACTAAATAATAAAACAAGCCCCGAACATTGTCAATAAAGCGAAACGAATTGGGCGGATTCAGATAAGGATAAATCGCCCTGAAAACGGACATTCGTCATTTAGCAGGACGCACTAAGACTTTTCAGGGTGCGCCAGCAGTTTTGAGCGAGTTATTTTTCGTTCAGATAAGTTGACTTAGAGCCGGTCAAAACCGATTTTACCTCATCTGAATCCGCCCTTATCCCTTGTTCTTTGCAGCGGGTCGATGGGGTGTAAAGCCGCAGCCAAGGAGCAGATAGCTCCTTGGCTGCGGTTTATTACCATTTATATTTGTCTAAGTGTGCGCCCTGTGAGTTGCTGTAAGCGCCGAGGATCTCGAGCGGGATGCCCGTTTCCTCTGCAATCATCTCGAAATAGCGTATAGCATAGTCTGCCCCACGCCATCTCAGGTGCCATGCGCAGATCTCGCTCCACACTTCATCGGGCAGATCCCTTTCATGACTGTTGCAATAGTGCCACTCGGCTTCATCAAGGATCTTGCAGATCTCGCTCATCGTGAGGAACTTTTCCTTAAGAATATCCTCTTGGGTCTTTGGATACTGCACGAAAAACGGCTGAACCAGGCTAAAAAACCAAAACTGTGTAAATTGCGGGTGCAGAAGATACTGCTTGCCGTATCGGCGAACTATATCGCATTCAAACCTGAACATCTTCCCGGCATCGTCCTCGCCGAAGCCGAGCTGTGTCAGCCTGCGCATATAGATATCACGGTATTTCGGGTCATTATCTCTCAGATATAGCGCCGCAAACTGCGATGTCATCAATCCCTCTGTCGATGTTATCGGCGGTATATTCGGCTTCGGCGGGGCAGGCGGCGCTTCTTTCTCCGGCTCTTTTTTGCCAAACAGTTTGTCAAACAACCCCATAATATTCACCTCACATTTCGGCCAGGGACGCATTTTTGTAGGAGGGGTCGTCGGTGACTTCCTTGACGACCTTGAGCTGCGGCGGGAATGCGATCGGAGCATTCTCATCGCTCAGCTCTATCTCGGCGATGGCCTTATCGCTCCAAAACGGGTACACATCGATCTCAAAATACTGATTTTCATATGTAAGGCAGTACCTCGTCTTGCGTATCTGCCGTTTTGTTGTGTCCGCATCCATCAGAAGCTTCAGATACTCCGACTGCGACAGGCGGCGCTCTATCTCCACACGCTTGAGGTCGGACACCTTTCTCTTAGTAGTCTGAAAATAGATATAATTCCCGTCGACGCCCCGTTGGCGGACACGCACCTCGTCGCCATCGTCGCTGTTGAGATAGGTCTGGATTATCTCGATGCGCCGGCAGGCGGGATTAGTCTCAAGCCACTTGATATCCGGATACTCTATCAGAAACTTCCGCTCGATCTCGTACGGCTCGGGCTCGCCCAAAAATGAAGCGATCTCGGCGATGAGCCTTTTCATTTTGTCCTCAAAGGACGATGTGTTGTCGATAATACGCAGGTGCGGGTGCCCCGTCCAAGCGGCGATGAGTGCATCGTCAAGCGCCGCAGCCTGCTCTATACTCTCGGTTCTGGCGGAATTATTTGCCGTTGTGTAAAACTCCTCTGCACCCTTTGCCGCCGTGACCAGATGGAACACGGCATCGTAATTGTCCCGCAGCTCGACCTCATTTGCGCCGACAAAGCGCAGCGCCTCGGCAAACTCGGCTTTGTTCATGTACGCCTTATTATCGAGCGCTCCACGGTCGCAGACTATGAGCACCTTATCGGCGTTCATGGTGTGCGCCGCCTGCTCGAAAACCTTTTCCTTTTCGAGCTGGAGCTTGAGCTGGCACTTCTGATACTCCGCATTTGAGCCGCATGTCCACGGTGCGACACCGCCGGTGATGAGCTCGGTCGCCGTTTCGGGCACGAACAGGACGGTGTAGCCGAGCTGCGTGAATGCGTTCTGCACCCAACTCATGGCGGTGGTCTTGCCTGCGCTGGGGCCGCCGGTTATGACTATCTTTGACACTTCCATTTTTCTCTCCTCTTCTCTCATTGACAGCAGCTCGGCTATATCGAGCTCAAACAGCGCCGCCAACCTCCTGAGCGCATTTGTCGTCGGCTTCGACCTGCCGGTCTCCCATTTCGAGACGGCCTTGTTTGTCACGCCGAGCATGTCGGCAAGCTCAGCTTGGGATAGTCCGAGCCTCGTTCTAAGCCCCAGAAGCTTATTCCCGAAAGCGTAGTCGTTCATGGCGTTCACCCTCTTTCTTACAATCCTATTATAAAACAAATGACACCGCAGGGCAATAGCTGCGATGTCGAATAACGGTAGAATGTTGACCAATACCAACAAGGTAAAGAACTAGGAAAAATAGACGCAACGAGTGAAATCCCATACGCAGCAGGGGGAGTGTGAGGGGGTAACGAAGTGTCGGTGCGGCTCTGACATGCCCCCGGCATGTCAGAGCCGCACCGTGACCGAGCCGCAGCGAGAAAGGTCCCGCCTCAAGTTCGATTATAGCCATCAAAAACGCCTGTTAAGGCTTTTTGACGAGCGTAGCGAGATTTTTCGTGAAGCAAAGCTTCACAAAAAATGTGGCGTGTTTTGAAGCGTGTAAAAAAGTCACAAGACTTTTTTACACGCCGAAAAAACCCGCAGGAGCTTTCATTCCTGCGGGTTTTGCCGGGCTTTTGCTCAGCAGTGCTTTTTGCAGAGCTTTTCGAAGCACTCGCCCATGCGCCGCTTGGTTTTTTCAAGGTGGCGGTAGGGGTCGCGACCTGCGAGCTTGTCGCCGCCGAAGCCGCGGACAAAGCCGCTCTCGACAAAGGGCAGCAGCTTCTTGATGTCCTTGCTGTGGTGGATCTCCGACAGATCGACCACCGATTGGAACCCTAACTTCGTCAGTCTCAGCTTATCCTCATCGCTGAGAGAGTCGGCGTCGGATGCCATGAGCCTGTCACCGAAATAATCGTGCAGAGCCTTGAGCTCCTCGTCACTCGGGAGCTTGCCGCCGAAGTCGACGAGCAGCACGGGAGTTTCCTTCAGAAGCTCCACACCGTCGGTGTCGAGTATCTGCTTATCGTACTTGAACTCCGTACCGAGCACAAGCTCCGGCATATCCTCGCCGACCAATCCGCGCACGGAGGCGAACGCCTCGTCACGCATTTCGATGAACTGCCTCAGATCGGTTCCCGCCTCGTAAAACGGCATTGCGACCAGCTTGTCAACGCCTGCTCTTTTTGCGTAGATCATGAGCTGGATGGCCTTGACATGGCTGTCGCATTTTCTGTCGAGACCGGGCAGGATGTGCGCTTTCCAGTCAATTATCATAGCATGATTTCACTCCTGTTCTTGCTTTTTGAGATCATTTTATTAAGCTTAAGGCAGGGATAATAAAGCGCAATACCGAGGATGACCGAGCCCAGCGTTATGCCGAGCAGCACGAGTATGTTTTCCCAATAGACATTGGCATACATGCCGCCGATGGTCTCACGCATTGCATTCATGGCGTAGCGGAAGGGCATGAACTCGTAGAGATCCCGGAATATCTCCGGCAGCACCTCAACGGGGTAAGTACCGCCCGAACCTGCGACCTGCACGACCATGACGATGACCGAAACGGCCATACCGATATTATCCAGCGCAAATACCAGCGCATAGTTGATCATTGAAAAGCACAGACCCGTTACCACTGCCGTCAGCACGAATTTGAACGGGTACAGGCATTGAACCTTCACATACCACAAGTCGCCGAGCGAGACGATTATCGCCTGCGCCATGCCGACAAGGAAGAACAGGGCGTAGCGCCCGAAGAAGCGCTCAAACACATTGGGCTTTTCGATAGGGCAGCTGCGGCCGACCTGCGTTTTGAGCATGACTGCGCACAGCAGAGCACCGACCCACTGCGCAAGCACGGTGTAAAACGGTGCGGTGCACGAGCCGTTGGAGGTGACATCGTACTCACGCACGGTCTGGCACTGAATGGGCGAGGCAAGGTAGCTGCCTATCTTGTCGCCGTTTCCGTCAACGGCCTCGACTATCTGCTTGAACTGGTCGGAGTTTTTGAACACCGTCAGGAACTCTGCTACATCGTTGAGCTCGGTCACTGCGCTCTGGGCAGCAGATTTTGCGCCGCCGAGACCGTTTTTGAGCGAAAGCACGGTGTTTATATAGCCGTCGAGCGTTTTGGATATGGAGTTGAGGCCGGTCTTGGAATTTGAAAGTATCTTGCCCAGACCGTCGGACGCCGTGTGTACGGCATCGACCGTCTTGTTGACGGCGGGGGTCAGATCCTCGTTGACAGCCTTTTGCACGGTCTTGAGGGTGCTGCGAACGGAGCTTATCTCGTTGAGAACGCCGTTCTGCGCCGATTTAATTTCGGCAAGATTATCATCGTTTGCGGTCTTGAGGCTCTCAAGCTTCGTGCACAGCTCGCCGAGGCGGTAGCACAGCTTCTGCACCTGATTTGCAAGCGTGGTGAAGCCTGCGTTATTAAGCGCCGTCGCCATCTCGGAGTAGCTTGCCTGCATGCTCTTTACAAGGGCGATGCGGGAGGCAAGGTCTGCCGAGACAAACTCGTTGTACTTGTTAAGATCCTTAAACAGCGACTTCATGCTCGTCTGCATGGAAGAAAGCTCTGCGTCCGTCTGCTTTATCGCCGCCGTGACGGCATCGGCCGTGTCGGAATATCTTGCGTTTGCGCCGTCGGCGGAGTTATCTATCTTATTAAGATAATCCTTCGTGGAATCAAGCGTATTTGCGGTCGTACCCATGAGGGTGATGGTGGCTCTCATGAGGTTCACCGACGAGTCGGAAAGCTGCGTGCAGCAGTCGATGGTCGAGATGGCAAAGCCGAGCTTGTCGGCAAGGGAGTTAACGCCGCTTATTATCTTATCAAGACCGCTTTCGGCGCTTATGCCGTTTGCCTCGGCAACGGAGATGAGCTTGGTGGCGGAGTCTGCGATAGTCTCAAGAAACACGGAGTTCACCTGCTCCTGCACCGAGGTCTGCGCCTTGCCGGTTATCTTGGGTGCGATGGCGTTTTTCTTTTCGTTTTCGTAGTATTTAAGCTCCGGGTTCTTCGGGTCGCCACGGAGGATGCTCAGAACGCCGGTGGTGAAATCCTCGGGCACGACGAGCGCCGCATAGCAGTCGCCGCTGCGTACCTCGGCGAGCGCATCCTCGGTGTCGTCAAAGAACACCCAGCCTATCTGATCGTTGCTCTTGAGGGCGGAAATGACCTGATCGCCCACGCAGATATCGAGACCCAGAATGGTCTCGCCCTTATCCTCGGAGGCCACGGCGACCTTTATCCTTGAGGTCGATTCCGTACCGTAGGGGTCCCAGTTGGAGAAGATGTTGAACCATGCATACAGGCACGGTACAACGCACAGGCCGAGCACGACGACGATTGCGACGACGCTGCTGAACACACGGCTGAGGTCGTTTTTGCAGATACGAAGTACATTTTTCATTTCTCATCCGCCTTTCCGTCAGCCTGTTCGGGCGCATTTTCCTCGGTTTTCTCGGTCGCCTGTTGTGCCTGACCGGTCGCCTGAGCGACGGCCTTTTCGACCGCCTGTGCAACCGCTTTCTCCACCGCCTGTGCAACGGCCTTTTCGACCACCTGCTCCACGGCCTTTTCAACAGCCGATGCAACGGGCTTTTCGACCGCCTTTTCTATCGCCTTTTCGATGGGCTTCGGCTCGGGCTTTTCCTCCGGCTTCGGCTGCTCGACCTTCACGACCGCCTTTTCGGCGGGCTTTCTGCGGGGCTTTGCAACGGATCTGCCTCTGATCTCAAGCAGACTGTCAAACTCCTTTTTCTCGCTTTCGGCAAGCGCGTTGAGCGTATCCTGCAATTGCCTGTCGACATAGGCAACGAAGATGAGAAACGCCGCTGCAACGAACATCGTGAGTATCCAGATGATCAGGAACACGACACGGGAGCTGTCGGTCAGAAGTCTTATTATAATGAGCAGCACCGGCAGCACCGCAAGACTGATAAAGCCGTTGCGGATGCGGCGCTTGTTACCCATGTGCAGCTCTTCGGCGAATATGAGCAGCTTTGCGTAGAGCTTGTCGGTGTTGGACTTTCTTGCCATCACAGCACCTCCGTTTCTTCAAGCTCATGCTCGACAAATGCGTTGACCTTGATAAACGGCTTGCGCACCAAGCGGCCGACCAGAACGCCGACAACGCCGAAGATGAGAAGCTCGCCTATGTAGATCCAGTAATCCATGCCGTAGAAGCCGCACAGCGCCTCACGCATGGCATTGATGCCGTACGGGAACGGGAAGAACACATAGATGTTGCCGAAAACATCGGGCAGAAGCTCGATGGGGTAAGAGCCGCTCGAGCCGGCGATCTGCACGACCATGATGACGACGACTATCGCCTTGCCGATGTCGCCGAAGGCCAGCGTCAGCGAATAGATGAGCGTTATGAACACCAGCGAGGTGAACGCACCGGCGCCCCAGAACGCAAGCAGATTGTCACAGCTGCAGCCGAGCAGATACACATCGCCGAACACGATGACCGCCGACTGGATCTGGCTCAGTATCGCAAACAGCAGCCAGCGGCTCCAATACTTCTGACCCTCGGTGACATAGCTGAGGTTCTTGGGCTCTGCTTCGACCTTGACGATGGAGACGAGGATGACGCAGCCGACCCAGATCGCAAGGCAGGTGTAGAACGGCGCCATTGCCGTGCCGTAGCTGCCCACGGGGTACACGGCGCTTTCGACGACCTTGACGGGCGCTGCGAGAAACTCCGCATAGCTCTCCGTGTCGCCGCCGAGCAGCGTGATAAGTGCGTTGAGCCTGTCGTCGCCCTTGAGCTTATCTATCTTTGCGAGCGCCTCGTCGAGCGCATCTGCGCCCTTGTCGGTGACGACCTTGAGGCGGTTGAGTACGGCGGCAATGTCCTTGACGGTGTCGCCGGTGGTGCTCAAAACGGGTGCAATGCCGTCAATGGTGACGGAAAGACTGTCGAGCACCGGACTCATGGACTTGAGCAGCGTCTGCATGGAATCTGTCATGGCCTTGACGGCGGGCTGCAAATTATTTACGAGCAGGTCATCCATGGTGCTCACGATGCTTGAGCAGGAGTCTATAATTGCGGCAGCGTTGGAAATGGGCGTGCCGGTCTTGAGCATTTTAAGCTGCGACTGCAGCTGTTCGGTGCGCAGGATGAGTCCGTCGAGCGTCGAGCGGACATATGTAGTCGCCGAGGTCTCGGGCAGAGCGTCCTTGAGTGCCGTGAGCTGGTCGTGCAGCTTTCCTGCGGCGTCCTCGGCATCCTCGAGCATCGCATCCCACTTTTCGCCTGCCTCGATGAGCTTCTTGTTCTCGGCAAGGCGCTTTAATGCAGTAGACAGCTCGTCGAGCTGCTTGTTTATCTCGGTCAGCTTGCCGTCAAGCCCCTTTTCAAGCACACTGAGGGCGTTGGCGGCGGAATCAATGCTCTGCTGCACCTGCGAGACGCCGGCCTGACCGTTTTCGACCAAGCTGCCGACCGTGCCGGCGGTGTCGCCCACGCCGTTTAAGAGACTGTCGATATTCTCGCTTTTTGCCGTGAAGCTGTCGATGGCCGTGCCTGCCTGACGCAGACTGTCACGCAGCGTGGTCAGCTGCGAGATGACCGAATTTACCGTGCTCTCGGGGTCGGTCTCGTCGGCGACCTGCTGGGCATTTTTAAGCACCGTCTTGAACAGCTCGTCAAGATACTGCACCTGAACCGAGTGCTGCACGGTCTCCGCCGCCGTCTCGACTATCTTGTTGGCAACGGGGTTTTTCTTCGTGTTCTCGATGAAGCTCATGGCGGCGCCGCTGTTTTCAAGGGCGTAGTTGAGGTCGAGCATACGGCGGCTGAAATCGTCGGCAAAGACGATGGCGGCGTAGTATCTGCCGCTGCGCACGGCCTGTCTGGCCTCGTCGCCGCTGTTCATCACGACCCACTTGATGCTTTTGGACTCCGTAATGGTCTCTATGGCCTCTTGGCTGAGGTCTCGTTCATTGTATCCCTTGTCATCGGACGCAATGGCTATGGCGACATTACCGGTGTTCCCGTACGGGTCCCAGTTGGCGTAGATGTTGAACCACGCATAAAGTGCGGGTATTATCATGATGGCGATAATGATGACGAAGGCGAAAAAGTGCCTCGTTATCGCCCGCACATCACCTGCGAACAATTTAAAAGTATTTTTCAAGTGATCACCCTGACAAAATATTTTATATTTCATTCTATCAAACTTTTCACAAGATTGCACGCACAAATCTCTCCAAATGCACAAGATATCGAAAAAAAGTCGCCGACTTAATAGTCGACGACCTAATTTGTTAAGTTTTTTGCCTACGGCGAAAAGCGAAGTTTCAATTCGCATTAAAGCTTCTGCTTATCGTTACTGCTGCAGCCCGACCGGTGAGTGCACACATGAGTTAAGGCTGTACATCAACATATCGGCGCACCGCAAACTTTTCGCAGAGGATTAAACCTCCGCAGGTAAATCGACCGGTGCACCGATACCCCGTACCGGGATTCCAAAGGGCGGTTAAACGCCTTTGGTTGCGTTTCTTTTGTAACTTTTCTTTCGGCAACACAAAGAAAAGTTTGTATATCGTTCCTTAATAAAGAAAAAGTGCAGTTGTCGAAAAGAGTTGACAATTACACTTTTTGCTATATAATTACTTTGGGTGCTACCCATACGGTAGGCGGTTGCCTCCTCCAACAGAGGAGGAACATCTTCCTCCTCGAGTTTAAGCTCAAGGAGGTGGTAATATGGCTGTTACATATACGGACTTGTTCCAATATACAATGGTTTTAATTACCCTCGCCGCCCTGCTTATAGCAAGTAGGAAGTGAGCATAAAAAGATGTAATCGCCTTGTGCTAGAAGGCGATTACATTAGCTATTAATTAATCCTTCGGCAACCGTCTATTGGGCGGCGCCTACTTTCATCTACTATAATAGACTTCTTTGCTTTATTTGTCAACAGTTTTCCTCGCCGCACCGATAAGACTTCACCATTTGGGATAAGCTTTTATTTCAAAAGCTTATCCCAAGTTTTTGCGCCGCAGATGCCGTCGGCGCCGCCGAGGCGGCTTTTCTGGAATTTGCGCACGGCATAGTCCGTTGCGGGGCCGAAGCGGCCGTCTATCGACAGGACACGCCCGTTTTCGTCCTTGTAGCCTAACTGCTTCAAAAGCCGCTGGAGCGTTTTGACCTGCGCTCCGGCGCTTCCCCGGCGCAGCACCTCAAGTGCGACCTCGGTCGTGCGCACCGGGGGCTTTTCCTCGGTTTTTGCGCCGTCAAAGCTCACGCCGAAGCAGCGGCACACGCCCTTTGCTATCGCCTCGCCGATGGCGGTCGTGTTGTTCACTATCCACTTTGCTATCTCGGCGTTGTCGTGGAAATCGACCTCGAGATAAACGCACATAGCCGTGGTGTAGCGCAGCTCGTAGTAGCGGGCGGTTTTCACGCCCCTCGACGAGCCGTAGGGCGCTATCGCCCTGACCTCGTCGTAAATCGGCTGCGCTGCGGCAAGGCGGCGTTCGCTCTTATCGAGGACATACGCCTCTGCGCCCTTGCCGCCGCCTGCGTTGGTGTGGATGCACAGATGCAGATCCGCACCCCAGGTGTTCGATTCCGCCACTCGGGTGTACATGGCATTTGTGCCGTCGTCAAAATTCGTGCGCACGGCAAAGCCGTTTCGCTCGAGCGCCGCCTTGCAGGCGGACGCTATTTTGCGGCACTGCGCCGCTTCGTTCGTGTCGCCGTAGGCATAGATATTGCGCACCTGATCCGACGGCGAAAGATATATCTTTTTCATTATTTCACCTCTCCGACATTATCATATTAAGCAAACCAGAAGCCCGTGATATAGACATCGTAGTTTTTGATGCCGCTTTCGAGCGGGCGCAGGGAGATAACTCCGCTGCTTTTTGCAAACGCCTGCGCCGCTTTGCTGCTCTTGACCGCCAAGGCTGCGTGGGAGTTGGGCAGCCGTGCGCCGATGTTCATGATGTCGTAGTCGTAGCCGGTGTTCATATCGGCGTTGACCGTGCCGTAGATGCGCACGAACACCATGCCGAGAAGCGAGGAGTACCGTGCGGTGTACGACGCATTCGTGAGTCTGCCCGACGCCACCGTGAGCGCCACAGTCTCCATGCCCTCAACGGCGGCGAGCCTGCTTTTGACCGCCGTATCGTCGTACACGGTATCGGTGTACTTGGGGCTTGCCGGTATCGCATCTACCTTCGCCTTTGCTGCGGCGGTGTAGTCGTTTGTCGAAAGCCCCTTTCCCGTGACCTTGTCGACCTTGCCGCTGTCAATGCTGTCCTGTGCACTCGCCGTGCGGTAGGTGCTCGGGACGGTCTGCAATGCGGAGTCTGCCTTGCCCAAGCTCGTCTGCACGGCGGACGCAAGGTCTGTTTTCGGAATGCCGCCGGTAGGCTTTGAATATGTGCCCGTATTCTTGGTAAACCCCCAGCCGGAGACGGTGGCCTCGGTCACGGCTTCGGGTATCGTGGGCTTGTCCGTAAGGTCGTTGTAGCTGCCGCTGAAGCTTGGACCTGCCCCGATGCCGGCAACCTCGTTTTCGACGGCGGTCAGGCGGTTCTTGACCGCCGTATCGTCGTACACGGTATCGGTGTACTTGGGGCTTGCCGGTATCGCATCTACCTTCGCCTTTGCTGCGGCGGTGTAGTCGTTTGTCGAAAGCCCCTTTCCCGTGACCTTGTCGACCTTGCCGCTGTCAATGCTGTCCTGTGCACTCGCCGTGCGGTAGGTGCTCGGGACGGTCTGCAATGCGGAGTCTGCCTTGCCCAAGCTCGTCTGCACGGCGGACGCAAGGTCTGTTTTCGGAATGCCGCCAGTAGGCTTTGAATATGTGCCCGTATTCTTGGTAAACCCCCAGCCGGAGACAGTGGCCTCGGTCACGGCGGTGCTGGATTTGAGCTCGTTTATCGCCGCAACGAGGTTAGTTTTTGCCGTGGTGGTGAGATTGCCGAGATTGCCGAGCTTGTCGGAAAGCTCGCTGAGCATTTCGACCGTCACCCGTGCGGTCACGGTCGTCTCCCAAGAGCCGTCCTGCTTTGCGGTGAGATATGCAAGTATCTGCTCGTCGGCAAAGCCGACAAAATCTATCTCCGCCGAGCTTTTGTCCAGCAGGAAAAACCACAGCACATCGCCGTCGGAATGCACCTTCAAGACCGGCTTGCCGTCCGCAACTGCCGCCTTGACCTGCTCAAAGGTCTTGTCGGCGGTGAGAACGCCGTCCTGCGCCGTGAGCGTGACCTCAAATACGCCGAGACCATCTGCCCGCTTGAGCTCGTTTATCGCCGCAACGAGCTGGGATTTATCGTTCGTCTCGAGCTTCGACAGGTCACCTATCTTCGCCGCCGTCTCGTCGCAGACATCGGGCGTGGGCGTGCCGGTGCCGGGGACATTCCCGTCGGTGCTCCCGAGCACCGTGCCGAGGTTTGCTTCGTTCGTGCGCAGAACCAGCCTGCCGTCGGAGCCGATTCCCCGCACATAGCAGGTGATGTCACCCTCGGCCTTGAGCAGCTCCCAAGGCACGGTGCATACGCCGACCTCGGCGCTTATCCGGCGGGTCTCGCCGCTTTGCTCGTTTGTGAAATCTATCTGCTTTGTGAATATCGCCCATTCGTCGGAAAAACTGAGGCTTATCTTATTGAGCCCCACCGTGCCCGCCAAAAGCGGCTCACGCTCCGAAATTTTGAGCTCTATGCCGTCTATTCTTGCTTTTATCATATCATTTTCCTTTCCTGTCACCTGCGTCGTCGGCCGCATCACGCAGCCCCGACACGAGCTTTTTCAAAAAATCCGGCATGGGTGCGCCGAGCTTCGCAGCATTCTCAATTACGCTGCCAAGCTCCGTGAAGATGTACCACGCCGCAACGACCGGCGTTATGATGCAGCCGCAGTCGATGCTTATAAAGCCGTCGCCGAGCTTGCCTGCAATGACGCCGAGAGCGATATCGCACAGGGCGGCGACTAAGACCGCCGCAATGCTGCCGAGCTTGTGCCACAGACCCTGACTTGCCTTGCGGCTCGTCCATTTTCCCATGTAGATCGCCGCAAACGAGCCCGTCAGATAGTCGAGCACCATGGCGCATATCCATATGACTATCACCCAGCCGACCCAGCCGAACAGCGCCGTTCCGAACGCTATCGCCGCCGAAAATGCGGCTTTTATCCGAACAGCCCTATCGTTTACTTCCATTGTTGTCACCTCCAAACAAAATAGTTGACGGGAGCCGGACACTGTCGTCTGTCAGCGTACCCTTGCGCTGCTTTCCGTTGCTTCGCCTCGGCGGACGGCTGGTTTCGCCCCAAAAAGCAGCCCTGACAGATGCCTTGCAGTTTTGAGGGAGCAGATTTTTGCTCAGGCAAGGCGAAGCGTGAAGGGAATACTCCCGTATTGGCAAGGGCTTCAACGCAGCATGAGCGAAAAGATGCCCGTCAAAACCGACAGGCGTTCGGCTCTCGTCAGCTAAAGCCCTTCACTAATAGGCTGCATTGAGGCGAAAGTTGTACGTTTGCGTACAACAAAAAAGTTCCCAAGGCAAAATTTTTTGAAAATTTAGCTGTTTAAACAAAAAAAGCTTGTGAGATATGACAAAAAGTGATAAACTAAACAGGCAGCTTGTCTGCGGAATAGAGAGAGGAGTTCCCATATGGAAAAAAGATACGGATTGCCGACCGCCATATCGATGGTCGTCGGTATCGTCATCGGCTCGGGCGTGTTTATAAAGGGCGGTAAAGTCCTCAGCCTGACCGGCGGCAACCTGCTGCAAGGAATTGCAGTCGTTGGCATTGTTGGCCTTATTTGCATCATTTGTTCGCTCGTTTTTGCCGAGCTCGGCTCGAGATACGAGAAGGTCAACGGCATCGTTGACTACGCCGAGGTCGCACTCGGACCCAAGTATGCCTACTATGTCGGATGGTTCACCACCGTCATTTACACCCCCGCAATCGTCGCCATGCTCGCATTCTTCTCGGCGATGATGTTTTTGCAGCTGTTCGGCATCTCGGCCATTGACTTTGCGACAGGTCAGGTCAACCCCGTGGCCATCGGCGTCGGCGCAGGCTTCATGATGATCGACTACGGCATCAACGCACTCAGCCCCAGGATCGCAGGCAAGCTTCAGGTCGGCATGACCGTTATAAAGCTCGTTCCCCTGCTGCTCATGGGCATCGTCGGCACCATCGCCGGCCTCGTAAACGGCACGACCCTTGAGGTGCTCAACTATGTTAATACCCCCGAATACACTCCGGTCAGCGGCGAAGGTTTCTTCAAGGCGATCGTCGGCTTTGCGTTTGCGTACGAGGGCTGGATACTTGCGACCTCGATAAATGCCGAGCTTAAAAATGCCAAGCGCAACCTGCCGCTGGCACTCATCATCGGCTCGGTGTTCACCATTCTTGTTTACGCACTGTATATCTTCGCAATGAGCTGTGTCGGCGATGTCAACACCATCATCGGCACCTGGCCGTTCGGCGAGACTCTGCCCCGCATCGCATTCTCGAAGCTGTTCGGCAATGTCATCGGCACCATCGTTTATGTGTTCATCACCATAAGCTGCCTTGGTACGATGAACGGCCTTACCATGGCGTCCTGCCGTGGTCTGTACTCGGTCTCCGCCCGTGGTCTCGGCCCCAAGCCGGAATTTTTCGGTCACATTGACCATCAGAACAATTTCTCCATCAAGTCCGCCGTGTTCGGCATGATGACCGCCGGCTTCTGGTACGCATGGACGGTCATGATGTGGATGGGCGGTCCGGAGCTGTTCGGCGCCGTGCACACCTGCGAGTGGCTTGCGTGGGAGCCCGATGAGATCGGCATCATCTGCCTGTATGTAATGTATATCCCGATGATGATCGGCCTTATGGTCAAGGCAAAGGATCTCGGATTCTTCCGCCGCTTCCTGCTGCCGGGTCTGGGTCTGCTGTGCTGCCTGTTCTTCTGCTATGCGATATGGAACGGCTACGGCGCAAAGACCTGCTGCGGCTTCCTGATCTTCTTCGCCGTCGTCATGTTCATCGGCTACCTCGTCAAAGGCAAACCCCCCGAGAAAGTTGAAAACACAGAGAGCGCAGAACAAACCGAATAAACTAAAAAGCCCTCGACGGATATTCCTTCGAGGGCTTTTTACCGCAACGACAGGTTGACGGTCAGCCGTAACTTCTGCCTGCATTCACCGGTCCGGCTGACGAAAAAGCGATAAGCGGAAGAGTAAAAGCGGATTGAAATGTTGACGCATGTGCGCCGCCGTGATATAATAAACAGACTTTACTATTAGGAGTGTGTTAGTCCGAAATGGATGACGGCAGTCGATTGTCACTGATAATCGTAATTGTTCTTTTAATGTGCGCCGCTTATTTTGCGGTTGCGGAAACGGCGTTTGCCTCGGTGTCACGGGTCAGAATAAAGGTCCGTGCCGAAAAGGGCGAGGCCAAGGCCCTTCAGGCGCTCGAAGTGCTGGATAACTTCGACCGTGCCATCAGCAGTATTCTTATCTGTACAAACATCGTGCACATCGCCGCGGCGAGCATCGTCACGGTCAATGTCACCCGCATCTGGGGACTGAGCGCCGTCACTCTGAGCACGATAATCATGACCATCGTGGTCTTTTTCGTGGGCGAAATGCTCCCGAAAAGCATTGCTAAAAAATACAGCGAGCGACTGTCCTTGGCAGTGGCCGGTTCGCTGTGCTTTTTTATGCGCATTTTGCGGCCGATATCGGCAGTTCTGTCGGCCATCGGCAACTTTGCGGCCCGCTTCGTGAAGGCCGACCCCGAGATATCCGTCACCGAGGACGAGATATACGACATCATTGAGGACATGACCGAGGACGGCAGTCTCGGCGAGGAGCGGGGCGAGCTTATCTCCTCTGCGCTCCAGTTCGGCGAGACGACCGTTGAGAGCATCCTCACGGCCCGTGTCGACCTTGCGGCGGTGGATGTCGAGGAGCCGCCCGACAAGGTGCTGGCTTACATCCGTGAGCAGAAGCACAGCCGCCTGCCGGTCTATGAGGGCAGCATCGATAATGTCATCGGCATTCTGTCGATACGCAAGTACATAAAAGCCTACCTGCGTGAGGGCGAGAACATCGACCTGCGCACGCTTTTGGACGAGGCGTATTTCGTGCATCAGAGCACGAATATCGACGACCTGCTGCCCATTATGAGCAAGAAGCGGCTGAACATGGCTATCGTCACCGACAACTACGGCGGCACGCTCGGCATCGTCACCGTGGAGGATATCCTTGAGGAGCTCGTGGGCGAGATCTGGGACGAGGACGACGATATCGAGGAGCCGTACATCGCTCTGGACGACGGCAGCTGGGACTGCGACGCCGAGATGAATGTCGGCGATGTGTTCGAGCTTCTGGAGTTCGACGACCCCGAGGAGGACGACGAGTTCACAAACAAGCTCTTAGGCGAGTGGGCGTATGAGCAGTTTGCCGCCATCCCGCCCGTCGGCGCAAGCTTCGACTATCACGGCCTGCATGTGACCGTGAGTCAGATGCAGCATAACCGCATACTGCGGCTGAATGTCCGCAGAACGCAGGGAGGTGACGAGCAGTGATATACCTTTGCTTGGCGGGACTTCTCCTGTGCATCATTGGCTCAAACTACTTTTCATCGTCCGAAATGGCGTATTCAAGCTGCAACCGCCTGCGCCTCGAAAGCGCCCGTGACGGCGGCTCGAAAAGGGCGGCTATTGCGGTCAGGATAATCGACCGCTTTGACGACACGCTCTCGGCGATACTCATCGGCAACAACCTTGTGAACATCGCAGCGTCGTCGATAGGCTCGGTGCTCGTGATACTGATCGCCGGCGACGACAGGTACGCTTGGGTGTCCACCGTGGTCATCACGGTGCTGGTCATCATTTTCGGCGAGACGATGCCGAAGATAATCGCAAAAAACAGTGCAAACCGCATTGCGCTCAGCCACGCTTATTTTGTCCATGGTCTGACGATAATCCTGATGCCGCTTATCTGGGTCGTTGTGGGGCTTACAAAGCTGATAACCTCCGGCTTCAAGGGCGAGGAAGCAGGCAGCGACGAGGAAGCGGCGGCGATGGAGCTTTCCTCCATCATCGAGACCGCCGAGGACGAGGATGTCCTTGACGAGGATCGCTCGGAGCTCGTGCAGGCGGCGATAGATTTCTCCGATGTCATGGCGTCCGAGGTCATGACCGCCCGTGTCGATGTCGTGGCGCTCGACATTGACGACGACTGGAACGAGCAGCTTGCCACGATAGACTCTGCGCCGTACTCACGCATCCCCGTGTACGAGGACAGCATCGACAATGTCATCGGTGTCTTGTATCTCAATCACTTTTTGAAGGCGCTCACGGACGAGAAAAATCCCGACATCCGCAGTATGCTGATGCCGCCCTGCTATGTGTACAAGACGATGAAAATGCCCGCCGTGCTCAATGAGCTGCGCCGTGCCAAGCAGCATCTTGCCATCGTCACCGACGAGTACGGCGGTACCTTAGGCGTGCTGTCGATGGAGGATGTGTTAGAGCAGCTCGTCGGCGAGATCTGGGACGACACCGACGAGGTCGAGGAGGAGATCGTCGAGCGCCCCGACGGGCAGTATGAGCTTGACGGCGACATGGTCATTTCCGATTTCCTTGAGCTTGTGGGCATCAAGGAGAAGGATTTTGAGGCCGAGAGCGAGACTGTCGGCGGCTGGACGATAGAAATGTTCGGCGCATTCCCGAAGCCCGGCGACAGCTTTGAATACGAAAATATGTCCGTGACCGTCCTCGAAATGGACGGCCTGCGAGTAGAAAAAGTCTTGGTGAAACTCCACCCGCAGGACGAAGAATAAAGCAAAAGGCAGCGCATTTGCGCTGCCTTTATTTTTTGCACCAGTTGTTATTTATCAACTTTTCTTTGTGTTGCCAAAGAAAAGTTGCAAAAGAAACGCAACCAAAGGCGTTTAACCACCCTTTGGAATCCCGGTACGGGGTATCGGTGCACCGGTCGATTTTTCTGCGGAGGTTTAATCCTCTGCGAGTTGCTTTCGGTGCGCCCGCTTAACGGACTGCGTCGGTCAGATAGGTGCGAAAAGGTTGCGCTGCACCGATAGGTTGATGTACAGACTAACCTTTAGTGCGCAGTTACCGGTCGGGATATCGCAAAAAACGAATAGATGAGGCTTCAACGCGAATTGAAGCTTCACTTTGCCAGCGGCAAAACTTCACTTGCGCGTAAGGGCAAATTTTTCTTTTTGCCGTAAGCAAAAAACATTACTGCGTCAGCAGTTTTTCCATGCACACGAGCTGCACATCGGGGATGCCGTTGAAAACGCAGGGGACGATGCCGACTTCGGTGTAGCCGAGCTTTGCGTATAAGCTGCGTGCGGCGGTGTTTACGGCGTTGGTGTCCATGCGCAGGGCTTTGCAGCCGTTTCGGCGGGCGTAGTCCTCGTAGAAGGCGACGAATTTGCGGCCGATGCCGTGACCTGCGCAGTCGGGCTCGACGGTGAGTGTGTGCAGGACCATGACCTCGTCATCTTTGCAGTCGAGCGACCACTTGCAGTCGGCGTAGACATCGACCTGCATTTGGTTGATTATCGCAGACGCAGCTATCTTGCCGTCCTCGACGCAGACGAACAGGTCGTCACGCTCAAGCGCCGCACGAGCCGTTGCCTCGACGGGGTAGATGCCCTTGAGCCAGCCGGTGGCGGGCTTTGCGGCGTCCTCGTTTTCCAGAATATGCGCATATATCTCCGCCACGGCGGCGATGTCGCTCTCGGTCGCTTTTCTTATCATAGGCCGCACCTCTCTATCATGTAATGGCTCAATTTTACCGACCGTCGGAGAAGCTGTCAAGGGCAACAAAAAAACACCGCAGCGTTGTTTGCCGCACCCCTCTTATCTCACAGGGCGGGGAGCCGTCGCCCGTAGGGTTTAGTTTTGAGCGAGCTGTTTTTCGTTCAGACAAGCAAAAAAATTCCGGCAATACTTTGTGTATTACCGGAATTTTTTGTGCGGTATGGGCGGAAAAGCGCCGGTCAAAGCCGGCAGAGCACCGTCCTGTGCCGCCCTGTTGAGATTTTAGTGCTTGCCCATGTTCATCTGAGCGGCGACTTCGGCTGCGAAGTCCTCTTCCTTCTTCTCGATGCCCTCGCCCTTTGCGAAACGGACAGCGTCAACGAACTTGACGGAGCCGCCGAGAGCCTTGGCAGCGGAAGCGATGTACTTCTCAACGGACATGGAGCTGTCCTTGACGAACTCCTGCTGGAGCAGGCAGTTTTCCTGATAGAACTTGTTCATCTTGCCCATGACGATCTTTTCCTTGATGGCATCGGGCTTGGAGGCGTTCTTGGGATCCTGATTCATGAGAGCAAGAGCGATCTTCTTCTCCTCCTCGAGGACCTCCTCGGTGACCTCGCTCTTATCCCAGAAGCGGGGATTGAGAGCTGCGATCTGCATTGCAACATCCTTGCCGATCTCGGTAGCGTCGATGCCGCCCTCAACAGCGAGGTTGACGAGCACGCCGATCTTGCCGCCTGCGTGGACATATGCCACGGAGGTGTTCTCGGAGTAACGCTTGAAGCGGCGGATCTGGAGATTCTCGCCGATGGACATGACCTTCTCGGGCAGAGTCTCGGCAACGGTGAGCTCGGAGCCGGGGTACTTGCAGTTCATGAGAGCCTCAACATCCTTGGGGTCGTCCTTGAGGACTACCTTGCAGATATCCTTAACGAAAGCGACGAAAAGCTCGCTCTTTGCGCAGAAGTCGGTCTCGCAGTTGACCTCGACAACGGCGCCGACGCCGCACTCGGGGCAGACCTCGGCATATGCCATGCCTTCTGCGGCGATGCGTCCGGCCTTCTTTGCGGCCTTGGCAAGGCCCTTCTCACGCAGCCACTCGACTGCCTTATCCATATCGCCGTCGGTCTCGGTCAGGGCCTTCTTGCAGTCCATCATACCGACATTGGTCATCTCACGGAGAGTTTTTACATCCTGAGCGGTAAAAGCCATTATATTATCCTCCTAGTTCTTCATCGTTTGTGAATTTGAAAAAAGGGGGCAAGGTATGCCCCCTGTGGATTTTTTATTATTCCTCTTCGACCTTCTCGGCCTCTGCCTCGGCGAGGGTCTCCTCGACCTCGGCATCTGCGCCCTGGCGGCCTTCCTGCACGGCGTTTGCCATGGTGGAAGCGATCAGGCGGATAGCACGGATAGCGTCGTCGTTTGCGGGAATGACATAGTCGACCTCATCGGGGTCGCAGTTGGTATCAACGATAGCAACGATGGGGATGTGCAGCTTGCGAGCCTCTGCAATTGCGTTGTGCTCCTTGCGGGGGTCAACAACGAACATTGCGCCGGGCAGCTTCTTCATTTCCTTAACGCCGCCGAGGTACTTCTCGAGCTTGTCCATCTCGCCCATGAGCTTGATGACTTCCTTCTTGGGCAGCATATCGAAGGTGCCGTCCTCCTGCATCTTCTTGAGCTGAGCAAGGCGGTCGATACGGGTGCGCATGGTCTTGAAGTTGGTGAGCATGCCGCCGAGCCAACGGGCGTTGACATAGTACATGCCTACACGGGAAGCCTCTTCCTTAACAGCCTCGGCAGCCTGCTTCTTGGTGCCGACGAAAAGGATGGTCTGGCCGTTTGCAGCGATGTCACGCACGAAGTTGTAAGCCTCTTCGAGCTTCTTGACGGTCTTCTGCAGGTCGATGATGTAGATGCCGTTACGCTCCATGTAGATGTATTCGGCCATCTTGGGGTTCCAGCGGCGGGTCTGGTGACCGAAGTGGACACCGGCCTCGAGCAGCTGCTTCATAGATACTACTGACATTGATTTTTCCTCCTAATTTGTTTTTTCCTCCGGATGCATCAGCCCCCTGCCCAAGCCGTAGCCACATGGGTAAAAGTCCGCACCCGTGCGAAATGCCTTGATATAATATCAAAAACAGCGTGGAATTTCAATAGTTTTTTACCGATTTGTCAAAAAATTTTTCTTTTTTCACGGTGACGGCGGGGCTGATTCGGCTCAAGCTCGACAAGGATGATGTCGCTGCCGAGGCGTTGGATGCATTTCCACGGCAAAATGTAGTCATCCTCACGGCCTAAAAGCCCGAAAAGCTTTGCCCTGCCCGGGGTGATGAGCGAAATTATCCGCCCCTCCTTTTCGTCAAACTCGGCATCGCATACATAGCCCAATCGTCTGCCGGTGTGGATATCGATGACCTCCTTGTATCGCAGCTCGGAAAAATAGTTTATCATATTCTGCACCCCCGCAAAGCATATGCAAAGCGGAGTTTGTACTATTCCGTCTTTTTGGGGATGGATATGGTGAGGATGTACGCATCATCGGTCTCCTCGCGCTTTAATCCTGCGTCGATGCCGCCCTGCTTCATGAGGTCGAGCCCGTGGCGCACCGTGTTCATGAAAAGCCGCACATCCTTCATTATGAATGTGCGCTTTGGTTTTTCGTGCGCACCGAGCTTTTGCCGCTCAATGAGGGCGTCTATGTAATTATCCGTCGATACGACATTGAGGTCGTGCTCGATGATATACGCAAGCGCCGAGCGTATCGCCGTGGCGTCGGGCAGGCGTAAAAGCGCCCTGCCGTGGCGCTCGGTAAGCCCACGGTCACGCAGCGTTTCACGCACATCCTGCGGAAGCTTCAACAGCCGCAGCTTGTTTGCCACCGCCGACTGCGACTTGCCGAGCCTGCGGGCCGCCTCCTCCTGGCTCATGCCGAAAAGGTCGATAAGCTGCTTTAAGCCGTTTGCCTCCTCGATGAAATCAAGGTCACGCCGCTGCAAATTCTCGATGAGTGCGATCAGGCTTGCGTCCTCGAGCCCGACATCGAGCAGAATGCACGGCACCTCAACAAGCCCCGCAAGCTTTGCAGCACGCAGTCTGCGCTCGCCGGCAACGAGCTCGTAGCGGTTATCCCGCAGACGCACGGTCAGCGGATTTAGGATGCCGTACTCGGCGATAGACTGCGAAAGCTCGTTCAAGTCGCCGTCGTCAAAGGTTTTTCTCGGCTGGACGGGACTTGGGTCAATGTCCTCGACCGAAAGATAGATAACGCCGCCTCTGCGCACCGACGGCCGCCGTTTTATCGCTTGCATAATTGCCTCCAGAACATATAGATATATTCTGAGGATACAGCATTTATTATGCAAAAATTAGCGAAGTTAACACTCGTCACATTAAAACATTTGACAGAGACGATTTTCGTTCAGGCAAGGCGAGGCCCGACGGAAATCAGCCTGTCAAAAAATAAAAAGTGCAGGCTGCGATCTGCAGCCTGCTAACAGGGTTGTGGGATAAAGATATGAGCCGTGGTTTCGCATTTGCGAGACCAATTGGATAAGCTGTGAATAGACAATACCATTTTACCGCAGGCTTGTAAAGAGCGAGAAAGCACAAGTTTTGTCGAATGAAAAATTTTTCTTAAATAATTATCATCATGCGGCGCAAACTAAGCAAGAAAGGATGGATGAAAGCATGATTATAGATCGCATTGCGCTGATACTGACCATCATCGGCGGTATCAACTGGGGCAGCATCGGACTTTTCAGATTTGACATCGTTGCATGGATCTGCGGCGGACAGACCGCCGTCGTGAGCCGTGTTATCTACACCCTTGTCGGTCTCGCCGCACTTTGGTGTATATCGCTGCTGTTCAAGCGTGACTGCTGCCCCGACGAGTAACAGACGAGTAAAACTAAACGCCTTTGGAATGACCAAAGGCGTTTTTTCACATCGTTGAGAATTTGAAATACACAAGCAGCGCAAATTGCAGTATCGCAAGTGCGGGGAAGAACACGGCAAAGTACCAGTGCTTTGTCTTGTGGCGGAACGAGTACATGCCGATAGTGCCGCCTATCGCACCGAACAAAATCGCAAACAGGAACAGCACCTTTTCGGGTATGCGGCGCTTGTCGAGCTTGGCCTTTATCTTGTCCGTGCCCATGAGGATGAACGCAATGACATTCATGGCGGCGACAATGTACCACACGGCCGTTATCATGGCTTCGCTCACGACTTTTTCCCCTTTCCGCCCTTGTTGGACTTTGCGGTTTTCTTATTCTTCGGCTTTGCCCAGCCCTTTTTGTAGCCCTCGGATCTCTTCGGCGGCTCGGGCTTTTTCGGCTCTGCCTTGGGCTTGCGGGAAGCCGGTCTGTCCGGCCGCACGAGACACTCCGGCCCGTAGCCGATGAGATCCTCCCGCCCGGCGGTCTTGAGAGCTTCTATAACGAGCTTGCGCTTATCCGGCCGCTTCCACTGCAAAAGCGCACGCTGCATCGCCTTTTCCTGCGGCGTTTTGGCGACATACACCGCCTTCATGGTCATGGGGTCTATGCCCGTGTAGTACATACAGGTCGAGAGAGTACCGGGGGTAGGGTAAAAGTCCTGTACCTGCTCGGGCTGACGCCCCTTTTTGTTGAGGTACTCGGCCAGCGCCACGGCATCCTCGAGCGTGCTGCCCGGGTGGGACGACATGAGGTACGGAACGATGTACTGCTCCTTTGAAAACTTGTTGTTGAGCTTCTTATACTGCTCCAAAAAGCGCTCGTAAACATCGATGTGCGGCTTGCCCATGTAGTCGAGCACGGAGTCGATGCAGTGCTCGGGTGCGACCTTTAATTGCCCCGAGATGTGGTACTTTACAAGCTCGGCAAAGAACTCGTTGTTCTTGTCCTGAAGCATGTAGTCATAGCGGATGCCGCTGCGGACAAACACCTTTTTTATGCCCGGGATGGCTCGCAGCTTGCGCAAAAGCGCCAAGTAATCCGAGTGGTCGGCATCGAGATTTTTGCACGGGTACGGCGCAAGGCAGCGCTTGTCCGGACACATGCCGTATTTGTCCTGCTTGTGGCAGGAGTGGTGGCGGAAGTTTGCCGACGGGCCGCCGACATCGTTTATGTAGCCCTTGAAATCGGGCAGCTTCGTGAGTGCCGTGACCTCACGGATGACGCTTTCGTGGCTGCGGCTCGTGACCATTCTGCCCTGGTGGAACGCTAATGCGCAGAAGCTGCAGCCGCCGAAGCAGCCACGGTTGTGGATGACGGAAAAGCGCACCTCGTCAATGGCGGGAACGCCGCCGAGAGGCTCGTACATGGGATGATAAGTCCTTGCATACGGAAGCTCGGCGACAAAGTCGAGCTCCTTTGAGGTCAAGGGCATTGCAGGGGGATTTACGACAAGATACCTGCCGTCGTGCTCCTGTATCATCGCCCTGCCGCGCACGGGGTCGTGCTCTTCGTACTCGATGCGTGTTGCGTCGGCGTACAGGCGCTTTGACTCGCACACATCCTTAAATGACGGAAGCTCCACATAGTCAAATGCGCAGTCTGCTTTATCGTGCGTGAGATACGCCGTGCCTTTTATATCGGTCATTTTGCTGACGGGAATTTTCTTTTTGAGCCGCTTTGCTATCTCCCGCTCGGCATACTCGCCCATGCCGTAGATGAGCATATCCGCACCCGAATCGAACAGTATCGAGCGGCGCACCTTGTCCTCCCAATAGTCGTAGTGGGCAAAGCGGCGCAGGCTCGCCTCCAAGCCGCCGATGATGATCGGCACATCGGGGAAGGCCTCCCTCGCCCTGTTCGAGTACACGATGGTCGCCCTGTCGGGGCGCAGGCCCGCCTTTTTGCCGGGCGAATAGAAATCCTCGCTGCGGCGCTTTTTGGCCGCCGTGTAGTGTGCAACCATGGAGTCTAAGTTGCCGGCGCCTATCAGAACGGCAAGCTTCGGTCTGCCGAAGGCGGCAAAGTCGGCGGCGGAGTGCCAGTCCGGCTGCGCAAGCACCGCAACACGGTAGCCCTCGGCCTCAAGCACTCGGCCGATGACCGAGGGGCCGAAGCTCGGGTGGTCGACATACGCATCGCCGGTGACGAGCAAAAAGTCGTACCACCACCAGCCTCGCTCGATCATTTCGTCCCTCGAGACGGGTAAAAAGTCCATGTTTTCCATTACTCAAGCTCTCCCCAATACCAGCCGGAGGTGCCGTTGTGCTTCACAAGATAACCTCGGCTCGTTTCCTCGACCACGCCGACCCTGTCGCCGGGCCTTAGCTCCGGCTCAAAGTCGGTCGAGTCGTTGCATTTGCAAAACTCCTCGTCGGAGTACAGATACTTCGTCAGGATCTCCATCTCATAGCCCGTGCGGACATGGCGGCACAGCGAAAACTCCGCACCGCGGCGCAGCACCTGCACATCGTTATCGCCCCAGCGGATGTAGTACGAGTGCTCGGAACGCTCCTGCGGCGTTTTGACCGTTTTCACCGGGAACGGGTCGTAGGCGTCAAAGGAAAAATCCTCGCTGCCGTCAAAGGGGATGATGAGCGCATTGAGCTGCCCGTCATCCTTGAGCACGCAGCCGCCGTCGATGGAGATGACATGGTGCTCACGGTCGATGATGGGATTTGCGCAGACGAAATCCTCGTTATACAGCACCACCGGCCAGTGGCCGACGACGACCCATTTGTCGAATTTATAGCCGTAGCTCCGAAAATTGTCGAACTTCATGCAGTCGCCGCCCATCTGCCTGTCCATCGGCACATCGGGGCGCACGCCGCCGTGGACGAAGATGCAGTGCTCGGTCTCGATAATGTGCGGGAGGGCACGAATGAAGTCGAACTCCGGCTTGAATTTTTCCCGAAGCATCGGGATGAGCGGGATAAAGTCCGTATCCTTTGTGACGGTTATGCCCTGCTCACGGAGCATATCCCAGATAAGTCCGCCCCGGCGGGAGAGCATATAGTCAACGACATGTATCGTCCAATACCGTATTTCGCCGTCAACGGCATCCGACCAGCTGTCGCAGTTGCCGCAAACGGCGTGGACATTGCCCCGCTGACTAAGGCGCATGAGATATCGCAGCGTTTCAAGGCTGTACTCGCCCTTTTCCAGAAAGTCGCCGTCGATGATAAGCTCGTCGTTCTGCGAAAATCCGACTTTGCTGAGCAGCGCCCTGAGATACGGCAGGTTGCCGTGGATATCGGACACGGCGATGATGCGGCGCTCTCCGGTATCCAGCTTTTTAACTTTTGCGTTTTCTCTCCACATGCTCATTTGAATTTCTTCTCCATGAGGTACAGCGGTGCGCCCGCTCCGGCCTCCTCGTTCAGCTTTTCAAAGCCGTAGCTTTCGTAAAAGCGAACGGCGGCGGTGTTTTCGCTCGACACATGAAGCCGCACCGAACGAAAGCCGAGCCTCTGGAACTTCGTGATGGCGTAGCCGAGCGGCTGAATGCCGTAGCCGTGACGGCGGTACTCCGGCTTGAGGCAGATAAGGCTTATCCAGCCGTAGCCGGCGTGAGCGCCCTTGTGTGTGTCAAGCTCCACAACGCCGATGAGCTCGTCAACACGGTACACGCCGACGATGGAGTCGGGCTCCCTGTCAAAATGCCGCTTTGCCGCCGTGAGGTACCAGTCGTCGGAGAAAAAGTTGAGATTGCCGTGGGCGGCAAGCCACGACTGGCGGTAGAAATCCAAGTATATCTCGGGGTTCTCCCTCGGTGAAAGCGGCGCATAGCTGAAGTTATTATCGTCCCTGCCGCCGGTGTCCTTGCGCCACCATGTCTGCTTTGCAAGGGTCGAAAGCTCGGGCGTGAGGTGCGAATTGTCGTTATAATACTCGACGGTGAACCTGCCGCCGTCATAATGCAGCAGCGTCACGGCGGTGTTGTCGCCGTGTGGAAGGTCTGCGATATCCTCGCTCTTTACGCCCATGATGCGGGCGAGCACGGAGCGGATGGCCATGCCGTGGCTCACAACGGCGACGGTCTTGCCGTCGTTGGCCTCGGCTATCTCGGTTATGACGCTCATAAGGCGCTGTGTGCACTCGTTAAAGGTTTCCGCCCCCTCGCAGCGCCACTTCTCGGGGTCGTTATTGAAATAGTCCATCTGCACGGGGTCGTACTTGCGCATATCGCCGAAGCTCATGCCCTCGCACACGCCGAGGCAGATCTCCCGCAGGCGCGGCGTGGTGTGCATTTCCAGATCGTGATAGCGGGTTATCGCCGTGGCGGTCGTGCGGGTGCGGCGCAGGTCGCTTGAGTACAGTGCATCAAGGTGCACATTCCTGAACCTCTCGGCAAGTGCGTCTATCTGCTTGTAGCCGAGTGCGGTAATGTAGCTGTCAAACTGCCCTTGGGCGATGCGGTAGAGGTTGCCCTCGGCCTGTGCGTGACGAATTAGAAACAAAGTAGTCATATTCTGAATTTTTCCTTGCTGTTCCGATGGTCTTCGACGGGTTTCGCCTTGACCTTGGGTATCTTAAAATGTATAATATAATAGTTTAGTATAATTCAAGAACTTTTTCAAGTTTTCCTTTGTGAATTTAGGGGGTGCGGGCTTGTCGGGCGTGCTTATCTGCGGCGCTTACGGTGCAGGCAATATCGGCGACGAGGCAATTTTGAAGGCCATCATCGGCACGCTGCGGGGCATTGACCCCGCCGTTTCGATTTGTGTCGTTACCCGCTCGCCCAAGAAGACACGGCAGCTTTACGGTGTTTCCGCCGTGCACACCTTTGATTTTTTCGGCATCCACAACGCCATGAAAAAAGCCCGCCTTTTCATAAGCGGCGGCGGCAGCCTTATCCAAAACGCAACGAGCCGCCGGAGCCTGCGCTACTACCTGTGGACGCTGCGCCACGCAAAACGCTGCGGCTGCAAGGTGATGATGTACGGCTGCGGCATCGGCCCTATCAAGGGCAAGCGTGATATCGCAAAAGCCGCCGATACGATAAGCACCTGCGTTGACGCTATCACCCTGCGTGACCGGCTGAGCGCCGAGCTTCTGCGGGAGATTGGCGTTACAAAGCCGGAGGTCACGCTTGCCGCCGACCCCGTGCTGGCGCTAAATGCTTGCCCGGATGACGAAGCGGCGCAGTTTTTATCGAAAAGCGGAGTTGACCCCGAGGGCGACTATGCGCTGTTCTGCCTTAGGCCGTGGCAGGGTCTGGGCGGGCACCTTGACGCCGTGGTGCAGGCGATAGACTTTGCGCACGACGACTTGGGGCTCACCCCCGTTTTCATGACCCTGAACCGCAGCGTTGACCTTGAAACGGCGCATCGTGCGGTGAGCGCCGCCGACGCTCCCTGCGTCATTTTGCCGGCGGTGACAAGCGCCGAGCTGTGCATGGGCGTGATGAAAAAAATGCGCCTTGTGGTCTCGATGCGTATGCACGCCGTGCTGTTTGCGGCGGCTGTGGGCGTGCCGACGGTGGGCATAAGCTACGACCCCAAGGTCGAAGGCTTTATGGATTACGCCGACTGCGGCAAGTGCGTAGAGCTCAAAACGCTCACGGGCGACGAGCTGTGCCGCTGCATGGTGTCCGAGCTCAAGTGCAGCAAGGCCGAGCAGGCGCAGCGCATGGATAACATAAAAGCCGTCGAGGCGTTTAACGGCCGGACGGCGGAAAGATTTTTAAAGGGCGAAAGGAAAACCGAGTGATGGTCAGAGCAGCAATTTTGGTCTCGGGCAACGGCATGCTTTTGCAGTCCGTTTTAGATGCGATGTATTTTGGTGAGATCCCCGATTTCGAGCTCGTCGCCGTGATATGCACCGACGCAAACGCCTACGCCATGCGGCGTGCGAAAAATGCGAAGGTCGAGAGCATCGTCGTCGAGCCGGAGAACTTCCCCACCAAGTTCAGTTACAGCATGGCCATATCCAACAAGCTCAAGGACATGGATATCGACCTTGTCATCGTCGCCGATTACGATATGCCGCTGGGCGTGATCTCGACCCAGTTTCGCAAGCGCATCATCGGCGTGTACCCCTCGCTCATCCCCGCCTTTGTCAACTGTGACGACAGCCCCGTGCGTGCCGCGATGGAGCGTGGCTGCAAGGTGACCGGCGCAACGGCGTTTTTCGCCGACATCGACGGCAACATCGGTCCCATCATCGCCCAACAAGCTATCGACATTGACCCCGAGGACACGCTGCAAAGCCTCAATCAGCGCATCATGGAGGAAGCGGCGTGGAAGCTGCTGCCGAAGGCGGTCGCTCTGTTCTGCCAAGGCAGGCTGGAGATACACGGCGAGCGTGTGGTAATAAAACCGGAATAAAGACAAAAGCTCCGAACCGTTTGGTTCGGAGCTTTACACTTTTTGCTCCCCTGCCTGAAGGCGCGGGTGGAAGGCGGGATTCTGCCGCCTGCCGACACAACGCAAAAATTTTTAATCCCGTCGGCAGGTGCTCGCAGCTTCGGGCGAGAGATTTTTGTGAAGTATGGGCGGAAAAGATCCGCCCAAAACCGGTAGAAGAACGACTTTCGCCCGTTCCTTTAGGCCATTTCGGCTCTTTCCTTCTTTGCGGTGACATACTGATAAGCAGTCACGCCGCCGACGAGGACGATACCGATAAGGTCGGTGACCGTGCCGGGGATGATGAGCGTCAGGCCGCCTGCAAGCAGTGCTATGCGCAGGATGACATTGACGGGCTTATACAGATAACCGTTGAGGCAGGTGGCAACGCCGAAGATGCCGATGAATGCGGATACGCAGATCTGAACGACCTCGAACACGCTGGTGACATCGACAAACAGCATCTCGGGGCTGTAAGCAAAGACATAAGGTACGATGAATGCGGCGATAGCGAGCTTTGTCGCATTGATGCCGGTTTTCATCGGATTGGACTTTGCGATAGCCGAGCCTGCATAGGCTGCCAGTGCAACAGGGGGAGTGATATCGGCGACGATGCCGAAGTAGAACACGAAGAAGTGGGCTGCGACCTGGGGCACGCCGAGCTTAACGAGGATGGGTGCGCAGGTTGCTGCCATGATGCAGTAGTTTGCGGTGGTGGGAACGCCCATGCCGAGGATGATGCAGCAGACCATGGTCAGGAACAGGCCGATGATGAGGGTGTTGCCGGACAGGGCGACGATTGCGCTGATGAGCTTGGATGCAAGACCGGTTGCGGTGATGCAGCCTGCGATGACACCTGCCATCGAGCAGGCGACGGCGACGGTGATGGTACCCTTGCCGCCGGCTTCGAGAGCCTCGAGGAACTTCATCGGCGTGAGCTTTGCGTCACGGTTTATTAAGCCGACGATGATAGCTGCAAGGATGGAATAAGTCGCTGCACGCTGCATGGTGCAGGCGTTGACGGAAACGAGAACAACAAGAAGCACGATGGGGATGAGCAGGTAGCTCTTCTTGGCGAGCTCTCTGCCCGGCGCCATCTCGGCACGGCTGATGCCCTTAAGGCCGAGCTTCTTTGCCTCGAGGTGAACTGCGATGAAGATACCGGCAAAGTACAGGAATGCAGGCAGGATAGCCTTGAGTGCGACCTCGCCGTAGGAAATGCCGATGTACTCGGCCATGAGGAATGCCGCAGCGCCCATGATGGGGGGCATTATCTGACCGCCGGTGGAGGCTGCCGCCTCGACTGCGCCCGCAAACTCGGGCTTGTAGCCGGTCTTTTTCATCATGGGGATGGTGACGGAGCCGGTGGTGACGGTGTTGCCGACGGAGGAGCCGGAAACCATGCCGCACAGTGCAGACGAGATGACTGCGACCTTTGCCGGGCCGCCTGCGGATGCGCCGGCGATCTTGTTTGCAAGGTCAATGAAGAACTTCGAGATGCCCGTTCTTTCAAGGAAGGCACCGAAAACGATAAACACGACGATGAACTTTGCACAGACCTGGATAGGAGTGCCGATAACACCGCCGGTGCGGTAGAACAGAGTGTACAGCGCACGCTCAAGCGTCAGATTGGCAACGCCGAAGGTGTAGAACAGCAAAACGGCAACGACCACAAGGATGGGCACACCGACACAGCGGCGGCACAGCTCCATGAGCACCAAAATGCCGACAATTGCGATGACATTGTACATGGTGGTCATCTTCGATGCGCTGGAAAGCACCTTGATGAGGTCATCGGCAACAAAGCAGTAATAGAAAAAGCAGCCTGCGCCGACTACCATGATGATGATATCATACCAAGGCATGAAGTTGGGTCTTACATGGTGCTTGCTTGCAGGGTAGTACAAAAAGCCCATGATGATGACGCAGCCGAGGAAGGCGGTCATTCGTCTTTCAAGCGATGCGGTGGAAAACAGGGTGGAGTAAATGCAGTAGAGTGAGAAAAGCGCCATGACGACCTGTACCACTCTTTGCGGACCGCCGACCCAGATTCTCGTGTTGGACTCACGGTCGTACTTCTTCATGACCTCGTTGACTTCATCCTCGCTTACGACCTCGTAACCGTTGATGTCAAACTTGGGGGCCTTTTCGGTTTCCAACTCGGGAGCGTCCTTAATGTTCTTTTCGTTGGACATATGAGATCAACCTTTCATTCATTTCTTATCCTCAATCTCAAAGGCAAGCGTCTTGTCTCTCAGATTGAGAATAAGCCAAAATATTAGCCAAAACATTATAACTTATAATTAGTTGAAAATAAAGTGGCAGACTACGGTACCACGAGGGTACCGTAGTCGTTTTTTGTTAGTATTCCGTTAAGCTTTTGCCTTGGGAGCTAACATCACTTTACAGTGACATCATGCTCGGCAAAGTACTTAACTGCACCGGGATGATAAGGTACATCGGTGATGGAGGAGGCAAACTCGAGGCTGAGCTCTCCGCCCTTTGCGTGTGCCTTGGTCAGCTCATCAAGATTGTCGAAGACTGCGGTCATGAAGTTGTAAACTGCATCCTCGGAGACATCGTTCCTTGCGAGAACGACTGCTGCGACTGCGACGGTGTCAACATCGGCGGGAGTGCCGTAGACATCCTTCTTGATGGTGTAGGTGCTGTAGTAGGGGCAATCTGCGATGAGCTTATCGGTGTGCTCCTTGTCGAAGCCGACGAGGTAAACCTTGCCGCTGGTGCTCAGGTCGGAGATAGCGACGGTGGGAGCGCCTGCAACGACGAATGCTGCGTCGATCTTGCCGTCCTTCAGACCCTCGGCGGAGTCGCCGAAGTCGAGGTACTGAGGATCAATATCGTCGACGGTCATGCCGTATGCCTTGAGAACATCGATAGCGTTGAAGTTAACGCCCGAGCCGGAAGCACCGATGGAGACCTTCTTGCCCCTGAGGTCGGCAACGGTCTTGATGTCGGGATTCATGGTGACGATCTGTACCTGCTCCATGTAGAGGGCTGCGACAACGGAGAAATCCTTGACTGCGCCGGAGTCGGCGAAGAGGTTGGTGCCGCTGTAAGCATAGCTCATAACATCGGACTGGCAGAATGCCAGCTGAGCGCCGCCGGATGCAAGGTCCTCGACATTGGCCTTGGAGCCGTTGCCGGAAACTGCGGTGATGGCGGTGTCGGTCTTATCGGAGACCTGCTGTGCAATGACGGTGCCGAATGCATAGTAGGTGCCCTGCTCGCCGCCGGTGACGAAGGTGAGGTTGTCTCCGCCGCCGCCGCAAGCGCACAGTGCGAAGACCATCATGACTGCGAGAACTATCGCTGTGATCTTTTTCATTTTTCATTTCCTCCTGTTTTTTGCAATATCAATTTTGAATAAATTCATTTTCAAAAATTCATTACTCGCACAGTATACACCCTATTTTCACGAATTTCAATAGGTAAAATGAAATTTTTATTTTTAAAACCTGCAAAAACTTTATCAAAGTTTGGTCAAAACGCCGCTTTTGCCCGATTTTTATCTCCGTTTTGCAATATGTAGAACAAAAATGCAGTTTTCGTCCATATGTAGTTGCAAAAATATTTTTGCATTTTTTTCGAAAAACTTGCGAAATTTCCGCTTGCGTGCTATATTGCAGTCAAAAAAGGGGTGTTTTTGCATGAAAATCGCACTTTTGGGCTGCGGCGTTGTCGGCGGCGGAGTTTTGGATATCTGCAATAAGCGCAGCGATACGGAGCTTGAATATGTCCTTGTGCGCAGACCGAGGCCGGAGCTCGGCGATAAAGCCGTCAGCGATATCGAAACCATATTAAATGATGCATCGGTCGATACCGTTGTCGAGGTCATGGGCGGCCTGCATCCTGCGTATGAATATGTGACGCAGGCGATGAAGTCGGGCAAAAATGTCGTCACCGCAAACAAGCATTTGGTTGCGCACTATTACCGTGAGCTGACGCAGCTTGCCCGGGAGCAAAGCGTTGCCTTCCGCTGCACTCCCGCAGTCGGCGGCGGCATACCGTGGCTTGTGAACCTCGAGCGTGTCCTGCGGCTCGACGAGGTCACCGCCTTTTCCGGCATCATGAACGGCACGACGAATTTTATTCTTGACGCCATGCACACCGACGGAAGCGATTTTGCGCAGGTGCTGAAGCTTGCGCAGGAGTTAGGCTACGCCGAGGCAGACCCCTCGGCGGATATCGACGGGCTCGACATTCAGCGCAAGTGCATCATCACCGCCAATGTCGCCTTCGGCTGCTGCCTTTCGGAAGAGGATGTTCCCGTGTTCGGCATCCGCACGGTGACGGCGGCGGATATTGCTGCCGCCGGGAGCATGAACCGTGTCTGCAAAATGCTCGCCTTCGGCAAAAACACAGGCAACAGCCTGTCGGTTTATGTCGAGCCGAGCTTCGTTCCCTGCGGCGAGCTTGAAGCGGCGGTGTCCGCAAACCGCAATGTCATCTCGTTCGAGACCGCACTCACCGGCAAGGAAAGCTTTTACGGTCAGGGCGCAGGGCGCTTCCCCACGGCATACAACGCAGTCGCAGACTGTCTCGACATTGCAAGCGGCGTGCGCAGCTTCTATACCGACATCACGAAGCCCGCAAAGCCCGATAATTCCGCTGAAAAGCACCCGTACTATGTGCGGTTTTCGGGCAGCGACCCTTGGCTTGACGGTGTCACCATCGCCCCCTGCGGCGACGGCGTCGTGACTGCTGATATCTCCGTTTCGGAAATGCACGCATGGGCGGCAAAGGCTAAGTCTGCCGACCCTGCGCTGTTTATTGCAGGCATCATTTGACCTGTCGGGCATACAATTGAATATACGAGCCGCCCTCGTTGAGGGCGGCTTTTCTTTTGGGAGGTCTGGTATGGACAAATATAATGTGGGCATCCTCGGCGCAACGGGCGCAGTCGGGCGGGAGATGCTGAAAATTCTGCGTGAGCGCAGCTTTCCCGCAGACGAGCTGCGGCTGCTTGCGAGCAAGCGCTCGGCCGGACAGGTGATCGACGGTCACGAGGTCAAAGAGGCCTGCGCCGAAAATTTCAAGGGCTTAGACATCGTCCTCGGTGCGGCCGAGAACAACATCGCCGCCGCATTCGCCGGTGACATCAAAGCCGCCGGTGCGGTTTTTATCGACAACTCCAGCGCATTCCGGCTCTGCCCCGATGTGCCGCTCGTCGTGCCCGAGATAAACCCCGAGGATGTAAAAAAGCATTCGGGCATCATCGCAAACCCCAACTGCACGACCACGATCACCTGCACGGCGATCAGTGCGCTGCGCCGCCTGAGCCCCATTGAAAGCATGGTCGTGTCGAGCTATCAGGCGGTGTCCGGCGCAGGCTCGGCCGGACCGCAGGAGCTGTTCGGCGAGATGGAGGCAATGGCCGCCGGCAAAAGCTATGTGCCCCGGGTGTTTGCGCATCAGATCGCATACAATGTCATTCCGCAGATAGGCGAACGGCAGTTTGTGGGCTACACCTCCGAGGAGATGAAGCTTCAGAACGAGGGGCGGCGCATACTGCACCTGCCGGAAATGCGGGTCAGCTGCACCTGCGTGCGGGTGCCGGTCGTGCGCAGTCACAGCGTGTCGGTGCAGCTGAAAACGAGAGAAAAGCTCACGGTCGATGATGCAAGAGCGGCTGTCGCCGCCGCCCCGGGCTGCAAGCTCTTAGACGAGCTTGATGATCTTCTCTACCCCATGCCGCTGCTCAGCACCGACCAGGACCTTGTCCTCGTCGGCAGGATAAGAGAGGACCTGACGGACGACCGGGGTTTGCTTCTATGGTGCTGCGGCGATCAGCTCCGCAAAGGTGCAGCGACAAATGCAGTGCAGATCGCCGAACTGCTGATAGGCTGACGGCCGGACTGAACTTTAGTATGCACTCACCGGTCGGGCTGACGCAAAAACGATTACTAAAAGCCTAAATGCGTATCGAAAGTAAACTTTTCTTTGTATTGCCAAAGAAAAGTTACAAAAGAAACGCAACCAAAGGCGTTTAACCACCCTTTGGAATCCCGGTACGGGGTATCGGTGCACCGGCCGATTTGGCTGCGGAGGTTTAATCCTCTGCGAATAGTTTTTTGTGCGTCCGTTCAACGGGCTGCGTCAGTTAAACAGGAGCGAAAAGTTTGCACTGCACCGATAGGTTGATGTATGGGCTAAACTTTAGTACGCACCCACCGGTCGGGCTGAGGCAAAGGCGAACAGCGGAAGCGTAAAAGCGTATTGAAATCCCGGTACGGGGTATCGGTGCAGCGGCCGATTTAGCTGCGGAGGTTTAATCCTCTGCGAATAGCCTTCTGTGCGTCCGTTCAACGGACTGCGTCAGTTAAACAGGTGCGAATAGCTTACGCTGCACCGATAGGTTGATGTACGGACTGAACTTTAGCACGCACTCACCGGTCGGGCTGACGCAATAAAGAATAGCAGAAGCGTTGATGCGTATTGAAAAAACCGCCCTTTGGAAACCTACACGGGGTATCGGTGCACCGGCCGATTTGGCTGCGGAGGTTTAATCCTCTGCGAGTAGATTTCGGTGCGCCCGTTCAACGGACTGCGTCAGTTAAACAGGAGCGAATAGCTTACGCTGCACCGACAGGCTGATGGTCGGGCTGACGCAGCAGGGGGGGGGAGTGTGAGGGGGTAACGAAGTGGCGGTGCGGTAGTGAATGACATGCTGCGGGCTTCGAGGGAATAGGTCTGCGTGCAGAGCCCTATGTGGATGCCCTCAACGAAGGTCTTTTCGACAGCGATGCACTCGTCAAGCTCCTCAAGTGCGACCGCTCTGCACAGCGCACCGTACTTGTCGTCCAGTGCCCGAATCGCCAGCTCGCTGCGCTCAAAAAACAGCGCAACTATCCTCTCGTCCTCCACCGCAGCACCCTCTTTCTTTTTTAAGCCGGCTCCCGCCGGCTTTTTTGATGACCATCGTCTATTAACTACCCATCCGGCGGCAAATGCTAAATCGAAACGGAGTTTTTTATTATACCGCCTTTGTTGACAAAATTCGACATGTATTTTACAATGGACACATCAGATTAAAAGGAGATACGACTATGTATTGTTCTCACTGCGGCAAGCCCATTCCCGAGGGCGCCGACTACTGCCTGAACTGCGGCTGCGCCGTAAACGGCAGTGCGCCGAGCAAAGACGACAGCTCAAGCTTCGGCTTTGCGCTGCTGGGCTTCCTGTTTCCGCTGATCGGCCTGATTCTCTACTTCGTCTACGAAGACAAGCGCCCGAAAAGGGCAAAGTCGGTCGGCAAGGGTGCGCTCGTAGGCGTGATAACCGGGATAGTCGTGAGCATACTGCTCGCCGTGGCGACCTTCTTCTTTTCGGCTTCGATATTTGACGCCGCTATCAGCGGCGAGACCTCGGATATCCCCGTCTTCGGCTCGATCATAAACGAGGTAGTCGAGGAGCTTGACGAGGACGGCTCGGACAAGTGCGAGGTGACCGTGGGTCAGTTCAGCCGTGTGCAGCGCACGCAGGTCGACACAACGATGCTTGACCTGACCGTCACGAACACCTCTGACGAGACCTACTCGTTTTATATAACCATCGAGGCCTACGACGCCGATGGCATGCGCCTCGGCATCGACAGCGTGTATGTCACCAGCCTCGCCCCCGGCCGATCGGCAAAGGCCGCCGCATTCGAGTTTGTCCCCGAATCGCAGATAGCCGACTTCACCTCCGCCCGCTTTGAAATAACCGCCATCCGTGCGTTCCAAGAAGGGTAAAAATTTTGCCGCACCGATAGGTTGATGTAAAGACTAAGCTCTAAGGCGCACCCATCTGTCGGGTCGGGGAAAAACGATATGCAAAAGTGTAAACGCGTATTAAAAAGCGCTGTTCGTTTGAACAGCGCTGTTTCAGACTGTCAAAGAACTAGGAAAAATAGGCGCAACAGGTAAAATCCAATACGCAGCAGGGGGAGTGTGAGGGGGACAAGGTCCCGCCTCAAATTAGATTATAGCCATCAAAAACGCCTGAGTTATCAGGCTTTTTGACGAGCATAGCGAGATTTTTCGTGAAGCAAAGCTTCACAAAAAATGTGGCGTGTTTTGAAGCGTGCAAAAAAGTCACAAGACTTTTTTGACACGCTGAAAAAGCGCCGTTCGTTTGAACAGCGCTTTTTTGCATTATATTCAGCAAAGTCTGAAGCCTGCGGGGATGGAGTCGTCGAGCATCAGCAGATGCAGCTGCTCTTTGCCGTTTTCTTCGTGGACGGCGGAAAGGAGCATACCGCAGGAGTCCTGACCCATCATCTTGCGGTTGGGCAGGTTCAGGATCGCAACGACGGTCTTGCCGACGAGCTGCTCGGGCTCATAGAATTTGTGGATGCCGGAGAGTATCTGGCGGGGCGTGCCGCTGCCGTCATCGAGCATGAACTTCAGAAGCTTATCCGACTTCTTGACCGCCTCGCACGAGAGCACCTTGCACACACGCATATCGCACTTTGCAAAGTCGTCGATGGTCACATCCGGCTCAACGGGCGGGAACACGGGGCCCTTGGGCTTGTTCATCTTCTCAAGCTCCTCAAGAGCCTTGGCCATATCGACACGGGGGAAGAGCGTCTCGCCCTTGTGGACGGTGACGGTCTCGGGCAGGACACCGAAGATCTCGGCGCTGTCCCAAGTGGTGCAGGCTGCATCGGCGCCTATCTGCTCAAAGGCTTTGGCGCAGCTGTCGGGAATGAACGGAGCCAGCAGCGCAAGGCAGATGCGCAGGGTCTCAAGCAGGTTATACAGAACCGTTGCAAGGCGAGCCTTCTTTGTCTCGTCCTTTGCAAGCACCCAGGGTGCGGTCTCGTCGATGTACTTATTTGCACGTTGGATGACCTTGAATATCTCATCGAGCGCAAGGTGGAGCTGGAACTTGTCCATCTGGAAAGCGTACTTTTCACGCAGCGCCTTTGCCATGGAAACAAGCTCATCGTCGAGAGCATCGTACTCACGCTCACAAGGCAGCGTGCCGCCGAAGTACTTCACCGCCATTGCGGTGGTGCGGGACACGAGGTTGCCCAGATCGTTTGCAAGATCGGTATTGATGGTGCTGATGAGCAGCTCATTTGAGAAGTTGCCGTCCGAGCCGAACGGGAAGGTGCGCAGCAGGAAGAAGCGCAGAGCGTCCACGCCGAACATATCGGCAAGCATATAGGGGTCTACGACATTGCCCTTGGACTTCGACATTTTGCCGCCGTCGATGACGAGCCAGCCGTGGCCGTAGACCTTCTTGGGCAGGGGCATACCCATGCTCATGAGCATTGCCGGCCAGATTATCGAGTGGAAGCGGACTATCTCCTTGCCGACGATGTGGACATCGGCGGGCCAGTACTTATCGTAATCGTCGTACTTATCGTTCATGAAGCCCATGGCGGTGCAGTAGTTGAACAGCGCATCGACCCAGACATACACGACATGACCCGGGTCAAAATCGACGGGGATGCCCCAGTTGAAGCTGGTGCGGGACACGCACAGATCCTCAAGGCCGGGCTTTATGAAGTTGTTTATCATCTCGTTGACACGGGAAGCGGGCTCGAGAAATTCGCCGCTTTCCAGCAGCTCCTGCACGGGCTTTGCGTACTTGGAAAGGCGGAAGAAATATGCCTCCTCCTCGGCGTAGTGGACCTCTCTGCCGCAGTCGGGGCACTTGCCGTCGACGAGCTGGCTTTCCGTCCAGAAGCTTTCGCAAGGGGTGCAGTACATACCCTTGTATGCGCCCTTGTAGATATCGCCGTTGTCGTACATCTTCTTGAAGATGCGCTGTACGGCCTTGACATGGTAGTCGTCGGTGGTGCGGATGAAACGGTCGTTGGAGATGTTCATGAGCTTCCACAGATCCTTGATGCCGCCCTTGCCGGTGACGATATTGTCAACGAACTCCTGCGGCGTGACACCGGCGGCCTTGGCCTTTTCCTCTATCTTCTGACCGTGCTCATCGGTGCCCGTGAGAAACATGACATCGTAGCCGCACATGCGCTTGTATCTTGCGATGGTGTCGGTTGCGACAGTGCAGTAGGTGTGACCGATATGCAGCTTATCGGAGGGGTAGTAGATAGGTGTTGTGATGTAGAATGTTCCCTTTTCCATTTTCGTTCTCCTGTCTTATATTCTCAAGGGGCAGCAGAGCCCGAAGGGCTTGCGGACACCGTTGGGGTCTTGGTATGCTTCGGCGTTGCCGAGGGTGAGGGCGACGGCCATTTTATATCCTCGGGATGATAGTTATAAACGCTGACATCCTCTTTGGTACGGCTTAAAAGCTTGCCGTCCTTATCGTAAACATTGCGGTAGGTGATGGCCTTGGTGCCGACCGCAACGGAGGGGTATTTGCTGCTGTAAACGGTGGAGACGGAGTTTGTCATCTCGACATAGCTGCCGTCGACATCCGTGCCCCAGATCTCAATGGTCAGCTCACGGTTTTCGGTCTTGGCGACTATCTTTATCGGGTAGTCACGGTTGTTTTTGAACCGAAACTCCGGGCCGCCCCAGCTCACGGTCGCATCCATGCCCCATGGGACATAGCCGACGGCGAACATGTGGCAGTCACGCTGCGTTATCTCGAGATTTGCAAACAGCGCCGCACAGTAGAGCGTGGACGAGGTCTGGCAGATGCCGCCGCCGACCTCCTGCACGACCTTGCCGCCTGCGTATGCGCCTGCGACCTTGAAGCCGGCTTTGGCGGTGCGCTTGCCGACGACGGCGTTGTAGTCGAACACCTCGCCGGGGTTGAGCACCACGCCGTTTATCTTCGCCGCCGACAGCTCGACATTTGTCGCCCTGCCCGCTGCGCTTGAGCGGTAAACGGTGGTCTGAGCGCCCAATTTATCACGGAAGAGCATCTTGTTAAGCTCCTCGGACGAGTGCTTGGGCTTTGTGACCGTAAGCGGCACGGTGACGGTATCGCCCGGTGCGGCATCGTTCCAAAGCTTCTGCGCCTGCTCGACATCAAAGTCGATGCCCACGGCGCTTTCGGTCGCCTTTTGGGTCTCGGTATCGTACTTCGGCTCGACCATCTCGGCGTAAATTTCATCGTGTATCTTATTAAAATCGACGCTTTCGGCGTCATCGACCTTGGCGGTGTAATCGACCTTGTAGGTCTTGTCGTCAAAGGCCTTGACGATGAGAGAGCACAGCGTATCGGCATCGACCCTGACGCTCTCTCCGCCCTTTATAAGCTCCATTTTGGCGTTTTCCGTGTCAACACGGTAGCCCTGCTTCAGAAACTCGTCATATTCCTTGAGTGCGGCATCGACCTTCGCCCGAACGCCCTCGGCATTTGCCGTGGCGAGCACATCGGCCGAGCCGACCTTGCCCGTTATACATTTAAAATACGCCTTGAGGTCGTTTATCAGATTGCCGCTGTGACCGTAGGCGTAGGCGGCCTCGGCGGCCTCACGGCTCGTGAGCTTGAGTCCGGCCTCCTCGGAGTTGACGGTTATCTTGAAGTCGCCCGGGAGCGTGACGCTCACCTCGCTGTCGCCCTGCGCTTCCCAGCCTGCGTCGCTGAGCGCTTTTTCGGCCTTGTCGACCGTCATGCCGCCGACCTCGACGCCGTTCAGCACCATGTTCGGGTGGATAACGGAGGTCTTGCCGACGACGACTGCGCCGACGAGTGCAAGCGCTGCGACTAAAACGAGCACCAGAACGACCGCCAAGACGGCGTTTTTCCTGCGCTTTTTTGGTCTGTTTTTTCTGTGGAGGTTTTCCTCTTTCTTTCTTCTTGCCATCTGCTTATCCTCTCGTCAGCGACCGGCCTTTTTCCTGTAAAACGCCTCGAAGCGCTCGATATCGCCCTCGGGAAGCTCCTGCTTCTCGGCGGCATCGAAGGCCTCTCTCATCCACGGATTTATCTCGACCTTGGCGCCGGTCTGCGCCTCGATGACCGCATTGATGAGCGAGTTTGAAACGAGCATACCCGCCGGAGTCAGGCTCCAGCGATCCTCGGTCTTTTTTGCCCAGCCCTGCTGCGCAAATTCCTCGAGCTTGCGCTCAAGCGGCGACCAATCGCTGAGATACACCCGATGGTACTCGGCCTCGGAGATGCCGTGGGTCGTGCGCAGGCCGAGCATGATATACTCGGCGGCACGCTGCACGGGGACTATCTCCTCATACTCGTCGATTATCATCGAGTCGCCGTTGACGGCGGAAATGTACTTATCAAGATTGCGCACATAGCTGTACCTGAGATTGCCCACGCACGAGTGTGCGCCCGGGCCGAAGCCCATGTAATCGTCAAGCTGCCAGTATTTAAGATTATGCCGTGACTCGTAGCCGGGTACGGCAAAGTTCGATATCTCGTACTGCTTGTAGCCGTAGTGCGACAGTGCCTCGACGGTGTACAGGTACATGTCCGCCTGCTCGTCATCGTCCGGCAAAAGCGGCGAGTTCAGATAGCTGTGGTACATGGGCGTGCCCTCCTCCAGCTTGAGCCCGTAGCAGGACAAATGCTCGGGGTGCAGCTCGATGCAGGCCTGAAGCGTTTCCGCCCAGTCGCCCTTGGTCTGGCTCGGCAGACCGTAGATGAGGTCGAGGCTCACATTTTCAAAGCCGGCCCGGCGTGCGTTTTCCACCGCCATCTGCGCCTGCTTGAAATTGTGTCTGCGGCCTATCATTTTCAAAATGTCGTTATTGGCCGACTGCACGCCGATAGACAGCCTGTCCACGCCCTCACGGCGCAGGAGCTTGAGGTCGTCAAGCCGCACCGTGTCGGGATTGACCTCCATTGTTATCTCCGAATCGAGCCGGACATTGCCTATACGCTTCAGCTCATCGAGTATCTCGACGATGCGCTGTGCGCCGTAGCAGCTCGGCGTGCCGCCGCCTATATAAATGCTGTCGACCTCATAGGCGGAGATGTTGCCTGCCGATTCGCTGATGTGGCTTAAAAGCGCCGACTGATAATCGGGCATGCGCTGCTTGCCGCCGGGGACGGAGTAAAAGTCGCAGTAGCCGCATTTCGACACGCAGAACGGTATGTGAATGTAAATTCCAAGTCGTTTTCTCATCGCAACTCCTATGAGGTTTTTTCAATAGATATACTCTTTTGCTGTTTTCTTTTTCCGTCCTTCTGACGGAGATAATTTTCGTCCGGACAAGGCGAAGGCCGACGGGAATACCTGCGTGTATTTCCTATGGCTTTAACGCAGTATGGGCGGAAATCGGCCCGTCAATTAAAACAGTCCAGTAACTAGCTCCGCATAAGTTGTCGGATCTTCGATCTCGACACCGGCAATAAGCTCGGCCTGTGCGTAGAGTATCTTGCTCAGCGCTGCGGCCTTGTCCTTGTCGCCTGCGTCATATGCTTCCTTTATCGCCTTGAACGCACGGTGCTCGCCGTTTAATTCAAGCACACGCTCGGCTCTGAGATTGCGCATTGCCTCGCTCGGGCCGTTGCGGAAATACTTCTCCATCTCGAGCGTCAGTCCGCCCTGCGTGGTAAGGCAGCAGGAAGAGGACACCAACTTGCTCGACAGCGTAACCTTCTTGAGGTTTTCGTCGCCGATGCTCTCGACCATGAAGTCGAAAAGCTCCTTATTCTGCACGGTCTGCTCCTCGGCAGCCTTCTTCTCCTCCTCGGTCTGGAAGCCGAGATCGTCGGTGATGATATTGGTAAAGGGCTTGCCCTCGTACATACGAAGCTGCTGCAGAACGGTCTCGTCAATGGGGTGCGTGAGGTAGAGTATCTCATAGCCTCTTGAGCGCACATCCTCGCACTGGGGCAGGCTCATTGCGTGCTTGACTGTGTCGGCGGTGCAGTAGTAAATGGCCTTCTGGCTCTCGGGCATATTGTCGTGATACTCCTTGAGCGTCTGCTGGCTCTCCTCGGAGGTGTAGAATATCAGAAGATCCTTGAGGAAGTCGGTGTATCTGCCGTATTCGTCGCACACGCCGCACTTGATGTGGATGCCGAAGTTCTTCCAGAACTGCTCGTACTTCGGGCGGTCGTCCTTCATCATCTTCTCAAGCTCGCCCTTTATCTTCTTTTCAAGGTTCTGACCGATGACCTTGAGCTGGCGGTTGTGCTGAAGTATCTCACGGGAGATATTCAGGCTCAGGTCGGGGGAATCGACAACGCCGCGGACAAAGTCGAAGTAATCGTGCACTAACTTGTCGCAGTTTTCCTGAATAAGCACGCCGTTGCAGTAGAGCTTGATGCCCTTCTTGGTGGCGCCGCTCATCTCATTGTCGATATCCTTGCCCGGGATAAAGAGCATCGCCTTGTAGGACACATTGCCCTCGGCATTCACACGCAAAACGACTGCGGGGTCGTTCTGGTCACGGCTTGTCTCCTTATACCACTCGGCGCATTCCTCGTCGGTGACATCGGCCTTGCTGCGCTGCCAGATGGGCACCATGGAGTTAACGGTCTCGGGCTTTGTGACATTGACCTTCTGCATGACGGGGTTGCCGTCCTTGTCGGTCTCGCCGGTGGGCTGCTCCTCCTGACGGGTAATGTCCATGACTATCGGCCAGCGGACATAGTCGGAGTATTTCTTGACCAGCGCCTTGAGCTTCCATATCTCCAAGTACGAGCCGTAGATCTCCTCGTCGGTGTCCTCTTTTACATGCATGATGACATCCGTGCCGACGGCGTACTTGTCGCAGTCGGTGACGGTGTAGCCGTCAGCGCCGGTGCTCTCCCACTGAACGCCGGTCTCCTCGCCGTACTTGCGGCTTATAACGGTGACCTTGTCGGCGATCATGAACGCCGAGTAGAAGCCCACGCCGAACTGACCGATGATGGAAAGATCCTCGCTCTCGGCCTGGTCTGCGTCCATCTCGCCCTTGAACTTATACGAGCCGGACTTTGCGATAACGCCGAGGTTTGCTTCCGCCTCGGCCTTGGTCATGCCGATGCCGTTGTCGGACACGGTGATGAGGCGCTTGTCCTTATCGACGGTGATGCGGATACGGTAATCGGCTCTGTCAAGGCCGACCTTATCGTCGGTCAGCGACAGGTAGCACAGCTTGTCGATTGCGTCGGATGCGTTGGAGATTATCTCACGCAGGAATATCTCCTTGTTGGTGTAAATTGAGTTGATCATCAGGTCGAGCAGTCTCTTGCTCTCGGCCTTGAATTGTTTCTTTGCCATATGTTAACCCTCCAAATATGATACAAACACTATTAGAATTTATATTATAGCACATTATAATAAAAATTCAACCGATTGAAAGGCTTGACGAAGATGTTATAATATAATGTTGTTAAAAAGTATTTTATTTTGGAGGTAATAACCTTGACTAAGATAGACATTTTCTCCGGATTTTTAGGTGCCGGCAAGACCACGCTCATCCGCAAGCTCATTGCAGAGGGCTACAAAAACGAAAAGCTCGTCCTCATCGAGAACGAATTCGGCGAGATCGCCGTTGACGGCGGCTTCCTCAAGGACGCAGGCGTTGAGATAACCGAAATGAACTCCGGCTGCATCTGCTGCACCCTCGTCGGTGACTTCACGAAGGCGCTTAAAAAGGTCATTGAGGAGCATCACCCCGACCGCATCCTCATCGAGCCGTCGGGTGTCGGCAAGCTCAGCGATGTCGCAAAGGCAGTCGCAGGCGTCGAGGGCGCCGAGATAGGCGCAAAGGTCACCGTAGTCGATGCCGGCAAGTGCCGCATGTATATCCGCAACTTCGGCGAATTTTTCAACGACCAGGTGCAGCACGCCGATGTCATCGTCCTCAGCCGCACGGATTCCGCCTCCGACGGCAAGGTCGTCACCGCAAGCGCCATGCTCTCGCAATTAAACCCCAATGCCACCGTCATCACCACCCCGTGGTCGGAATTAAGCGGCGAGCAGATAGTGCAGGTCATGGAGCGCATCGACTCCCTGTCGAGCACCATGCAGGAGATGACGCATTTCCACGAGCATGACCACGAGCATGACCACGAGCATGACCATGACCACGACCACGGCGACCACTGCTCCTGCGGCTGCGGTCACGACCACGACCATGACCACGCAGGTCACCACCATGCCGACGAGGTGTTCACCTCCTGGGGCGTTGAGACGCCGAAGAAGTTCAGTGAAGAGGAAATTCGTGAAAAGCTCAGCGAGCTTGACGATTGCAGGCACTACGGCACCATCCTTCGTGCCAAGGGCTTTGTCGATTCCCCCGACGGCGAGTGGGTGTACTTTGACTATGTTCCGGGCGAGGTCGACATTCGCCGCGGCGGCGCTGCCGTCACCGGCAGGATCTGCGTCATCGGTTCAAAGATAAACGAGCAGGCTATCAAGGAGCTGTTTAACATTGAGTGAAATTAAAGATGTCCCCGTATTCCTGTTTACGGGCTTTCTGGAAAGCGGCAAGACGAAGTTTATTCAGGAGACGCTTGAGGACAAGCGCTTTAACTCCGGCGAGCGCACGCTGCTGATCGTCTGCGAGGAGGGCGAGGAGGAGTACGCCCCCGACCAGTTTTCCGGCAAAAATGTGTTCATAAAGGTCGTCGAGGAGCCCGAGGAGCTTAATCGCCCCAACCTGCGCAAGTGGCTTGAGGAGACAAACAGCGAGCGTGTCGTTATCGAGTATAACGGCATGTGGATGCTCGACGATCTGTATCAGGCGCTGCCGGAAATGTGGATGGTGTATCAGGAGTTTCTGTTCGCCGACGCCCGCACCTTTGTAAGCTACAACGCCAACATGCGCAACCTCGTGTACGACAAGCTCAAAAGCGCCGAGCTCGTGGTGTTCAACCGCTACGACGACTCCATCGACCGCATGACCCTGCACAAGATAGTCCGCGGCGCATCACGCAGAAGCGATATTGCCTACGAGTACGCCGACGGCAATGTGCAGTACGACGATATCGAAGACCCCCTGCCGTTCGATGTGAACGCACCCATCATCGAGATAGGCGATGACGACTACGCCATCTGGTACCGTGACCTTTCCGAGGAGCCGCAGAAGTACGAGAACAAGACCGTGCGCTTCAAGTGCCGCTACCTCAAGCGCAAAAAGGTGCCCGCAGGCAGCTTCATCGTAGGCCGCCATGTCATGACCTGCTGCGCCGAGGATATCCAGTTTGCCGGTCTCATCTGCAAGTGGGACGGCTGGGAGAGCATCACCGGCGACTCGTGGCACATCCTCACGGCGAGGATAAATCACAAGTTCAGCCGTGCCTACGGCAAAAAGGGTCCGGTGCTGACCTATATCTCAGACGAGCCGTGCGAAGTGCCGGAGAATCCCGTGGCAAGCTTCTGAACGCCGAAAACGGCGAAAAATCGACCGAAAACGACAAAATCGCGCAAACAATTACAATGTTTGCGTGATTTTTTCATATTATAGTAGACATTTCCACAATGTTCGTATAATTTAGACATATTTCGACAAAGCGTTAGTGGGCTTTGTTTGTTGGAGGCTATTTATGAAATACTGTACACACTGCGGAGCAGAAATGCTCGACGACGCCGTTGTCTGCGTAAAGTGCGGCTGTGCCGTTGATGAACCGGCAAAAGCAAAGGACAACGACGGCACCATGAAGCTTCTCGTCAAGATCTTCATGATCCTCGGCTGCATCGCGATCGGCTGGACGCTCATCCCGCTGGCATGGTGCATCCCCATGACCGTCATCACCTTCAGAAAGCTTGATGCCGGCGAAAAGTTCAGCACCGGCTTTAAGGTCTGCACTCTCATCTTTGTAAGCCTGGTAGCGGGCATCATCATGCTCTGCTCGGACGATATGTAAAGGAGAATAAGCTATGAAGACTTGCACAAAATGCGGCACTCAGATGGCCGATGAAGCCGTTGTCTGCCCTAACTGCGGCTGCGGCGCTGCCCCTGCGGTTCAGCTTAGCACCAACAGAAGCCTGCTCAAGTACATTCTGCTGGGCATCATCACCCTCGGAATTTACGACATCGTCGTGATGAGCAAGGTCAGCACCGACATCAACCTCATCGCAACCAAGTACGACGGCAAAAAGACCATGCACTTCTGCCTGGTGTTCTTCCTGTTCTCTTGGCTCACCCTCGGCATCGTGCCCCTCGTCTGGCACCACAAAATGTCCGCCCGTGTCGGCACCGAGCTTGCTCGCCGCGGTATCGACTACAGCTTCGGCGCAAGCACCTTCTGGCTGTGGGGCATCCTCGGCTCGATGATCGTCGTCGGCCCGTTTATCTACACCTACAAGCTGCTCAAGAGCATGAACCTGCTCGCAGCCGACTACAACGCAAAGGGCTGAAGCTTGCCAAAAGCGTCAATTACTTGACCAAAAATGCAAAAACACGCAGATCTTTGAACTGCGCCAGATTGTACGGACAGCACAAAAAACCACCCTATGCAGGGATATGAACTTTTTAAGCAACATACTGGCACCGAAATTCCATCGGTGTCAGTTTTGTTTTAGTCTGGATACGCTGGTT
>OLJF01000099.1_pt1 | contig 145536 bp, 134 predicted proteins | sample 1609751 | NCBI WGS metagenome assembly OLJF01 (sample SAMEA4350171, study PRJEB24818) | metagenome | biome: human; feature: gut; material: faeces | place: Denmark | collected 2013-09
TCGAGCGAGCACTGTTTAATAATCAAATTGGCTATAGAGGTTATGCGGCAGAGGTTTTTATATTGAAAGCAACTCTGCCGTATTCCTGTGGAGCCAATATAGCGCTATGGATGCTTTACAAATAAAATCAAACAGATTGGAGAGAGGACAAGTGACAATCCGAAGAGGAGATATTTTATGGGCAGATCTCGGTATGTTTCCTACAACATCTGTTCAGGGTGGAGTACGACCGGTGATCGTGGTAAGTAACAACAAAGCTAATACATACAGTTCAGTCATTACAGTAGTTCCGCTGACGTCAAGAATATATAAGAAGCGGTATTTACCAACACATGTATTTATCAGTAAGTACGATATGACAGGAATCCGAAAAGGAAGTCTGGCATTGGCTGAACAGGTTATGAGCATTTCTACAAAATGTATTATTGAGAAATGCGGAAGAGTAAATAAGTGGAGCCTGGATCGGGTACTGAAAGCAGTACGGATTCAGATGGGAATGGAAGGAGAAGGGCATGACTGCGGAAGAATATAGAAACTATCTGGAAACGGATTTTGATGATGTGGATCTGAAGGAATTGAAGGATATCCGAAAAATAAGGATTGACCGGAATCAGACGAAGGAAAAAAGAATAGCTCAATATCTCAGACAGGTGGGAAATCCCTATCTTGTCTGTATAGGAAATGTAAAAGTGAAAATAAGGTTTGCAAACAATGGAGTATCTTTTGAAGATGCATTTGAGGAACTTTTGCTTTCTGTATAAAAAGTGATGGTAAAATCTGAAGAGTTATGTTAATATGGAGACGAGGAACTCAGGACTCCTCATTCATATCAGGACAAAATCGACTCACCCTCTGGGTTTTACCAATGTTGATGGAAAGGTAAAACTAAGGAGGATGAAGATGAATCAAATTAACAATTCAAAGAAAATCTATCATGCAGCCATTTATGTTCGTTTATCGAAAGAAGATGGCGATGTTGCTACTGCTGGAAAGCGTGAAAGCAACAGTATCTCAAATCAGAAAGATCTGATAAAAAATTTCCTAAAAGATAAAAAGGATATAGTTGTTGTATCAGAACGGGTGGATGACGGTTACAGCGGTTCTAATTTTGAACGTCCTGCATTTCAGATGATGCTGGAAGATATCAAAAAAGGAATTGTGGATTGTGTCGTTGTAAAAGACCTTTCCCGTTTTGGACGTGAGTATATTGATGCCGGAAAATATATCGAAAGATTATTTCCGGCACTTGGCGTGCGGTTTATTGCGGTCAATGATCATTATGACAGCCTGGAAGGAAAAAGTCAGGCAGACGAAATCGTGATTCCATTCAAGAATCTCATTAACGATGCATATTGCCGTGACATTTCTATCAAAATAAGAAGCCACCTGGAAGTAAAGAGAAAAAATGGGGAATATATTGGAGCGTTTACACCGTATGGCTACCAGAAAGATTCAGATAATAAAAATAAACTGGTGATAGATGTATATGCGGCAGGTATCGTCAAAGAAATTTACCGCATGAAATTATCAGGTATGAGCCAGACAGCAATTGCCAATGCATTGAACAAACAGGGTGTTCTTTCACCAATGGAATACAAGCACAGTCTTGGAATAAGGATCCAGGATAATTTTAAAACACACGAACAGGCAGAATGGAGCGCCATGTCGGTAAAAAGAATCCTTGAAAATGAAGTATACACTGGAACTCTGGTGCAGGGAAAAAGAACAACACCAAACCATAAAGTGAAAAAATTGTTGAAAAAGCCGGAGACTGATTGGGTTAGAATTGAAAAAAATCATGAGGCTATCGTATCAGAACGAGAATTTGCACTGGTGCAGAGATTATTAGGGATAGATACAAGGACTTCTCCGAACGAGGAAAAGGTATATCCATTATCTGGACTTGTGGTTTGTGGAGACTGTGGGGCAATGATGATCAAACGGGATGTTCCGGCAGGAGGAAAGGTATATGCTTACTATATCTGTTCCAGACATGCGGCTACGAAAGCGTGTGCGGCACACAGAATACCAATGGGTAAACTGGAAGAAACAGTACTGGAACTGGTAAAAATCCATATTGAAAATATCCTTGATATGAAAAAAATCATGGATTTTATCCATGAAGTACCATTTCAAGAATTAGATATCAAAGAACTGGAAATTAGAAAAGAAGCAAAAGAAAAAGAAGCCGAGCGATGCCGGGAATTAAGAGATTATCTATATGAGGATTTCCGTGAAGGAATCATTTCAAAAGAAGATTATAAAGAGCTTCATGACGGGTACACAGAAAAGCGGAAAAAAGCCGAGGAAGCAGTCCGAAGCATTGATCAACAGATCAGTGAAGTCATGGAATCAAAAAGTGATAAATATCATTGGCTGGATTATTTTGCCGAGCATCAGAATATACAGGAACTTACAAGAACTGTTGCTGTTGAACTGATTGACCAGATATTAGTATATGATAAAAAACATATTGAAGTCAGATTTAATTTTGATGACTGTTATCAATCCCTGTTACGGCAGATACAGTCGGTGGGATGTGATGTCAGCACAGGTATAGACGGAAGGATAGAAATTCAAAAGAGGGAGGTCGTATAAATGGCTCGAAAATCAAGAAAAGTAGATTATGTGAATGTTGGAAATAAAGAAAATTTGGTTACAGAAGCTGAAAACCAGTGTGAAAAAGTTTCACATGCAGCCCTTTATGCAAGGCTTTCCTATGAGAGTGAAAAGAACAGAGAAAGAAATACGATAGAAACGCAGATGGTTCTGCTTCATAATTTCGTAAAAGAACAGAAAGATATCGTGGTTGCAAAGGAATATTATGATATATCTAAAACCGGAACTAATTTTGAGAGAGATGGTTTTAATGAGATGATGCAGGACATCAAAGAGGGAAATATTGACTGTGTTATTGTTAAAGATCTTTCTAGGCTTGGAAGAAATTATGTAGAGGCGGGAAGCTATATTGAAAGAGTGTTCCCATTCTTTAATGTGCGTTTTATTTCGGTGAATGATCATTATGATTCGTTCAGAGATGACATAAGCCTGCTGATCAGCATGTCAAACGTGTATAATGAGTTTTATTCCAGAGATTTGGCAAAGAAAATAAGAAGTTCATACCGGACGAGCTGGGCAAATGGCGAATTTCCTTCCGGTCAGATGGCTTATGGTTATGAAAAAGACAAGGATAATCCTCATCAGCTGATTCCAGATCCGGTAGCGGCACCAGTGGTGAAAAAGATATTTCAGTATTTTATTGATGGAATGACTTATGCAGAGATTGCCCGGAAATTAAATGCGGATGGGTATCTCTGCCCGAAAGCCTACAAGCTGGATAAAGCAGGAAAAGCAAATGAAAAGTCAGCGACATGGACATGGAGTGGAGGAACAGTCCACAAAATCCTTGAGAATCAATATTATGCCGGTGATAGTGTGCATAATCAGTTTACCAATGATTCCTGGGCAGCACAGAGACAGAAAATGAATCAGAAAGAAGAATGGATCATTATCAAAAATACCCATGAGGCACTTGTGAGCAGAAAGGATTTTGATGAGGTACAGGAAAAGATTGGTCATATCGTAAAACGGGTTAATGAAGCTCGTAAATCAAATGGCAATAATGTAAGAGACTTCAACTTTTTCAAGCAGAAAATTGTATGTGCAGACTGTGGAAAAACCATGTATTTATATGGGAAAACAAAAGGCAGTCATCGTAGGTTTTACTGTGGAAATAATAAGCTCCACGGGAAGTGTACGCCACATTCTATCACTGATTTGGAAGTGAATGATTATGTACTGCGTGTGATACGTGCACATATCAATGTATATGTTGAAAATGTAGATTTGATTCGGCGGTTGAATCAAAGACAGGAAAGCATTAAAAAATATGATGTGTTTAACAGGGAAATCAAGAAATGCCGGAAAGAACTGGAAAAAGTGGCAGTACACCGGGAAAGATTGTTTGAGGATTATGTGTGCCGTATTATTGATGCAGAGCAGTATGAAACATTTTCAAAGCAGGATGCGGAAACAGAAAAAGAGATCCAGAATAACATGGAAATTTTATTAAAGCATCAGGTTGGATATGAAAAAAATTTTCACACAGAGGAAGAATGGGAAACATTGATCAATAAATACCGCAATACGAGAACGCTGACAAAGGAAATGGTCAATGCTTTTGTAGAAAAAATCGAAATACATGAAAGCGGTTCTATTACGGTACGTTTGGTGTATGATGATATGTTGGAAGAACTAAGAAAATATGCAAAAGAACGGGAGGCTGAGTTATGCCAGTAACAGAATGTATCGCTGTTTATATCAGACTTTCGTCGGAGGATAATGATGTAGATGGCAGTATAAAAGCTGAAAGTAACAGTGTCAGTGCACAGAGAATGCTGATAAACGAATTTATCAAAAAACAGGACGAATTTACTAACTGTCCAGTAGTTGAATATGTAGACGATGGGTACAGTGGTACAAACTTTAACCGTCCTGGCTTTCAGAGGATGATGGAGGATGCAAAAGCAGGACGTATAAAAAGTATTGTTATAAAGGACTTTTCAAGATTTGGAAGAGATTATCTGGAAGTGGGGAATTATCTGGAAAAAATCCTGCCGGTTCTTGGTATTCGAATTATCTCAATTAACGATGGTTTTGACAGTATCAATTCCTCTGGTTTTACTGGAGGAATGAGTGTAGCGTTAAAAAATATGTTGAACGCAATGTACAGCAGAGATTTGTCCAGAAAAGTTCGTTCTGCTATGAAAACACATGCTAAAAACGGTGAATATATGCCGGCTTTTCCAAAATATGGATATATTAAAGATCCAGAAGATAAGCATCATCTGGTTATAGACCCAGAAGCGGCTGAAACAGTGAAACTGATATTCACAATGGCGGCAGATGGGAAAACTAAAGGACAGATAGCAAAATATCTGAACGAAACCCATGTGCTTACATGCCGGGAGTATATGTGCAGAAAAGGTATAAAAATGCACAGAGAAAACGAAAAAGAAAAGAAACTCTGGTCAGTCACAACAATTTCAGATATGCTCAAAAATGAAGTGTATCTTGGAAAAATTATTTGGAATAAAAAGAGAGTGGCAAGAACAGGAAGCAATAAATTGGTTTCCAATGATAAAGAGGAGTGGATTGTTGTAGAAAATGCACATGAACCAATTATATCCGATGAATTATTCCGGAAAGCAAATGAGAAAGCGTTTACTAACCAGAAAAAAGTTCTTGCAAAAAGAGGAGTAGCCTGCCCTATTTTCTTTTGCCCGACCTGTGGAAGAAGACTTGGTTTTACCAGCAGAGAGACTGGGTATCGCTGTATGCAGGCACATATCAGTGGTCTTAGTGGGTGTGCGGAAAGTAAAATGGACAGGAAAGAAGCAGAAGAAACAGTACTGGATGCAGCCAGAAATATGGCACAATTCATTTCGGAAAATCTTGAGAAAAAGAAAAGAGAATGGCATAAAACAATTTTGAAAGAAGAAAATATCGCAACACTGAAAAGTGAAAAAAAGCGACTCTCGTCAAGAAAGATGAAACTATATTCTGATTATCGTTCAGAAGTGTTGGACAAGGAAGGGTATATGGAAGAACTGGAAAAAACGACTTCCCGTATTTTAGAAATCACTTTGCAGATAGCAGAATTGGAGAATGAGATTGCAGTAGCGAAGAAAAAATGTGATGAAGCAACAGAAAAAGAAATGGAAGTAAATGAGATTGCAGCATTGCAGGATTTTGACAAAATACAGCTGTCAAAGATTATTGAGAAAGTCTTTATTTATGAACCAGGTCGTATGGAGATAAGCTGGAAGATGGATGACATTTTCTACAAAGAAGAAAAAGCATAAACGGAATAAGATTGTTCGCAGGAGCATCACTGGATGAAAACAGTGGTGCTTTTTGCGAATTAAAAGCAAATTTTTTTTAGACTTATATTGACAAAAGCAGAACTACTTGGGATGCGCTGGAGCGATGTTGATTTAGATAATCAATTACTGAATATCAGGCAGACATGGAATTACGATCCTTCAGTAGGATGCTATACGGACACACCTAAAAGCCGAAAGAGCGAGCGACCGCTAAAGATATCACGAACAGCAAAGCTTCTTCTTGTAGAATATAAAAGCTGGCAGCAACGGCAACAAGAACTGCTGGGGGACGCATGGCTTAACATAGATGACAGAGTTTTTACAACGGAAGACGGAGCACCTATGTTTCCTGACTCAGTAACGCAATGGTTTCATAAATTCGTTAAGAGAAACGATTTGCCCGATGTTCATGTTCATTCGCTCAGGCACACCTATGCCAGTCTTCAGATCGCAGAGGGGACGCCGCTGGTGGTCGTATCCCGTAATCTTGGTCATGCGCAAACGAGCACTACAGGCAACATCTATGCTCATGTAATTGCCTCGGCGGAGGCAAAGGCAGCAGAAGTAATGGATTGCTTTGCAGATGTAATAGAAATAGCCAATGACCCCAAATTTGCCCCAAAAGACGCAATCGGGGAATAATGGACAAAACAAAAAAGCCTGTAATCGTTGCGATCACAGGCTTTTTTGGAGCTGCTGACCAGATTCGAACTGGTGACCTCATCCTTACCAAGGATGCGCTCTACCGACTGAGCTACAGCAGCAAAGATTATGCCCCTCATTACAAGGGGCATAATGGCGACCGAGAAGGGACTTGAACCCTCGACCTCCGGCGTGACAGGCCGGCGTTCTAACCGACTGAACCACTCGGCCACGGCTCAGTTAATATAACAGATTTTTTTTTGCTTGTCAATAACTTTCGCAAAAATTATCTTCTCTTTTTATTTTTTCTCGGACTTTTCTTCTTGTTCTGCTTTCTTTTTGCGGCGGCTGCGGCTTCTTTCTTTTCCTTTATGCCACGCTTTGTCCTCACATCGATGACGACCATGATGCAGATAAGCACCACAACGCCGACGACTACCCACCAATACCATTCAAGACCCATGACTTATCCTCCGTAAACTTTTTCTAATATCATACCGTATGCGAATACCCCTGTCAAATAAAAATATATGGACAATCTCCCTTGAAAGGGGATATAATAACCAATATTACTTCTAACAGAGGCTTGATATGAAAAAGAACTTCAGATTTTATATAGCGCTATGGATCAGCAAGGCGGCGATGCTGCTGCAAAGGATGCTCGGCATGAATGCAAGCTATTTCCCCGGCAAGATCGCCATCAAGCTGTGCCCGGACTTTCTCGGCCGCATCGATAAGCCCAAGACTATCATCACCGTCACCGGCACAAACGGCAAGACCACCTGCTGCAACATGATACTCGATGTGCTGACGAAAAACGGCTACGATGTGCTCAATAACAAGGCAGGCTCGAACATCGATGCTGGTATCGCAAGCTCGCTGCTGGGGGATGCAAACCTTTTGGGTCATGTCAAAAAGCAGCTCGCCGTGTTCGAGGTCGACGAGCGCAGCTCGCTGAAGATATACGCCTATATCCACCCCGATTACGCCGTTTGCACGAACCTGTTCCGTGACTCGATAGGCCGCAACGCCCACGCCGAGTTTATAAGCTCCATCATCGAGCGCGCGCTGCCGGACGACACGCATATGATACTCAATGCCGATGATCCGATAAGCAGCCAGCTTAAGCCTAACAACAAGCGCACCTATTTCTCCATTGCCCGCCTTGACACCGACAGGACCGAGTGCGTCAACATCATAAATGATATGCGCTCGTGCCCCAAGTGCGGCGGCAAGGTCGAGTACGAGTATGTGCGCTACCATCACATCGGCAAGATGAGATGCACAAGCTGCGGCTTTGCCTCGCCCGAGGCCGATTACACCGCAAGTCCCGATTGGGCGGCGGGTACATTCACCGTTGCGGCTCCCGACGGGAACGAGACCTATCCTCTCATGAGTGACAGCGTTTTCAACACCTACAATCAGGTGACGGTCGTTGCGCTGCTGCGCACCTTCGGCCTTTCCGCCGAGGCGATAGCGGCGAGCTTTAAGCACATGAGTATCGTGGAAAGCCGTTACACCAAGCGTGAGAAAAACGGCGTCGAGGTCGTGACCAACATGACCAAGGGTCAGAATCCCGTGGCTTGCTCGATAGTTTTTGACTACATCCGCTCGGAAAGCGGTCAAAAGGAGGTCATCGTCATGCTCGACGATAAGACCTACAAAAAGACGACCGAGATAGTCACATGGGTGTACGATGCAGACTTTGAATTTCTAAACGACGAGAGCATAAGCCGTGTTGTTGCCTGCGGCGTGAGATTGCATGACTACCACCTGCGTCTGCTGCTGGCGGGCATACCCGAGGAGAAGATACGCTGCGTGGAGAACGAGCTTGACGCACCGTCGCAGCTGCTGCTTGACGGAACCGACAAGGTGTTTATCCTGCACGATCTGACCACACCCGAGACGACAAGGCTCGTGTGTGACGGCGTTCTGGCCGAGATCGACAAGAGGGAGGCAGCAAAATGAAGATAGAAGTCCTTTATCCCGAGGCGGCAAATCTTTTCGGCGACTGCTGGAATCACCGCTATCTTAAGGAGTGCCTGCCCGAGGCGGAATTTGTGTACACATCGCTCGGCGATACGCCGGAGTTCGTAAACGGCGATGTGCAGCTTATTTACATGGGCGCAATGACCGAAAGCGCTCAGGAGCGTGCGATAGCGTGGCTAATGCCGTACCGTGAGCGCATTGCGCAGCTTGTTTCCGGCGGCACGGTGTTTCTCATGACCGCAAATGCCGGTGAGGTGTTCTGCGACCATATCGAAAACGAGGACGGCAGACGTATCGAGGGACTTAAAATTTTTGACCTATATGCCAAGCGTGACATGATGCACCGGCACAATTCCACCGTGCTGTGCGAGTTTGAGAGTATGAAGTTAGTGGGCTTCAAGGCCGAGTTCTCGCAGCTTTACGGCGACAACTCCGCAAACGCTCTTGCCACGGTCAGCTACGGCACCGGCATAAATTCAAAAAGCAAGCTTGAGGGCGTGCGGATAAATAATTTTTTCTCCACGGCGATAGTCGGCCCGTTCCTGCTCATGAACCCCGGCTTTGTCAAGTACCTCATGAAGCTCCTCGGCATCGAGAACCCCGAGCTCAAGTACGAGCCCGTCATCATGGCGGCCTACGCAAGACGCCTTGCGGATATTGAAAAAATGTCGAACAAATAACGAAAAAACGGAGTGCATCGCACTCCGTTTTTGCTATTTGTTTGGGGTAATTGCCCTTTTGAAAAACGCTGTTAAATTGTCAGTAACTCCGTTTGCCGCTTGAATGGCTTTGCAGTGGTTGGTGTCAAAGGTGTGGAACAAGGGGTTGAGACTGTACTCCGCAATTTTACTGAAAGTTACGGTGGCCTCTAACTGCTTTTTAACAGCCTCATTTTTTAGATTATTATACAGCAGTGTGAGGCAGCGTGAGCGATTATTCAAGGAGCTCAAACACAGTCACCGATGGGGCAAGGGGCTTTTCTACCGTCAGGGTGTTTGAGGACAGGCGGTTTATTTCGGCCTCGTCAAACAGAGATAAAAACTCGTCGACGGGGGCGAGAGATTGTATGCCGACGCTGCCGCAGCGGTAATGCATGGGGATGATGACTGTGGGCTTTATCTGCTCGCAGACCCGCTTTGCAGCCTTGGCATCGAGCGTATACACGCCGCCGACGGGTATCAGCAGTATGTCGATCTTGCCGAGACTGCGCAGAGTTTCGGCGTTCAGCTCGTGACCGAGATCGCCGCAGTGGGCTACGGTGAGATCTTCGGCAGTGACGACGGTCATGAGATTATTCCCGCGCTTTGCGCCCATGGACTCGTCATGGAAGGTGTAGATGCTGCGCATCGCAAAGCCGGGCTTTAAGCCCGTGAGCGTGACTGCCTCGGGGCAATAGTGGTCGGAATGGCGGTGGCTGCAAACAACGGCGTCTGCCGTGATCTCGGGCAGCCTCAGCCCCTTTACGGAACCCGGGGCGTAGGGGTCGAACGCCACGCTCCCGCAGTCGGTCTCAAGCTTAAAGCAGGCGTGACCGTACCAGGTTAGTTTCATTGCAAATACTCCTTTATGAATCGGTCGAGCTTCCGGGCATACGCCTCGGGTGCGATGTGCATCGTCTCGATATGCTTTGCGCCCTCGGTGAACAGAAAGTCCTTGTCGTTCGGGCAAAGCTCGAATATCCTCGGCGCCATGGAAAACGGCACCGTTTTGTCGTCCTTGCCGTGCACGATGAGAAACGGCAGGGGCGAATTTTTAATGTTTTCCCGCACATCCGTCTCGGCAAGGTCGTAGCCTGCGACAATGCGGTTCAGCCCCGCCATCAGCCCGTAGAGCGGGCCGAGCTGCGAGCGCAGTATCTCCCGAGCGTCGATAAAGCCGCTGTCTGAGACGATAAACTTCACGCAGTCCGGGCAGCGGTCGCTCATCTTGAGAACCGTTGCGCCGCCGAGGGAAAAGCCGTGCAGCACGACTTTAATATCCTCGCCGAACTGAGAGCGCAGAAAGTTGAGCCATTTAAGGCAGTCGGCGCTTTCAAACACATTGTAGCCGAAGAGCTTGCCGCCGCTTTCGCCGGAGGCGGTGTTGTCGCAGGTGAAGATATCAAAGCCCCGGCTGTGGTACAGGTCATAGAACATACCTGCGGTCTCGGCGTGCTCGGAGTGGTAGCCGTGTACGATAAACACTAATTTTTTGCCCGGCTTTTTGCCGGCGGGATAGTAAAAGCCCTGAAGCGTTTCGCCGCGGTCGGAGCTTATGGTGTAGCGTACATGCATCTTCTCCCGCAGTCTGTCGGCAGCGCTGTCACGCCGCACATAGTAGTCCTCGGCGTGACCCTTTTTGTCCAGAAGCAGGGTGCTGAGCCTTGAGCGGCTGCGCCAGAACACGAAGCGGTAGATATCCAAAACGGCGTAGACCGGCACGGCGGCCGCCGCAATGATGAGCGCTTTGTTCATATCAGGTCACCGGCAGCAGCGCACCCACGCTCGACAGCAGCGTGAACACGACGATGAATATCTGGAACGGCAGCGAGCCGAATTTGCCGCAGATGGGCGAAGCGCCTGTACGGTGGCGTGAGCGGTTGTAGGCAACGATGATGCCGATACCGGTCACTACCTGGATGATGCTTGCAAAGCGAGTGAAGCCGACAAAGCTCGACAGCCCGAACAGCGCAAGGATAAGGCAGGGAGCGGAGGCAACGAGCCAGCTTATATTCTTGCTCCAGCCGGTCTGCTCGCCGACGATATCACGCAGGTTGAGCGTATTCGCCCAAAAGCTTGTGGCGAGCGCCAGCAATGTGAAGATGTAGCCGATGATGCTGACCCAGCCACCGAGGTGGCGGGACAGATCGACAAGTGCGCCGTCCTCGGTGATATCCTTGCCTGCACCGAGCAGGGTCATCGTGGTGATGAGCAGGATAAGGCAGGCGTTAATGCCGAGCCCCGCTGCGATAGCGCCGCGGATGCGCTTGACATTGCCGTTTAAGCCCTTGACCACCTGCGGGGTGCTCATGACAGCCGAAAGTGAGAAGCTTATCATGCCGAACAGCGCCAAGGCGTTATTAAGTCCGTGCCAGCCGGTGGGGAAGGCGCTTGTCTTGTTAAGCAGCGTTGCAACGAACAGTATGCCCACAACGCCGACCATCGAGCCGACGGCGATCTTTTCACATATGCCGACGAGCTTCATGCCGACGAATACAACGCCTGCGCCGATGACATAGAAGATGAGCATACCGACGATATCCGGCAGCCCGAACCACGAGCGGAACACCGCAGCGGCGCCTGTCAGAAATGCGCTGACATTGACGATGACGGACAGACCCAGCAGCAAGAACGCCGCCCAGGTGAAAATTTTCTTGATAACGCCGGAGAACAGCTCTGCATCGAAGCAGGAGATAAACTGCGCACCGTTGTTGTTGTACGAAAGCTCGGCGATGACGAAATGGAGGACAAGTGCGACTATGTAGCCGAAAAGCAGTATCCATATCATCTCACGGAAGCTGTTGTGCGCCGCCAGATACGGCACGGACAAAATACCTGCGCCGACACCGTGACCGACGATAATGCTCGCCGCCTCAAAAAAAGTAAGTTCGGATTCTCCCTTTATGTTTGGCATGATGTTATCCTTTCTGTTTTTGAGCCATTTTATCATAATATGGCTGATTTTTCAATGAAAAAGCGCTGATGTATGTTACATCAGCGCATTTTTCAGCTTTCCATCTGCTTGCCGAGAAAACTGGCGACCGTCTGCGCAAGCGTGAATTCTATGTCCGAGCACGCCCCGCCGCCGTTCTGGCAGATAAACAGCACACAGCCCATCACATCGCCCTCGGATACGACCGGTGCGGCGACGGACACGCAGAATTTCTCCTCGCCGTCGGAAACCGGGATACAGCTTCCGCCGTTGAAGCGATAGGAGCTGCGCCCCTCTATGATGTGCTCAAGTCCTGCGGAGATGCGCTTATCCATAAGCTCACGCTTAGCCCCGCCGGAAATTGCGATCACCGTGTCTCGGTCGCAGACTGCGGCGATAGCGTCGGTGGATTTGTGCAGGCTGTCGCATATCTGCGCTGCAAAGTCGGACAGCTCGCCTATGGGGGAGTATTTTTTGAAAATGACCTCGCCGTCCTTGTCGGTGTAGATCTCCAACGGGTCGCCCTCGCGGATGCGCATTGTGCGGCGGATCTCCTTAGGAATGACGACCCTGCCGAGATCGTCTATCCTTCTGACTATTCCGGTTGCTTTCATATATTTATTTCTCCTTTACCTGAATACTTCTTCCGTGCTATTGTTTGCAGCTTTGGGAAGAATATGCGGCGCGCCGCCGAAAAAACAAAAATGTAAAGATATGTGTCAAAACAATTGACAACAACATGTCTATATATATAATGTAGCGGCAGAGAGAAAATCAGCTGTGCGTGAGCGGCGAAATGCTTGGGAAATGTTTTTTTCAATAATTCGGCTTCATTCTTGCATTTTTGACAAAAATATCTGCAAATTTGCTCTTGATTATCGTGGGAATGAGTGGTAAAATAGTACCCGTGATGAGGACAAGCTGTCAGCATCCGCTATTTTTGCCCCATAATGCGTTTTTTTGATAAACAAGCACCTTAAATTTGTAAAAATATGAATAGATCTGTAAAGAAAATCTGGAATGTGATATCCACCGTTCTGGTGGTTATAGTTGTCGTCGTTGCGCTGCTTCTTGTCGGCGCAAGATTGTTCGGACTGCAGGTGTATGCGGTGCTGTCCGGCTCGATGGAACCGACTTATCATGTCGGCTCCGTGATATATGTTGAGCCTGTCGATCCGAGCGAGATACAGGTCGGCGACCCGATAACCTTTGTGATGAACGAGGAGCTGACCGTTGCGACGCACCGTGTCGTGCGCATTGATGCGGAAAACAGCCATTTCTATACGAAGGGCGACGCTAATGAGAATCCGGACGCAGCGCCCGTGCATTTCAACAATCTTCTGGGCAAGCCCGTTTTCACGATTCCGTATCTGGGCTACATATCGAGCTATGTTCAGTCGCCCCCGGGAATGTATTATGCGATAGCCGCAGGCGTTATCCTTTTGGCGCTTGTTTTCGTGCCGGATATGCTCGGCGACGAAAAGAAAAAGGAAAAGCAATAAGTTCAATACAGGGACTCACCCTTTTTGAAAAAATAATTTAAGTACACTTTTACGGAAGGAGAAAATTAAATGAAGAAAAGAACCGTAGCACTGGTGCTGGCAATCGTTCTGGTATTCGCAGTTGCAGTCGGCGGCACTGTCGCTTATCTGACCTCTACCGCAAATGTCAAGAACACCTTTACCGTTGGCTCAGTGAATATTAAGTTGGACGAAGCAAAGGTAACCCCCGACGGCAAAGCAGTTACTCCTGCTGAGCGCGTAACCACAAACGACTACAAGCTCATGCCCGGCCATACTTACACCAAGGACCCGACCGTCACCGTCCTGAATGGCAGTGAGGAATCCTATGTCCGCATGAAGGTCACCTTCAATAACGCCGCCGCAATAATCGCAATGTGCACCGACCCTGAATATGCAGACGAAGTCACCGGCGTTGAGAATGCATTCCCCCTGATTCGCATGGTCAACTTTGTTGAAGCAAACGCAGCAAAGTGGGATGGCATTATCCCCGATAACATGGTCGAGACTGGCGAGCTGCTGGCTAATCCTAAGTACTTCGTCAAGGACAATGATACCCTTACTTTCTACTTCTACTACAACGAGAAGGTCGCAGCACCCAACGCAGACAAGGTGCTCGAAACCCTGTTTGACAGTATCACTGTTCCCGAGTGGGTAACCGCTGACCAGCTCAACAAACTTAACGATTTCCAGATCAATGTAGTTGCAGAAGCAATTCAGGCTGACGGCTTTGCTACCGCCGATGCAGCTTGGGCAGCATTTAACGCATAATTAAAGTTAATTACGAAACCGGTTCGCAATTATAAAACAAGACAATTCTATAAGGAGAAAAGTATGAAGAAGAAAATTGCATCCATAGCACTTGTTGTTGCAATGGTGGCCGTTATAGCCGTCGGTTCTCTTGCTTACTTCACCGATACCAAGACCGCTGACAACACCTTCACTGTCGGCAATGTTAAGATTGCACTGGATGAGACCAATATTGCCAATCCTGAGGGTGACCGCGTAACCGCCAACGATTACGGTATCGATAAGGTTTATCCGGGTGCTGTCCTTGATAAGGATCCTATCGTACATAACACTGGTAAGAATCCCGCTTACATCCGTGCAGTTGTCACCATTGAGAACGGCATGAACTGGCTGGGTCTGTACAATGACAATGTCTGGACTGCTCCTCAGGAAGCTGCTTTTAATGCCATGATCAACAACACCCTCGGCAAGGGCTGGAAGCTTGTTGACATCGCATATGATATGTCCGGTCCGAATCACCCCACCAGCGATTTCGTTGCAACGCTGATGTACACCGGCGTTCTGGAGGCTGGCGCTGATACCACCGCAATGTTCACCGAGATTGCTATTCCTGCCAAGCTCACTTCTAAAGATGTGACTACTCGCATCGGTCAGAACGGCGAGTTCGGTATCAATGTTGTTGCCCAGGCTATCCAGGCTAACGGCTTCGACACTTGGGAAGCTGCATTTGCTGCATTTGACGCACAGAAGTGACTAACATCTTGTAATTGCGGCGAAGAAACCAAAATTATACCACAAAACCGAACCCTGCGGTCAATTTTGACCGCAGGGCATAGGTGACTACCGAGGTTTACACGGTAGCCACCCATGCAAGAAAACCCCATCCCTTAGAGATTCATAAAAGGAGGTCTTTTATGAAAAAGAAAACCGTAACACTTGCCCTTATCGTAGCGCTTTTGGCTATCTGCGCCATAGGCACAACTGCATTCTTCACCGACCGCGGCAAGGCAACAAATGTTATAACAACAGGCGGCGTGAAGATCGACCTGCTGGAGACAGCCGTTAAAGACGGCGAGCTTGCACCCTTCGAGGATGTTGTCGGCGTCATGCCCGGCAGTGAAGTCTCCAAGATAGTCGAGGTCAAGAACATCGGCGGAAGCGATGCATATATCCGCATCAGCGTGGAAAAGGCGATTACTCTGGCGGAAAACCGCGAGGGTGAGGTCGACCTGTCCCTCGTCAAGCTGGATATCAACACCGCCGATTGGACCGAGCAGGACGGATATTATTACTACAATTCCGCTCTCAAGCCCAACGAGACTACCGCACCGCTGTTCACCACCGTCAGCTTTTCCGCTGACATGGGCAACCTTTATCAGAACAGCAGCCTGACCGTTGATGTGACTGCCGAGGCGACGCAGGTCGCCAACAACGGCGCAAGCGCACTGACCGCCAACGGCTGGCCACAGGCATAAAAAGGGGGCAGAACGATGAAGAAAAAGCTTTTGTCCCTCGTCCTCGCCGTCATGATGACGATCGGCTGCTTCGCCGGTCTCGGCGCAGCGGTCGGGCAGGACGCTGATTTTGCCGCACTGAGTGTGGAGGATCAGTATGCCGCCATTATGGCAGCGGGCAGCGAAGCTGATGCACAGGCGTTGTTTGACACACTCGATGCCGAGCAGCAGGCTGCTCTTTCGGCATATGCCGAAGCTCAGGCCGAAGCTTCTGAGCCCGAGACCTATGCAGTACCTGCCGTTAATTACACCAATGTTGCACCCTTCGTGCAGCAGGCATCCCCTGCAAGGGTGCGTATGCTCGCAAAGGCAGCAAGCACATCCAATGTCAAAACTGCCGACGGTCTTATCCTGAATAAGACCGCCACCCCGGTTGAAGGCAGCGCCGATGATTATAAAATCACGCTCGAAGCCTACACCACCGGCACGGTCTCCACTTCCGAGACCACCAAACCCACCGACATCGTCCTCGTCCTCGACCAGTCCGGCTCGATGGAAGAGAATATGACAAGCTACACATATACCGCACAGTATAGCTTGGACAAAAAAAACACTTACTATGTGAAGGTAAATGACGCGTATATTTCGGTAACATGGTGTGGAGATTGCGGAGCATGGACTGACGGCTGCACAGACTATTGGATTTTTGGACATGATGAAGGCAAAAAGTATATTGCTAAGACTAGTGCATCTGATACCAATTCAAGTCATGTTCAGTTCTATTCTCGCGGTAATGAAACAAAGACGCAGAAATTACAGGCACTCAAGAATGCTGTCACAAGCTTCACCAATGCCGTTGCTGAAAAAGCAAAGGGCGCAGATAAACAGCTTGGCACTGAAGACGATGTAAACCATCGTATTGCAATTGTCGGTTTCGCTTCTGGCGATTGGTACAATTATAGTAATTATGATTATACCAACACAGAGGTGTTTATTGGCAGCAGCCAATATAAGTATGGTTATTCTGCAAAAAGTGTGTATTCAAGGGCTTTTCAGAATCTGAATACAGAAGCCGGCAAAGCAAATGTCTTGGCGTCTGTTGGTGCACTTGATGCCAACGGCGGCACACTTACCAATCTTGGACTTGAAATGGCAAATGGCTTATTCGGTGCAAATGCCGTTGCGGATAACTCACGCAACCGCGTTGTAGTCGTTTTCACTGATGGCGAGCCCGGCTGGAGTGGCTATGATTCAGATGTTGCAAATGCCGCCATCAATCAGGCCAACACCACAAAGAACACCTACAATGCAACTGTATACACCGTCGGTATTTTTGCAAATGCCGATGCAACCTCTGCCGGTAACCAGAACGGTACGAATGCAGAGAAAGCAAACTGGTTCATGCAGAAGCTGTCCAGCAATAACGGCACTCCTCAGGATCCCAGCTATTATCTGTCTGCTTCCGACTCTGATACGCTGAGTACCATCTTCCAGAAGATCAGCAATCAGATAAGCGAAAGCAAGATTGACCTCGGCAGCGATACTCAAATCAAGGATGTTGTTTCCAAGTACTTTGATATGCCGAAGAACACCTCTGCCGTTTCCGTCAAGAGCTACGATTGTACCGGCTTTAGCGACGGTGAGCCTACATGGAGCGAGACCGGCACGGTTCTTAACAATGCCGTTACTCTCGACACTGAAAATAACACCGTCAATGTCACCGGCTTTGACTTTAACGCAAACTATGTGACCGTGAACGGTCGCAGTGAGACAGATCCCAAGCAGCCCGGTAATTTCCACGGCAGAAAGCTCGTTATCGAGTTTACCGTCTCCGTTAAGGACGGCTTTGTCGGCGGCAACAATGTGCCCACTAATGGCACCGACTCCGGTGTTTACGACAAGGACGGCAAGCTCGTTGCAAACTTCGTCGTTCCTGAAGTCAATGTTTCTATTACAAGCTCCGTTGGCACAAACGATAAGGTCATTTATGAAGGCAACTCCGTTAATGTGAAAGACCTTTACGATGAGGTCGATACATCCGGCGCTGACTCGTGGAAATATGATTTTGTCAAAATCTCCTACGCTGTCAAGCAGGGTGATGCAGCAGTCGGCAACACCGTAGCTCCTGCCGACTGCACCGATTACACCGTTTCTGCAACCTTCACCCCGATAAGCGACGGCGAGGGTGCGCAGGGCGTAGCGAACGATATGGCTGGCAAATCGGTTGATGGCACGGCAAAGGTTCATGTCCTCAAGCCCACCCTTACCGCCAAAGCCGAGGATGTGACCAGGTACTACGGCGAGAGCTATACACCCGATGGTTCTAATGTTAATGCATCTGTTTCTTGGACTGACGCAAAGCACAGCAATATAACCGCAGCTGATGCCACCGGCGATGCACCGTATACAACAAAAGATATTCAGATTGGATACGATTGGGTAGGTAAAATCGGCACTGACATTGTTCCAAATCATGACACCGATGTCAATCTGACCTATAAAGTTAATGGCAACGACATTACCGATAAGGTGAACGGCGATAAGAGCTACAAGGTCATTGCAAAGACCTGCACTCTGACAGTCAACAAGTCCGTTGCAAAAACTTACAGCAATAACGACAGCTTCATCTTCAATGTTGTCGGCAAGGGCAATGTCCCCTACAATGCTCAGGTCGTTATCACCGGCAACGGCAGCGCAACTCTCACCGGACTTCCCGTTGGCAATTACACCGTCACCGAGGACACCGCATGGTCGTGGAGATACAAGAGTGATAACAGCAAAGCCACAACAACTCTGAGCTCTGCTAAGGATAATGACAGCGTGACCATCACAAACAAATTGGATGATAACCGCTGGCTGGGTGACGAGACATTCGTTATCAACAAATGCGAGAAGTCCAAGATTACAAAAATCTATGAAAGCGTTATGAGCTTTTTTGGTATAGTGTGAGAAAGGAGCTGTTAAAATGAAACTATTTTCTTCACGCAGCTCCCACGCTGCAAATAACGCGCGCTCCGCAAGGAAAGCAACAGCACTCGTCATTGCCATTGCACTCATAGTCGTTATGGTTGTCGGCGGCAGCGTTGCATGGATTGTTGACCAGACAAAGCCTGTTATCAACAAGTTTACACCGGCATCCTCCGGCATAACCATTGTAGAAGAGGTTGAGAATCATTATAAGACCGAAATCGCGGTCAATAACACCGGCGACATCGATGTATATGTCCGCGTGTCCCTCGTTGCAAACATCGTTGACGAAAACGGTAACATAACCTCAGGCGCTGATGTTCCCAATTTCGCTCTTAACGAAACAAACTGGTTCAAGGGTACAGACGGCTACTATTATTACAAAACACCGCTTCCTGCAGGTAAAGTAACCGAGAGCCTATTGGCAAATGGCAGCAAGATGGAGCTTTCGGAGAACATGCAGGTAACAGTTCTTGCACAGAGTATGCAGACGACTCCCACGAACGCTGTCACAGATGCATGGAGCGTTGTTGTCGGCAATGACGGCACGCTGTCGTCAAAGTAAGGAGGCTTGAATGATGAAGAAAAGATTTTTAGCTATCCTTATGGTTCTGGCTCTGTGCCTGTGCATCGCTCCTGCAGCGTTTGCCGATTCGTCCGTCAGCTACAAGGGTAATGCGGATAAGTTCGTGTTTGCACCCGGCAGCGAGTATTCGCTCACCGATCTGTTTGTCAACTTCAAGGGCGTCATGCCCGGTGATACCCTCACTCAGCAGATCGAGGTCAGAAACGATGTAAAAAATGATGTCAAGATCAAGCTTTACATGCGTTCACTCGGCGCAAACGAGGGCTCGGAGGAGTTTCTCAAGCAGATGACGCTCGGCGTCAAGGCTGCCGACGGCAACGAACTGTTCGCAGCTTGCGCCGATGAGACCGCCCAGCTTACCGATTGGGTGTGCCTCGGCACTTTCTACTCCGGCGCAAAGACCACTCTCGATGTGACGCTCAATGTTCCTGTCGAGATGGGCAACGACTTTTCCGAGCAGGTCGGCAGCCTTGACTGGGAATTTGCAGTCGAGGAGCTGCCCGTTGAGCCTACCGATCCGGTCGGCCCCAAGACCGGCGACGACACCCCCGTTGCACTGTACGCAGCCATCTGCGCAGTCTGTGCCGGTGCGGTAGTGTTCCTGATCGCAACAAGGAAAAAGAAAGAGCAATAATCCAATATAGCAAAAACCCGTTGCGATGCAGCGGGTTTTTGTATTATACTGAGTGCATCAAGTTTCGGAAGGCGATAAACCATGCGAAAAGTTATAAGAACCATTGTGCTCATCGTGTCCGTTGCGGCCTTTTGTTTTGCGGCATACAAGCTGTATGACTACTATTCGGAAATGAAAAAAGGCGACGACGCAGTCGACAGGCTTAAGAATATAGGTGTGACCGAGGTCGAGCAGGGCGAAAAAACGCCGATTAGCGTCGATTTTGCGGCGCTGCAGGCGGAAAATCCCGACATCATTGCATGGCTGTACAGCGAGGGTACGCCGATAAACTACCCCGTCGTGCAGTCAGACGACAACCAGTACTACCTGCGCAGACTCACCGACGGCAGCTACAACACTAACGGTACACTGTTCATGGACTTCCGTGATGCCGCCGATTTCAGCGGCTTCAACACGGTCATCTACGGCCACCGCATGAAGTCAAAGGCCATGTTCGGCACGCTGCCGGGCTACCTTGAGCAGAACTACTACAACGAGCATCCGGTGATGTACCTGCTCACACCGGAGAAAAGCTACAGGCTCGATATCATGTCGAGCTTCCTGCTGCGCTCCGACTCGGATATCTATGCTCCGATAGAGACTATTGATGCCAAAAAAGCATTTTTGGACAAGATAACGACGCAATCGGCATTCAAAACGAATGTTGAGTTCGGAACCGACGACCGCTTTGTGCTGCTGTCGACCTGCTCGTATGATTTTGAAAATGCCCGCCAATTGGTCATTGCAAAAGTCACGGAGCTATAACGTCACTGAGCAATAAAAAATCCCCAATCTTAACGATTGGGGATTTTTTCGCTTGTTTATAGTCCATACTCTTCGGTCAGTGCCTTGAATGCGGGGAGCGAGCGCTTGATGCGGTCAAACGGTACGCAGTAGGCAAGGCGGACATAGCCGGGGCAGCCGAATGCGTCGCCCGGAACAACGAGAATGTCCTTTTCCATTGCCTTACGGCAGAATGCCTGCGAGTCGCCGCCCGGAGCCTTGATGAACAGGTAAAATGCGCCGTCGGGCTTGACGCAGTTAAAGCCCATGTCGCTGAGCGCCGAGAAGGCAAGCTGGCGGTTATCGTCATACTTCGAGATGTCAGCCGTCACGCCGAGGCACTCGGCCGCTGCCTGCTGGAACATCGTCGAAACGCAGACATAGCCCAGCGCCCTGCCGGCTCCGCACACCGCCGCCCAAGCGTCGTCGTGCTCTGCCATCTTCGGCGAGAGTGCAAGAAATCCTATGCGCTCGCCCGGGAGCGAGAGCGACTTACTGAACGAGTAGCAATAAACGGTGTTGTCGTAGTACGCCGGAATGAATGGTACCTCGATATCGCCGTAGACCAGCTCACGGTACGGCTCGTCGGCGACAATGTAGATGGGGTGACCGTACTCGGCGGCCTTCTTGTTAAGCAGCTCGGCTATAGCCTTCACGCTGTCGGGCGAGAGCACGGCACCGGAGGGGTTGTTCGGCGAATTTATGATGATTACGCTCGTTTTCGGGGTGAGCTTTGTCTCCAATGCGGCAAGATCGACCTGAAAATCCTCGTCGCAGGGCACTTCGATAAGCGTGCCGCCGGCCTGCTCGACATAGATCTTGTACTCGGGAAAATACGGTGCGAGCACGAGTGCTTCATCACCCTCGGACATGAGAGCGGCGAGAATGATAGCCAGCGCCGATGATGCGCCGTGGGTCATGTAAATGTCGTTGGGGGAATACTCAACGCCGAAGCTCTCGGTCAGATACTTTGCGACCGCCGCTCTTACGCTCTCGAGCCCAGCCGCCGGAGCGTAGGTGTGAAGCTCAATGGGGGAGACGGTCTTCATGAGTCTTTCGACTGCATCCAAAAACTCTTTGGGCGGCTCGATACTCGGGCTGCCGATGGTAAAATCATAGACATTTTCGGGGCCGACGACCTTTGCACGCTCTGCGCCGTAGGCGGCAAGCTCACGGATGACAGCGCCGGAGCTGCCCCAAGTTATATACTTTTTCGGTATCATGCTTTTCCCTCCAAATAGTTTTTTAGATAATTTATCGCCTGCCTGTAGCCCTCGAAGCCGAGCCCCATGTAGGTTTTGATGCAGGCCATGCCCGCATATGACACCTGCCGGAACGCCTCGCGCTGGCTGACATCGGACAGATGCACCTCAACGGCGGGTATCGCCACCGCCTTGAGCGCATCCAAAATGGCAACGCTCGTGTGGGTGTAGGCTGCGGGGTTAATGACTATGCCGTCGATATTGCCGAAGGCTTGCTGAATGCGGTCGACTATGCTGCCCTCGTGGTTTGACTGGAAAATTTCACACTCAACTCCGGCATCACGGCATGCGTCCGAAACGAACTTCTCAAGATCCGAGTATGTCTGCCTGCCGTAGATATCCGGCTCCCTTATGCCGAGCATGTTGAGGTTCGGGCCGTTGATAACTAAAAACTTCATTTTATCATCTCCATGATAGCGTTAACCGTGTCGTTGATATCGCCGTTGTTGTCGGCTTTTATATCCGCAAAGCGCTCGTAGAGCGGAAGTCTTGCGGCATAAAGCTCGTTTAGGTCGGAGCTGAGTGAAATGGGTCTGCCGTCACGGGCAAGCTTATTTGTGTCACGCTCTATCCACACGATGACGCCGTTTTGGTGCAGAAGCTCGTAATTACCCGCAACCGTGACAACGCCGCCGCCGGTCGAGATGATGTTACCGCTGAGCTTGCCGACCTCGGCGGTGGCCTCGGTCTCAAGCTTGCGGAAGCCGGCTTCGCCTTGGGCGGCGAAAATCTCGGGAATGGTCACGCCCGCCTTTTCGGAAACTATCGTGTCCGTGTCAAATATCTTTCTGCCGAGCCTTTCGGCGAGCATGGTCGAGACGGCGGTCTTGCCGCTGCCGGGCATGCCGATGATGACGATGTTCTGCATCTGGTGCGACAGAACACGCTCAATGCGGTCTATCTCGCTGTCGGGGATACTCTTTCCCGTGAACAGCTCGCAGCTGCGCTTTGCCTGCGAAACAAGCATATACAGGCCGCCTGCGCATGGGATGCCGAGCTTTTCCGCCTGCAAAAGCAGGGCTGTCCGTGCAGGATTATATACAACATCGAGTACGCCGCTGAGCTTGGGAAACTGCGCAAGATCAACGGCGGCTTTGCCGTTGTTGGGGTACATGCCCACGGGCGTGGTGTTTGCGATTATTTCGGCATCGGCGTGCTTTGCAATGTTCTCGTAGTTGTCCTCGCCCTTTCGGGAGATGACAACGACCTCGCTTGCACCGAGATTTTTAAGCACCGCCTGAGCCGTGACGGAAGCACCGCCCGTTCCGAGAACGAGCGCCTTTTTGCCCTTTACCTCAATGCCGTTGTGCACAATGAGGTTTTCAAAGCCGAATGCGTCGGTGTTATCGCCGTAGAGACTTCCGTCGGAGCGGCGGACTATCGTGTTCACGCTGCCTATCTGCGCTGCCGTCGGCGACAGCTCCGCACAGTAGGGCATGACAGATTTTTTGTACGGTATCGTGACATTCAGCCCGTCAAATTCGCCGCTTTTGAGGAAATCTTCAAGCTCCTCGGGCGATTTCTCAAACAGCTTGTATTCGTAATCGGCCAGCATGGAATGTATCTGCGGCGAATAGCTGTGGCCGAGCTTTTCGCCTAATAGTCCGCACTTTAGCATTAAATCACCTCGCTGTAGCTGCCCAGATACTCGAACTGCTCGCAAATGTCCTGAATTTCGCCCATGAGCTGAACGAAGTTGGGCGAATAGACGGGGACATCGAGGTCAAAGTAGAACATGAACTCGAAGTCACGGTCGGGCAGGGGACGGCTTTCAAGCTTGTTGAGATTGATTCCGAGAGCGTAAAATCTCGACAGCGCCTTGTACAGTGAGCCGGGGGTGTGCGGCAGCACCATCATGAGGCTGGTGCGGTTTGCGCCCGGGTAAATTTCAAGGTTCTTGGAGATGCAGATGAAGCGGGTGTAGTTGTTGCCCTTGTCCTGAATGGACGAGGCAAGGCACTCAAGACCGTAGAGCTTAACACAGGAGAAGCTGGAGATGGCGGCGATATCGTGCCTGCCGGACTCGGCGACCATTTTTGCTGCCTCGGCGGTGTTCTCGCAGGCGATGACCTTAACGCCGGTAAGCGACTGGAGATATGCGCTGCACTGGCTTATGGCCTGCTCGTGGGAGTAAATTTCCTTAATGTCGGAAAGCTTCGTGCCTGGGAGGGCGAGCAGGTTGTGGTCTATCTTGATGCGCACACTCTTTATGATGCTGAAGCGGTGCTTCATCATAAGGTCGTACACCTTGTTGACAGAGCCTGCGGTGCTGTTTTCGAGGGGGATCACGCCGTAGCGGCACAGACCCTTTTCAATTGCGGTGAATACGGCCTCAAAGTTCTTGAAATAGAAGATGTTCGGATTGGTGAATACCTTGTCGCAGGCAAGCTGCGAATATGCGCCCTCAACGCCCTGACAGGCGACCAAGGGTGCGTTCGGCAAAAGCTGCGGAGTGTTCTTGATGGCGCTTTCTATCTCATCGCAGATAGCCGAATGCGTGCCGAGAAGTCTGTTCTGCCTGCTGCGGCTGAGCTCGAAAATGAGCGAATACAGCGAAAAACCGTACTCCTTGAGGTCGTCGGGGAGCTTTGCGGAAATGTCGGCAAGCTTTTTGCGCTCCCTTGCAGGGTCGTAAACATTCATTGCGTTTTCTCTTTTATACTCTGCGACCTCGGCGGCAAGCTCCATGCGCTTGGCAAAAAGCTTGGTCAGCTCGTCGTCAACTGCGTCTATCTCGGTTCTTATCTCGTCAAGATTCATTTTGTGTCCTTTCTTTTTTCAAGCAATGCGTCGTAAACTGCGATGGCGGCCGCTGCCTCAATGCACGGCACAGCTCTCGGCACGATGCATGGATCATGCCTGCCGTGCACGGTGAGCTTCGTGTTCTCCATCGTGCGCAGGTCAACGGTGTCCTGCTCGAGGGCAATGGACGGCGTGGGCTTCACGGCCGCTCTGAACACGATGGGCATACCCGTTGTTATGCCGCCGAGAATTCCGCCGCAGTTGTTGGTTTTTGTGATGATACTACCGTTTTCCACGGCGAAGGGGTCATTATTTTCGCTGCCGAGCATTTTTGCTGCGCCGAAGCCTGCGCCAAACTCAATGCCCTTAATTGCCGGTATGCCGAATACCAGCGAGGAAATGCGGTTTTCCATGCCGCCGAACATCGGGTCGCCGATACCGGCGGGACAGCCTGATACCGCACATTCGATAACGCCGCCGACGGAGTCGCCTTTTTCTTTGGCACTCAGAATTGCGGCCTTCATTTTCTCGCCGCACTCGTCGTTGACAACGGGAAAGGGCTTGTCGGAAGTGGCGCAAATTTCGCCCTTATCGGCAATGCCGCCGAGCTCGGCAATACGGGTCACAACGCTGATGCCCTCGGCACGGAGCAATTGCAGGCACAGGCCGCCGACTATGCAAAGCGGAGCGGTGAGGCGACCGGAAAAATGTCCGCCGCCGGTGTAATCCTGCGAGTTGTTGTATCTTTCGCCGGCAGTGAAGTCGGCGTGCCCCGGGCGGGGCTTATATTTAAGCTCGGAGTAGTCGCCCGAGCGGGTGTTCGTGTTTTTGATCATCGCCGTTAGCGGAGTTCCGCAGAGTCTGCCGTCAAACAGACCCGAGATAAACTCGGGAGCATCGGCCTCGCTTCTCGGGGTCGAAAATTCGCTGCGGCCGGGGGCTCTGCGCTGCATAAATCGTGCAAGCTCGCTCATGTCCGGCTCAAAACCGGCGGGCAGTCCCTCAACCGTCACGCCGATGGCGGGGGAGTGCGACTGACCGAAGATGGTGAATCTGATATTTCCGTTAAAGCTGCTGCTCATTGTCCGCACTCCAATCCACTGAAATTTTCCCAAAACCGTGGGAACGATTTGTTCACGCACTCGCAGCCCGTGACCGTGACGGGCTCGGTGCAAATGCATGCCGCCACCGCCGCCGACATGGCGATGCGGTGATCGTTAAAGCTGTCGATCGTGCCACCGTGCAGCGGCCTTCCGCCGTGAATGATCAGCCCGTCGGGAAGCTCCTCAACGGAAGCGCCCAAGCTGCAAAGCAGGGTCGCCGTGGTCATTAGCCTGTCGGACTCCTTGAGCCTGACTCTGGCGGCGTTTATAATATGCGTGTCGCCCTCGGCGGCCGCCGCCACAACGGACACGACCGGCACGAGGTCGGGTATCTCGGAAGCGTCAACCGTGCAGGCGGTGAGCCTGCCCTTTTTGACAGCGACGCTATCGCCGTTGACCGCAACATCCGCACCAAAGCTGCGCAGAATGTCAATAATTTTCTTGTCGCCCTGACTTGTGTGCTCAGGGATGTTTTTCACCGTCACGCCTTTGTCGGACAAAGCGCCCATGCACAGGAAAAACGCCGCATTCGACAGGTCGCCCTCAACCGTGCAAGCCTCATTCAGGCGGTAGCGCTGATTGCCGGGTATGGCATATACATTATCATTTTTCGCAAACTCGATGCCCGACTGGCGCAGGGCATTTTCCGTCATGGCGATGTATGCGCTTGATTCGAGCTTTCCCGTGACGGTGAGTGTGCTGTCGGTGTTTAAAAGCGGAAGCGCAAACAGAAGCCCCGAGATAAACTGCGAGGACACATTGCCCGCTATCTCAAATTCACCGCCCGTTAGCTTGCCGGAGCAGTGAAGCTCCGTGCCGATGCGCTCAAGCGTCATGCCGTGTTCGGTCAGCACCTCGTCAAGCGGGCTAAGGGGACGCTCTGAGAGTCTGCCCTCCATTTTGAACACAACGCCTTCGCCCAATGCGCCGCACACGGGGATGAGAAAACGCAGGGTCGAGCCGCTTTCACCGCAGTGCAGGACCTTGACCCCTTTGCTCGGCTTTGCGCACGGCTCAACACGCAAAACACCCTCGTGAAGCTCCGTTACATCGGCACACAGCGTTTGCACGCAGCTTGCCGCAGCGGCAATGTCCTTGGATATATCGCCGCAGTCGAGCGTAACGCCGCTTGCGCCCAGTCCGGCGCAAATAAGAAGCCTTTGTGCGTGCGATTTTGAGCTTGGGGCGGAAGTCATGCCGCAGCGCTGTCCGTTTTTGAGGGTGATGTTCATACTAACTCCTTAAAGCCAGTCCCGCAGAGCGTCAATGTCGATGCTCTCGATGCGGCACGAGCCTATCTTCTCCGGCACGATCAGATGCATTTTTCCGCCGGAAATTTTTTTGTCCGCCTTCGAGGCTTCAAACAGCTCATCGGCCGTGAAGCCCGTCTCGGTCGGCAGGTCGTATTTTTTAAGTGTATCTATAATTATATCACGGCAACTTTCGCTGCAAAAGCCCTTGTCGGCTGCCGCTCGGACTATTATCGCCATGCCGATGGCAACTGCGTCGCCGTGGTGCACGGCGTAGCCGCTGCATTTTTCAACGGCGTGACCGATGCTGTGTCCGAGATTCAGAAGCATCCTCATGCCACGGTCAAACTCGTCCTCGTTGACAATGCGGCTTTTTATTCTCACGCAGCTTGCTATGACCGCTTCCTCATTGGCCTTTATGCCGCCGGAGGACACCGTGTCAAACAGCTCGCCGCCGGCCAAAACGCCGTACTTCACTATCTCTGCACAGCCGCAGCGGTAGTCGGCATCGGGCAGGGTCTTGAGCGTGTCAGGGTCGCAGAAAACGGCAATGGGCTGATAAAAGCAGCCCGCCTGATTTTTGCCGGAGTTTAGGTTTATCGCAGTCTTGCCGCCGACGGAGGAGTCAACCGCCGCAAGCAGCGTTGTGGGTATCTGCACAAAGCTTATGCCCCGAAGATATGTTGCAGCGGCAAAGCCCGTAAGGTCGCCCGTTACGCCGCCGCCGAGGGCGACGAGTATATCCGAGCGGCTGACATGACTGTCGCACAGGAAGTTAAGAAGCTTACCGTATGTCTCAAGGCTCTTTGCCGGCTCGCCGCCTTGGTGGATAAAGTGCAGCACCTCAAAGCCTGCACCCTCAAGCGATGCCGTGACGGTCTCACCGTAGAGCGGGTAGGTGTTCGGACCGCTGACGATGACGGCCTTTGCGGGCTTGGTGAGCTTTGCCGTTTCTTCGCCGACACGAGCGATAAGCCCACGCTCGATGAGTACATTATAATCGGTTGAAGCGGAAACGGGGATGGATATCATCTGCCGTCGACCTCCTCCTTGCGCCGCCTGCCGTCGTCAAGAAGCTTTTCCAGCGTCTCAGAGTCGTCGCTTTTGACGGCGTCACGGTACTGCTCGAGCGCTGCAATGAACCAGTCGAGTTCGTTTAATATGCAGTCACGGTTTTCCAAAAACAGCTCCGCCCAAAGCTTGGGGTTGAGCCATGCGACTCTCGTCAGATCCTTGTAGCTGCCTGCGGAAAAGCCCTTGTGAGCTGCCGCCGTGGGGCTTTTGATGTAGGCGTTCGAGATGATGTGCGGCATCTGCGAGGTGAAGGCGATAAGCTCGTCGTGCTTTTCGGCGGTGGTCACGGAGATGCTGCCGAAGCCCACCGGCGCAAGCAGAGTCTTGACCCGGTCTAATAGCTCAATATCGTCAAAAGACGGCGGTACGATGACCATGGGCGCATTGTGGAAAAGGTTTGCCCTTGCGTATTTGAAGCCCGATTTGTGCGTGCCCGCCATTGGGTGGCCGCCGAGGTAGGTGAAGCCGTATTCCTCGGCGATAGGGAAGCACATGGAGCAGATCTTGCGCTTTGTGCCGCATGCGTCGATGACGACGGGCTTTTTGCCGATATGCGGAGCCATGCGTCTTAAAAATGCTTCGGCAGCCTCGGGGAACACGGCGATGATGACAATATCGCAGCTCCCGATATTCTCCTCGGTGAGCTCGCCGTCGACTGCGCCGCTGAGCATTGCGAATCTGAGTGTGTCTTCAGTTCTGTTGCAGGCGAGGACTGTTTCGCCTGCTTCGTGGTAGGCTTTCGCAAACGAGCCGCCTATAAGTCCCAGTCCAACTATTCCGACCGTCATTCCGTCACGACCTCACGAATAGCGTTTACCGCCTTGGCAAGACTGTCGTACTCCTCGGGACGCAGCGACTGCGCACCGTCGCACAGTGCGTGCATGGGGTCGTTGTGGACTTCAATGATAAGACCGTCGCAGCCGGCTGCAACGCCCGCCAGCGCCATGGGTCGTACAAGTCTTGCAACGCCCGTTGCGTGGCTCGGATCAACGATGACCGGCAGATGGGTAAGCTCGTGCAGCATGGGGACGACCGCAAGGTCGAGGGTGTTTCTCGTGTAATCGTCGAAGGTGCGGATGCCGCGCTCGCAGAGGATAATCTGCTCGTTGCCGCCTGCCATGATGTACTCGGCACTCATGAGGAACTCCTTGATGGTGCTTGCAAGACCACGCTTTAGCAAAATCGGCTTGCGCAGCTTGCCGACCTCACGCAGAAGGTCGAAGTTCTGCATGTTTCTTGCGCCGATCTGGATGACATCGACATCCTCAAACAGGGGAAGGTCATTAACGCCCATGACCTCAGTCACAATGGGAAGACCCGTTTCCTGCTTTGCTATCTTCAGAAGCTCAAGACCGGTCGCCTTGAGACCCTGGAAGTCGTAGGGGGAAGTCCTGGGCTTGAAAGCGCCGCCGCGGAGCATGTTTGCGCCGCTTGCCTTGACGGCCTTTGCAATGCCGACTATCTGCTCCTCGTTCTCGACCGAGCAGGGGCCTGCTATCATGACGAAGTTGCCGCCGCCGACCTTGACATCACCGACGGTGACGATGGTATCATCGGGGTGGAACTTTCTGTTGCAGCACTTGAACGGATCGGTCACCGTCTTGACGGAGTCTACGATATCGAGACTTGCAACGAGGTCCTTATCCACCTGCGAAGTGTCACCCACGAGACCGAGAACGGTCTGATAGCTGCCTACGGAGATGTGGACATCAACGCCCTGACTTTTCAGCCAAGCGATAAGCTGCTGCTTTTTTTCTTCCTTAGTTCCGTGCTTCAAAATTACTATCATTTTCTTTATCCTCCATAAGCAAAATAAAAAATGCGGCACAGACTATTCTGTGCCGCACGGAAATTCAAAAATGAACCCACTTGCTTTTGCGCATCACAAAACAGCCCTACTATTTTGGTAAGTAAAGCGGTAATAGTATGCGTAAAAGAAGAAGTTTTTCATGTTCAAATACCTCTTAAAAAGTCAATGCTTTTTACATCATGAAGTATAACAGCGTCTAAAAGCCGTGTCAACCAGTAAAAATCCACAATTCCGACTGAATTTGCGGAAAGCTAACTTGGCAATTTGCGCAATTATTTGCCCTGCTGGCGGCACCAGACCTTCATAACGAGCCAGTTCGGCAGCAGCTTCACGCCCAAGACCTGAAGCCTTACGGGGAAGCCGAGGATGGACACCTTCTTGTTGCGCTTAAGATCCTTCATGGCCTTTGTGACGACCTGCTCGGCGGTGTAGTAGCGGTCATAATACTTAATTGTATTATCGTGCACTGCATGGTCGAAAAACTCGGTCTTTATCCAGCCCGGGGCGACCGCCATGACATGGATGCCGAGAGACTTAAGCTCAACGCCGAGGGCACGGGAGAAGTTGAGAACATATGCCTTCGACGCACCGTACACATTTATATACGGCACCGGCTGCCACGAGGAGTTCGACGCCATGTTTATAATGTGGCTGCCCTTGGACATATAGGGAATGGCCATGTAGGTCACGGCGGTGAGCGCACGGTCGTTGAGCTCGATTATATCAAGCTGCTTATCCATGTCCATGTCCTTGAATACGCCGAAAAGACCGAAGCCTGCGGCGTTCACGAGCACACGGATATCCGGCGTCTCGGCCTCAAACATTTCCTTCAAAACGGCGAAATTTTCACGCTTGCCGAGGTCAAGGGCAATGGGGCGTATCTTAGCCCTGCATTTTCCGGCAAGCTCTTCGAGCCGCTCCTTGCGGCGGGCAACGACCCATATCTCGTCAAGTTCAAAATCACGGTCTATCGCATAAACAAATTCTCTTCCCATGCCGGAGGATGCGCCGGTGATAAGTGCAATTTTCATCATAATGAGTCCTTTCAATTTTTCCTTTTGTGTATGCTCAGTCGTCCTCGCCGCCGCCGATAAATTCTCTTATCAGCGCATCGGGGGCAACCAAGCTTTCGTCTATCTCGCCGAAAAGCTGGATCGCGGGGAGAACGCTGCGAAGCTCGTCGTAGCGCTCGATACCCTCGGGAATGGAGGAGAAAAGCTTCGTTGCCGTGCGGTTCATGACCGCAAGCTCGTAAGGGAACGACGAGTCGAACTGGTAGTTTGCCTTGTTCTTGAACGGAGAGATATACGCCTTTTCGCCGTGACGCACATTTGCCCACATACTCATCGTTGCGGCGGGGTCTGCGCCACGGAAGTTGTAGTCACGCACCGTGCGCCGCACAAGTCTGAACCATGTGCCCTTAAACACGACCGAGCCGTTGAATTCAACATTGCTGCGAGCCGAGATATAGAGCTTGAAAGCCTCGGGGTGGCGCTCGGTTATCATGTCGTTGAGCGCATGGATGCCCTCGAACACGACGATCTCGTCCTTCTTGAGCTTGATGGACTTGGACGGCTCGAACATACGCATCTGGCGGGAAAACTCGTATTTGGGCACATAAATGCGCTTGCCCTGAGCGAGCAGGTCAAAGTGCTCGTTCAAAAGCTCCATATCGAGACACAGGGGCGACTCAAGGTCGATCTCACCCTCGGCGGTACGGGGTGCGGTGGCAGGGTCTACCGTCATAAAATAATCGTCCATGCCGACATAGTGGGCGTGCACGCCCTTGCGCTCCAGCTCCTCGCTTATCTTGCGAGCCGTGGTCGTCTTACCCGAGCCCGAGGGGCCGGACAGAAGAACGATGGGGCTGTTTTTCCTGTTCGCAATTATTTTATCTGCGGCGGTCTCGACACGCCGGCGGTAAACCTCGTCGCATTCCTCGATAAAGCCCTTGGGGTCGGCGACGGTCTTGAAGTTGATATCACTGAGCTGATATGCCATGTTCACTTCACCTTTCTGTAAAAATCTATGATGCCCTGCTTATCCGAGCAGGTCTTTTCTATACCGGATATGTATTCCGTGGGGTACTTCGGGGCAAAAAGCCGGATGTTTCTGCCCGAGCCGGCCGAGACGAGCTTTGTCGAGCCGCCGCCGCCGACGGCGATTATCGAGCACAGCTCCTCCATGATGCAGACATTGTAGAGGTTTATATACCCATCCTTCGCCCAGCCGACATTCTCAAAGCCGCCGGACATGAACTTCTGGCGGTAGAGGTAATAGGGGGAGTACCCGCTTTCCCGCAGTGCAGCGCCGGCTATGTCGAGCATACGCCCGACCTCCGCCGCCGTGGGGAGCACACTTCCCTCAAGCGTTATGCGAGAGCCTTTCTTGAGCGAGAGCGTGTGCACCGTGATATTCTCCGGCGCAAGTGCGATGACTTTGCGAAGCGTTTCCTCAAAGCCTGCGACCGTGTCGGAGGTGAGCCCGGCTATAAGATCCATGTTCACCGCCATGCCGCCGACAGAGCGAACCTTCTCCAGTGCGTCGATTATATCCTGCGCCGTGTGCTTGCGGCCTATGGCGTCGAGCACGGAGTCGACCATCGTCTGCGGGTTTACGCTGACCCTGTCAACACCGTGGGACCTCAAAACACGCAGCTTCTCGGTCGTTATCGTGTCGGGGCGGCCTGCTTCGACGGTGTATTCACGCAGGTGCGTAAGGTCAAAGCTGTCGGATATCTTCGAGCAAAGCCTGTCGAGTTGCTCGGCCGAGAGCGTCGTGGGCGTGCCTCCGCCCATGTATATTGATATGATATGCAGCCCAAGCTCGTTTACTGCCTTTGCCGCAGCGTCTATCTCGAGCATCAGCGCATCGAGAAACGGCGGGATGAGCTTCATGCTCTTTTGAACCGACTGGCTCACAAAGCTGCAATATGAGCAGCGTGTCGGGCAAAACGGGATGCCGACATACAGGCAGATGTCCTTATCGCCCAGACTTCCTGCGACCGAGCGGGTCACGAGCGAGGTGTCACGGCATAGCTTAGCTCTCTCGGGGCTGACATCGTATTCTGTTATAAAGCGCCGTGTCGCCGTGTCGGGGTCACCCGTCTCATCAAGCATTGCGCAAAACAGCTTGCCCGGCCTCACACCGGTGAGCGAACCCCAGGCCGGGCGGCTGTGTCCGGAGCGCAGGGCGGCACGGTAGAAGGCATTTTTAATTATGCGGCTGCAAAGCCTGTCACGGCTGAGGTCGTCTGCGGCAAGCTCGGCATTAAATGCCGACCGTCCGACAAACATTTTGCCGTCCTTGGCAATGCGGCATACGCAGGTTATAAACTTCTTTCCCTTGCGCAGACTCAGCTCGACCCTGTCACCCTCCGGCTTTCCCTCGGGGTACTCGGGGCGTTCGGCGGGGTAGAGCGAGAGCATCATCTGCTCGGCTGCGTATTTATAATCATGTCCGATGAGATACAGCTTCACGGCAAAGCTCCTTTTGCAAAAACTTTTGCCATTATAACACACGGCGGCAAAATAATAAAGTGTGATACTCAAACGGATTCATCTGTACTACAAAATATAACCCCGTGCGAAAAATTGTAAGGGCAAACACAGCAAAATGCAAAAAACAAAGCAAAATTTTTGTGGAATTATACCGATTTGACCGATAGCGTGTTTACAAAAAAACAAAATTGTGCTTAAATATATCTGTATATCGTGAACCAGATCATCTGATATGGTTCAAAAACAGGAGGAAATGTTTTTATGGTTAGATTCTCAAGCAGAATGGACCTTCTCAAGGGTTCCGCAATTCGTGAGCTGCTGGCACTGGCCAACAAGCCCGAAATTCTTTCTTTCGCAGGCGGCATGCCCGCACCCGAGCTGTTCCCTGTCGACAAGATCAAGGCAGCTACCGATGCAGTGCTGAATGAGGCCGGTCAGGTCGCTCTCCAGTACTCCAGCACCAACGGCTTTGAGCACTTCCGTCAGCAGATCGCTGATCGCATGGAAGCAAAGCTCAACATCAAGACCAGCGCAGATAACATCCTCGTGACCTCCGGCTCACAGCAGGGTCTTGACTACTCCGCCCGTGTTTTCGTCAACCCCGGCGACACCGTCATCATCGAGAGCCCGTCCTACCTCGGCGCACTTAACGCATTCAAGGCCTGCGAGCCCAACTTCGTTGCTATCCCCACCGACGGCGACGGCATGATCATGGAAGAGCTCGAAAAGGTTCTCGCAACCGATAAGACCGTCAAGATGATCTATGTCATCCCCGACTTCCAGAATCCCTCCGGCCGTACATGGCCCATGGAGCGTCGTGAGAAGTTCATGGAGATCATCAACAAGTACGAGATCCCCGTCATCGAGGATAACCCCTACGGCGAGCTGCGCTTCGAGGGCGAGTACCTGCCCGCACTCAAGAGCATGGACACCAAGGGCCTCGTAGTCTTCCTCGGCACCTTCTCCAAGATCCTCGCTCCCGGCTACCGTCTCGGCTGGGTCTGCGCCGACGGCGAGATCCTTGCTAAGTACAACTTCCTTGCTCAGGCAGCTTCCCTTCAGGCTTCCACAGAGGCACAGCTGGTCGTCTCCAAGTTCATCGATATGTACGACCTTGACGAGCATGTTGCAGCGATCAAGGATTGCTACCGCAAGCGCCGTGATGTCATGATGGCTACCATGGAGCGTGAGTTCCCCGAAGAGGCAAAGTTCACTCACCCCAACGGCGGTCTGTTCACTTGGGTCGAGCTTCCCGAGTACATCAACACCAATGAGATGGCTAAGGAGTGCCTCAAGCGCAATGTCGCATATGTTCCCGGCGACGGCTTCTTCCCCGATGCAGGCCACAACAACTGCATCCGCCTGAACTATTCCTGCATGCCCGAAGACAAGATCGAGAAGGGCATGACCATTCTCGGCCAGGTCATCAAAGAGCACATCAAGAAGTAATTTCTTAAATATTTCAAACAGGTCAGACTCTCGTCTGACCTGTTTTTCCTTTAGCTGCCGGAAGCTGACCCCTCCAATCGTCTGTCGGTGTGCCCTTTCGGTGCATTTCGCCTTAACGGGCTATACTTGATTTTGAAAAAGTTTAGACACTCTGAAGAAAAGTGTTGCAAAATGCGGGGCAATGATATATTATTAACACAGTCAACAAGACTGCGCCCCCCCGCAGTCGGCTCCCGAGGTCTTACGGTCTCGGGAGTTTCCTTTTTCCTTGTAAAAGAGAATGCGTTGTGCTAAAATATGCACATCTTTTAGAATGAAAAGGAGCAATACCATGGAAATAGGAATCAAAGGCAGAGCAGAGACTGTCGTTAATCACGAGAATACCGCAAAGTTCGTCGGCTCCGGCGAGCTTGAGGTTTTTGCAACCCCGCAGATGATCGCTCTCATGGAGCAGGCGGCAGCTTCCTCCGTCGCAGGCGAGCTTGAGGAGGGCCAGGGCACTGTCGGCACGCTCTTGAATGTCAGCCACGACGCTGCTACCCCGCTCGGCATGAAGGTCTGGGCGGAGACCGAGCTTGTCGAAGTTGACCGCCGCAGGCTCGTTTTCGATGTCAAGGCCTACGACGAATGCGGTCTCATCGGCCAGGGCAAGCACGAGCGCTTCATCATCCAGAACGACAAGTTCCTTGCCAAGGTCAACGCAAAGGGTGTGAAGTAAATGAAGAAGTTTATAGTTCTCATCGGCAACTACGGCTCGGGCAAGACCGAGATCGCCATAAACCTTGCCGTGAACTCAGCCGCAAAGGGGCTCAACACGCTGGTCGTAGACCTTGACAAGGTCAATGACTATTTCCGAATGTCCGACCGTGTCGACCTTTTGAAGGAAAACCATGTTAACCTCGTTTCCCCGACCTTCGCCGGTCAGGGAGTGACACCCAGCAATATGTCCGCCGCCGTTGCCTCGGCGTTTGCCGGCGACTGGGATCTGTGCATCTTCGATGTCGGCGGCGATGCAGCTGGCGCAATGTCGCTCGGCCGCTATCATCCCGATTTTGCGGCGCTTGAGCCGGGACAGCTTGAGGTGTACGACATTGTCAATGTGTTCCGCCCCATGTCCGAGAGCCCTGAGAAGATCATAAAGCTCAAGGAGGAGATGGAGGGCTTTGCCCGCCTTCAGGTCACCGGCTTTGTCAACAACTCCAATCTTCTCAACTATGCCAGCGCCGACGATATCCGTGCCGGCTACGATGTGCTCAAGGTTACCAGCGAGATGACGGGCATCCCGGTTGCACACACCACCGGCAGAAAGAAATTCATCGAGGAGTTTCTTGCCGACGGCAGGGACGAAAAGTATATCGGCGAGCCAATCGGGCTTGAGACCTATATGCACAGGTCTTGGGAAGCGTTTACGAACCTCGGCTTATAAGAAAAAACCGTAATGTCAACAGACATTACGGTTTTTTCAGCCCTCCATGATGTGGAGCGAACGAATCTCCCGGTTTTCGATGTGGCTTTGCACATCGAATGCGTGCGGCTCAAGGTAATCCCAGCTTCCGCAGGTGAGCTTCTGCGCACGCAGCTCGGCAACGACTTCGGCGCATATGTCCTCAATGACCTCGGCCTTGAGCTTAGCACCGTCGTCGGAGTTTTCGGCGGTGAGCAGAAATTCAAGCGCATCGGCAAGACTGCCGAGCCTCGGCAGCTCACGCATCGCTCTGAGCAGCCATTTGTAGTATGGCGCATGACGGCGGTTTAGCAAAAACACGCATTCGGCGGCATTTTTCACAAATTCGCTCAACGCAAGCATCGCAGCGCCCGGCTCTTTGTGCCCAAGGCAGCGGGAGTAGTTGTACTGCCCCGACTGCGCCATGAAAATGAGCCGTGCGGCAAGCTTCTTGCGCCGCACATCCTCTGGCATGCCGTTTGCGATCTCGTTTCGTATGCGGCTGAACTGACCCAAATCGTCACGGAACACCTCGCCGTTTACCGCCTCGGCAAACGCAGTCGACGGTGTGTACAGCCAGTCCTGCCAAGCGTGCGGTGCATCGGCCGAACCGATGGTCTGGCGGTAAAAATCGCTTATGCGCATGACGCCCGTGCCCGGCGAGCCGAGTGCGGAGTGCTCCGTTTCATCGGCGCCGACAAGCTCACGGTAGGCACGGCTGAGCGCCACGCCGATCTTTGCATCGTCCTCGTCGGTCAAAAACAGGCAAAAGCCCTTGGTAAAATCGTGGTCGCGTGAGATAATGTCGTCATAGCCGAAGCACTGCGAGCCACGCCCCACGAGCCCGACGGCAATGCGTTCCTCGTATTCGGGGAAACGCTCGTGTATGAGCCGTGCGCCACGCTCGGTGTATATTTTTTTAGCTTCCGTCAGTCCGTTCATAGCTTGTACCCAAAATGCTCAAAGGTCGGCAGACACTTCGAGACGGTGAAATCGTAGTAGCCGTCATGCGGCAGAGTGGGGGAGTGCAGGTTGTCTTGCGCCAGCTTGAGCGCCTTTGCGATATCCGCCTCACGCCCCATGCGCTCGTAAAGCTCCGCAAGGTTGCAGTAGGTGACGGCGAGCTCGTTTTCCGGCGTGTCGCAGTGGGCGATAACGCCCAGCGCCTTTTTGAAATAAGCCTCGGCGGTGTCGTATTCGCCGATGTCGGCATAGGAAAGCGCCATGTTGTTGAACAGTCCGCCGAAGCGATAGTCAATTGGGTCAAGCTTTTGCGAATACACCCGGCAAGCCTGAACGAACATCGGTATCGAACGGTCTGCCATGCCGTATGCCTTGAGCGTGGTCGCAGCGTTTAGAATAATCGTTGCGCCTGAAACCGTCGAGCCCAAGCGGTGTTCTTTTATTATCTCCAAGCCGCGGTTGACGGCTGCAAGCGCACTTTTTTCGTCATTTGTGCGGCGGTGGAAGCCCATAAGCTCGCTTTGCAGCGTAAGCTCTGCTCGCCAGTCGCCGACCTCGGCAGCCCTCGAGCACCATCGGTCGAGATATTTTTCTGCCTCGGTGAGGTCGGAAGCATACAAAAGCTTGTCAAGACCTGCTATAATGGTTTTGATGTCAAGATTGACGGCACACGGGGTGCTGTCCGGCGTGCCGGTGTACATCGACGCGTCAAAGCAGCAGCACGCATCGCTGCCGGGATTATTATGCGGCACAAAAATCAACTCCGTTCCGATATAATAATATCATTGCACGCCAAATCACACAGTAGCAAATTCTACACCTGATATCAAAGAGGAGCTTCACTTGAAAAAACTGCTTTCCGTAATATGCGCAATCGCCGTTGCCCTTGCGCTGCTCACAGGCTCTGTCGCAGTGCCGACACTTTTCAGACCTCTGTACTATGCCCACATAGCACCCCTGCATCTGCCGGAAAAAAGCGGCATGACCGAGGCGGAGATCATCGACGCCTACGACGAGGTGCTTGACTACTGCACCGGCGTTACCGACGAATTTTCTGCCGGCATACTGCCGTTTTCCGAAGAGGGAGCAGCCCATTTTGCCGATTGCAGGGAACTGTTTTTACTCGACTATTGGCTGTTTGCCGCGTCGGCTGTAATTCTTGCCGCCGTACTGGTGTACGCAAGAAAGCACAGGCTGCACAGGTTCTTAAACCGCAGTCCGGCGTTTTGGGGAGCAGGCGGCTTGACGGCGGCGCTGCTCGTAGTCGGAACCCTTGCCGCGACAAATTTTGACCGCGCCTTCACGCTTTTCCACACACTGTTTTTCCCCAGTAAGGATAATTGGGTGCTGTATGCGAATGTCGACCCGATCATCCGAATCATGCCCGTGGAGTTTTTTCGCGACTGCGCGTTGACCATTTTGGGACTGATATTGGCGGTCACGGTCGTAATTACGGTGCTGGATGCGAAAAATAAAGCTTGACTTTACACGAAAACTGAATTATAATATGCAAGCTGATTAGTCGGCATAATTGCATATTATTTTACTCGGAGAAGTCGCGTAGTCCGGCCGAGCGCGCACGATTGGAAATCGTGTATACCCCATAAGGGTATCGAGGGTTCGAATCCCTCCTTCTCCGCCAAAAAACCCGTACGACAGTGCGGGATTTTTACTTTTTCACTCTTCTATCTGTCCATTTTTCTTGACAAGTTTCGGTGTTCGGTAGGAGAGAGCGCCCGCAAAAAAGCCTGTGGTCACGCATGACCACAGGCTTTTACTTGTTTAAACTATATCTTCATGCAGACAGCCCATGCACGCCAGATGACGGTACGCAGGTTGCCGATGGCGACACAGTCGCCGACACGGTAGGCCTTCTTGTTGTCCTTGCCGCCGACGGGGGTGGGAACAAAGCCGATGCCGTTGACAACGCTGTCACACTCGACGAAGGTCGTCTCGCCGGTCTGAACATTCTTGACGGTGCAGCCCTTGTCGGTTATCTCGGTGACGGTGGAGTGCAGGTAAACGGGGACCTTGTGGTACTCCATTGCGTCACGCAGATACGAGGTGTTTGCAAGGCAGGTGGCCTGAGCGGCGACGAGGTCGCCGGCGTACTCGACGATTATCGGGTGCTTGCCGTAGTTGAGCAGCATGTCGTATGCAGCCTCGCAGGAGGACTGGCCGCCGCCGATAAACAGCACCTTATCGCCGACATCGACCTTGTCCCTGAGCACCTGAGTAAAGGTGAGGGTCTTTTCGAAGCCCTTGATGGAGGGCATGGTTCTGGGAACGGAACCGCTTGCGACGATTATCTCGTCAAAGCCGCGCAGAGTGCCGAGGTCGTTGACCTCGGTGTTGAGACGGACATCGATGCCTTCTTTTTCTATCTCGTTGAGGTACCAGCGGATGAGCTCCTTGTCGTTTTCCTTAAAGGTCATTGCCGATGCGGTGAGGAACAGACCGCCGAGCTCGCCGCTCTTTTCAAAGATGGTGGGGATGTGACCACGCTGCTTGAGCACAAGAGCACACTCCATGCCGCCGATGCCGCCGCCTATGATGGCGACCTTCTTGGGGTTCTTTGTGGGCACTATCTTGTAGCGGTTATGCTGCATGGTCGTGGGGTTCAGGGCGCAGCGTGCAAGATGCAGCGAGTCGCCCAGATGCTGCACATTCGGAGTGCCGGCATACTTGGCCATGTTGAAGCAGCCGTTGTGGCAGCGGATGCAGGGCTTGATCTCGTCTTCACGGCCTTCCTTGATCTTGTGTATCCAGTCGTGGTCGACAAGATTCTGGCGAGCAATAGCAACTGCATCGAGCTTGCCTGCCTCGATCTCCTCGGCTGCCTTGACCGGATCCATGCGGCCTGCGCAGACGACGGGCTTGTCGGTGAACTTCTTGATGTGCTCGACATACTCGAGGTTGCAGTTGTCGGGCATGTACTGAGGCGGATGTGCCCAGTACCATGCGTCGTAGGTGCCGTTGTCGCAGTTGAACATATCGTAGCCTGCGTCGGAAAGGTACTTTATCGCTCTTTCGGACTCCTCCATATCACGGCCGAACTCCTTGAAGTCGGTCTCGTAAGGCATTGCGCCCTTGCCCCAGTCCTTGGTCTTGGAGACAACGGAGTAGCGCAGCGAAACGGGAAAGTCATTGCCGCAGGCAGCCTTTATCGCCTGAACTATCTCAACGGGGAAGCGGTAGCGATTTTCAAAGCTGCCGCCGTACTCATCGGTGCGGTAGTTCATGTTGGAAATGGTGAACTGGTCGAGCAGATAGCCCTCGTGGACTGCGTGGATCTCAACGCCATCGACACCGGCATCCATGAGCTTCTTTGCGGTCTTTGCAAATGCGTCGACCTGGTCGTGGATCTCCTGTATGGTCATCGGGCGGGACTTGATCTCCTCGTACCAGCGGTTGGGGGTCGCAGAAGCGGAAGCGGTTATGTAGTCAAGGTCTGCGATCGGGCTTGCGATCTTGCCGAGAAGCGGGTTTTTAAGCAGCATTACCATGGGTTTCGTGATAGCCATGGAGCGGCCCATACCTGCGGCCAGCTGGATAAACAGCTTCGAGCCGGTCTTGTGGAACTCCTTCATGTAAACTTCAAGATCCTTGAACATCTTGTCGTTCTGATACAGCCAGCGACCGAGAATGGGATCCTTGATGCACTGCATGCCGGGCAGGATGAGACCCACACCGTCCTGCGCACGGTTGAGCAGGAAATATGCGGCCTCCTTGTCGAGGTGGCTCGGCTCCATCCAGCCGAACAGAGATGTGCCGCCCATCGAGCACTGGACGATGCGGTTGGGGATCTCCACATTGCAGATCTTCCAGGGCGTGAACAGGGCATTGTACTTTTGATTCATGTTTTGCTCCTTCCTTTATTTGACCATTACACCATAAATGTCAGTTTGCATGACATTTATGGCTGTTAAACGGCGGAGCTTCCACAGGCAGCTCCGGAACCCGTTGTTTATAAATTTTTTGCCGCAAACTGCTGCGTGAACATGTCGCACATGGCACGCAGACGCAGGTGCGCATCTATCTCGTTTGCACTTGGCACGCCGATGGTCAGGCGCTGCATCATGCCGAGTATAGAGTCGTACGCGTTATAATAAAGCTGCCTGATATCCGCCTTCGGGTCGACCGTGCCGTCTTTGAGCCCCTTCTCAATGGCAACGGAAAGGGGACCGGAGTGCTCCTCAAAGCGCTCGGGCGGGCGATTTATCACCCTTTCGTTTTTTCCGGCGCTGTACAGGGCGGTCTCGGCATCAAGCGAAAATCTTATGCCCTCGGGGTCGATAAACAAAATATTTGCATAGCTGTTGAGGATAATTGATATCTGCTCTATGCCGCTGAGATCTCTGTAGTCATGCATACTGAGCTCACGGCTAATGTGCTCCTTCGTGCGGTTCCAATAGCAGAAGGCGGCAGCGATGACGATATCGCTCTTTGCCTCAAAATACCTGTAGACCGAGCGCTCTGTGAGCCCCGCCGCCTTGGCGATATCCGCCACCTTGGTATTTGCAATGCCGTTTTTTGTAAAGCAGTCAAGCGCTTTTTCGGAAACGAGCTGAATGTTCTTAGCTCTGACTTCTTCAAGAGACATGTGTTAACTCCAAACGAAAATGTCATATCGACTGACATATAGCATTATACACTTAATTTAGTTTTTTCGCAAGGAAAATAATTATTTTTTTCACATTATTTTTTCGTTTTTGCATTTTTGCTCTCGGCAGCTATAATATACACCAAGACCTCGTGGTAATATTATCACGAGGTCTTGGTGTTTTGTTATTTAGCGTTTGCCGCGAAAAAATGTATGGAAGTATATAAAATCAAGATGCAAATCATGCGAATTTTGCGGTCAGACGATTGCTTTAACCCCGAAGGACTGGTAAAATGTAAGTGTCAAAGCGGTTAAAGGCAAGGGGGCACCATGGCATCCAGCAGAGATTTTTTGGATTTCGCTTTGGAGCAGTTATCGGAGCTTGACGAGATAAGCTATCGGGCAATGATGGGAGAATTTATAATCTACTACAAGGGCAAGATACCCGGCGGGATATACGACGACCGCCTGCTCGTTAAGCCCGTGAAGGCTGCGATAGAGTATATGCCGGAGGCTTCATTCGAGCTTCCGTATGACGGCGGCAGCAAGATGCTGCTCGTCACGGAGCTTGAGGACAAAGATTTTCTTGCGGGGCTTTTTAACGCCATGTACGATGAGCTGCCGGAGCCAAAAAAGAAGAAGCAGAGGAGATAAGATGTACAAGCTTTTGATAATCGAGGACGACGAGGGCATAGCGCAGGGCATAGCAGCCTGCGCCCAAAGCTGGGGCATGCAGCCGCAGTGCGTGCGGGATTTCCGCAATGTCATGGCGGAGTTTGCCGAGTTTGAGCCGCACCTTGTGCTGCTGGATATCTCGCTGCCGTTCATGAGCGGCTACTACTGGTGTCAGGAGATACGCACAGTAAGCTCCGTGCCCGTCATTTTCATATCCTCGGCCGCCGACAACATGAACATCATCATGGCCATGAACATGGGAGCCGATGATTTTATAGCCAAGCCCTTTGACCAGAGCGTGCTCATCGCAAAGATTCAGGCGATACTCCGTCGAGCCTACGATTTCGGGGCATCGGCACCCGTGCTTGAGCACATGGGAGCGCTTCTTAACACCGGCGACAACAGCCTGAGCTACAACGGCGAGCGGGTGGAGCTGTCGAAAAACGAGTACCGCATCCTACTCACGCTCATGCAGAACAAGGGCAAGGTCGTCAGCCGTGAAAAGCTCATGGAGGCACTGTGGGAAACGAACAGCTTCGTTGACGAAAACACGCTGACGGTGAATGTCGGCAGGCTGCGAAAAAAGTTGGATGCTGCGGGACTTAAGGATTTTATCGGCACAAAATTCGGCGTGGGCTATATAGTCGGGTGAGCGCATGAGATATTTTGCATCATATGTAAAACAGCATATACCTGCACTTTTGGCGTTCGTTCTGTGCGCTGCGCTTTATGCGGTGACATTCGTGTTCTACCGCTTCCCACTCAAGGCGGTCATATACCCTACGGCGCTGTGCTTGGCGCTGCTGCTGACCTTTGCTGCGGCGGATATCGCAAGGACGAAGAAAAAGCACACCGAGCTTGAGCGGATAAAGGGCTTTGATGCAAAGCTTGCCGACACCTTCCCCGAAGCCGGAGGCATCATTGAGCGTGACTATCAGGAGATAATCCGCCTTATGCGTGAGCAGCACGAGGCAGCCGAGCAGAAGTATGAGCAAAACCTGCGTGAGACGATGGATTACTACACCGTGTGGGTGCATCAGATAAAAACGCCGATAGCATCCATGCGCCTTGCGCTGCAAAATATCGATACCGCCCAGTCGCGGCAGCTCCAATCCGAGCTCGGGCGTATAGAGCGCTATGTCGAGATGGTGCTGACATTCTTGCGTCTCGGCTCTGACTCGACCGATTATGTCATAAAAGAGCACGAGCTTGATGATATAGTCATGGGAGCGGTCAAAAAGCTTGCGGGCGACTTCATAAATAAGCGCATCAAGCTTGAGTACACCGAGCTCAATGTGACGGTGCTCACGGACGAAAAGTGGCTGGCATTCGTCATCGAGCAGGTGCTGTCCAATGCCCTTAAATACACGCCCGAGGGCACGGTGTCCGTGTACCTCGAGCGCCCCAAGACCCTGTGCATCCGTGACACCGGCATCGGCATTGCGCCCGAGGATCTGCCGAGGGTGTTTGAAAACGGCTACACCGGCTATAACGGCCGCAGCGACAAGAAGGCCAGCGGCATTGGCCTGTACCTATGCAGGCGCATATGCAATAAGCTCGGCCACACGATAAGTGCCGAATCAAAAGCGGGCGAGGGGACGGTCATACGCATCGGCCTTGACAAGAAAAAGCTTGAGATCGAATGATTGTGACAAAAGCGTAAGATTTGAAAGGGAAATTGTAAGCTTATTCGATGGAGCTGCGGTTTCCCTTTTGCTATACTATTATCAGAAACTCAAACGGAGGTTTTTGAAATGAGCTTACTCGAAGTAAAAGGGATCAGGAAGATCTACAAAACACGCTTTGGCTCGAATTCGGTCGAAGCTTTGAAGAATGTCAATTTCAGCGTCGAGGAGGGCGAGTATATCGCCATCATGGGCGAGTCCGGCTCGGGCAAAACGACGCTTTTGAATATCCTTGCGGCGCTTGACAAGCCCACGGCGGGCTCTGTTCTGCTCGACGGCAAGGAGCTTGCGGATATAAAGGAATCGGCGGTTGCGCAGTTTCGGCGTGACAACCTCGGATTCGTGTTCCAGGAGTTTAACCTACTTGACAACTTCACCGTCGAGGACAACATCTTTCTGCCGCTGGTGCTGGCGGACAAGACCTATGACGAGATGCACAGCCGCATCGTTCCCATCGCAAAGGAACTTGGCATCGCAGAGCTTCTAAAGAAGTACCCCTATGAGATATCCGGCGGTCAGAAGCAGCGTGCCGCCGTTGCAAGGGCGCTTATCACCAATCCCCGCCTCATCCTGGCCGATGAGCCGACCGGTGCGCTCGACTCCAAGGCGACAGACGAGCTGCTGAGAATGTTCGGCGAGATAAACCGCTCCGGTCAGACCATCCTCATGGTCACGCACTCGGTAAAGGCCGCAAGCCACGCCTCCCGTGTGCTGTTCATAAAGGACGGCGAGGTGTTCCACCAGATCTACCGTGGCGAAAGCAGCGATGAGCAGCTTTATCAGAAGATATCCGACACCCTTACTATGCTGGCGACAGGCGGTGAGCAGGCATGAAGGCACTGTTCTACCCCCGTCTTGCGTGGACGGGCATAAAAAATAACCGCCGCCTATACCTGCCGTATATCCTGACCTGCATCGGCATGGTGGCAATGTTCTACATCATGCTTTCACTGTCCACCGGAGAATTTCTGGATAAAATGCGCGGCGGCACGACCCTCGGCACGGTGCTCGGCCTCGGTGCGGGCGTCATCGGTTTTTTCGCCGTGCTGTTTCTGTTTTACACAAACTCTTTCCTCATCCGCAGGAGGAAAAAGGAGTTCGGCCTGTATAACATCCTCGGCATGGGCAAGCGCAATATCGCAAGAGTGCTTTTTAGCGAAACGCTCATCCTTGCGGCCGTGTCGCTCGTGTTCGGTCTTATCCTCGGCGCTGCACTGTCAAAGCTTGCAGAGCTCGGACTTGCGTACTTTGTCGGGTCCGACGCAGGCTATGACTTCACCGTCTACCCGACGGCAATGGGCTACACCGTGCTGCTGTTTGTCTGCATTTTCCTTCTGCTGTTTTTTAAATCGGTAGGGCAGGTCGGCCTGTCCAACCCCGTCGAGCTTCTGCACAGCGAAAGCGTCGGCGAAAAGCCGCCCAAGGCAAACTGGGTATTCGGCATCCTCGGCATAGTCCTGCTCGCCGCCGCCTACTACATTTCCGTCGCCATCGAGCAGCCCGTTGCTGCCCTCGGCTGGTTCTTTATTGCGGTGCTCATGGTCATTGCGGCGACCTACCTGCTTTTTATCGCAGGCTCAGTGCTGCTGTGCCGCATTTTGCAGAAAAACAAGCGCTATTACTATAAGCCGAACCACTTCGTCTCCGTGTCCTCGATGGCATACCGCATGAAGCGCAACGGAGCGGGTCTTGCCTCTATCTGCATCCTCATCACCATGGTGCTCGTCATGATAGCCAGCACCTCCTGCCTGTACTTCGGCAAGGAGGATGTCCTCAGAGAGCAGTACCCCTACGACTTCGTAATCAGCTGCGATTACGATAATCAGAAATTCGACCAAGCCGACATCGACAGGACAAAGACGGCAATTGACGCATATTTTGACAGGCACGGCGGCATCACCGACGGCGTTTACGGTAAGGTCGCAAGTCTTGCCGGCGGCTTCAAGGACGGCAGACTCGAGGTCGATTCCTCCATTGCAAATATCGACGCTTACGCAGTTGACAGCGTGTGCAACTTCAATGTCGTTTCGCTGGACGATTACAACAGAAACACCGGCAACAACATAAGCCTTGCCGATGACGAGGCGCTGCTTTTCACCAAGAAGACAGACATAAATACCGACACCGTCCAAATCGCCGACGGCAAAAAATACAGGGTCGTCAGGACCGACGGCGGCTACGATTTCGGTCACGATACAGACACTCTTGCGGTAGGCTCGGTCTGCCTTGTCGTTTCGGATTTTGACTCCGCTGTCGAGGAGCTTTGCAAGCTCAACGCACTCCATGAGAGCGGGAGAATAGTCATACTCGAGTGGCGCTATCAGCTTAACCCTGCTGCCGATTACGATACGCAGGCTGAAATGACAAACGATTTGCTCGACTGCCTTGCGGCAAATCACAGCAACGGCGGTTACAGCATGCGCAGCTACGCCGGCGCAAGAGACGATTTTTACGGCTCGTTCGGCGGCCTGTTCTTCCTCGGCATCATGCTCAGCATCGTGTTTATCATAGCCGCCGTCCTCATCATTTACTACAAGCAGATCTCCGAGGGCTACGAGGACCAATCGAGATTTGAGATAATGCAGAAGGTCGGCATGACCAAAAAGGACATCCGCAAAAGCATAAACTCGCAGATGCTCACGGTGTTTTTCCTGCCGCTGCTGTTTGCGATAGTCCACCTCGGCTTTGCCTTCCCAATAATAAACAAGCTTCTTTTGCTCTTCGGACTTGATAACCTCGGCCTGCTGCTTTTGACGGCGGCAATAAGCGCACTGGTTTTCGCCCTGTTTTACATCATCGCCTACCGTGTGACATCCAATGCTTACTACTCCATTGTCAGCGGCGCAAAAGAGTGATTTATACACATTCGTGTCCGGTGTCAAATTTTTGACACCGGACATTTTTGACGCTTGGAAATATGAGTTAATTTAATTACAAAAAACGAGCAAATATGAAAAAATGATTAAAATTAGCACCTATAAAATAATTGATTTTACCCAAAATGTGTGTTATACTCTTAGCGATGTTGTGTAAACAGCTACTTTTCATCTCGTAAACGTTGGGGGCGCCGGTCGAGGAGGACCGGGGCGTCATCGTGAAATAAAGAATTACATTTTTAGAAAGGATGTATTAAATGAACGAAAAGTATGCACCCCTATTTACCCCGTTCAAGATCGGCAATGTAGAGATCAAGAACCGCATTGTCCAGTGCTCCATGGGCGGCACTTCCCTGTTTGGCTGGCTCGAGCCCTGCCACTTCGATAAGGAAGCTGCTTACTTCCTGCTCCAGAGAGCCCAGAAGGGCGTTGGCCTTGTCCTCCCCGGCATGCAGTGTGTCCGTGACACCATGGGTATGCCCGGCCGTCATTGGCTGTACCAGAACAAGAGAATGTTCAAGCAGCTCAAGGAGTACATGGTCGAGTTCCATAAGACCGGCGCAAAGCTCTTCATCCAGCTGGCCGGCGGCTTTGGCCGTTCCATGGCAGTTACCCCCTGGATGGTAGTTCTCGCAAAGAACGACCTCCTGAACAAGCTCGCAAGCCCCGTAGTCGATGTTCAGTACGCCTGCGCATCCGCTTCCGAGACTCCTAACCGTTGGGCAGAGGAGCTCACCTCCCGTCCCATGACCGTTAAGGAGATCCACGAGATGGTCGACGCTTTCGGTAAGACCGCAAAGCTCCTCCGTGACGCCGGTGTTGACGGTGTTGAGATCCACGCCGTTCACGAAGGCTACCTGCTTGACCAGTTCACCATGAAGAATTGGAACCATCGTACCGACGAGTACGGCGGCTCTTTCGAAAACAGATATCGCTTCCCCGTTGAAGTCGTTCAGTGCATCAAGAGATACGCCGGCGAAGACTTCCCCGTATCCCTGCGTTACTCCGCAGTTTCCTACTGCGCAGGCTGGGGCAAGGGCATTGTTCCCGCAGCTATCGGCAAGATCCCCGAGTTCGGCCGTGACATGGAAGAGTCCGAGAAGGCCATCAAGTACCTCGGCGACATGGGTTACGACTTCTTCAACACCGATAACGGTACTTACGACTCCTGGTACTGGGCACATCCGCCTCAGTACATGCCCGACAACTGCAACCTCAAGGATGTTGAGCATGTCAAGAAGTTCACCGACAAGCCCGTTGCATGCGCCGGCCGTATGACTCCGGAGAAGGCTGCAGAAGAGATCGCTGCCGGCCGTCTGGACGCAGTTGCTATCGCTCGTCAGAACCTTTGCGACCCCGACTGGATCCTCAAGATCCTCGACGGCAAGGAAGACGAGATTCGTCCCTGCATCCGCTGCCACAACGGCTGCTTCAACTTTGCTAAGTACAGAGGCACCGCAAACATCCAGGCTCTCGAGGACTCCCTCCACCTGGGCCGCTGCGCACTGTATCCCCCCACAATGCAGCACAACCGTTACAAGATCATCCCCACCAAGAACCCCAAGAAGGTTGCTATCATCGGCGCCGGCATCGGCGGCTGCGAGGCAGCTCTGGTTCTGAAGCAGCGCGGACATCATCCTGTTGTCTTCGAGAAGACCGACCGCATCGGCGGCCTGTTCCTCACCGCTTCCGCAATGACCTTCAAAGAGAACGACAAGAAGCTCCTTGAGTGGTACGAGAGAGAAGTCAAGAAGGCCGGCATCGAGTTCCGCTTCAACACCGAGATCAACGACCTGGGCGTCATCGCTCGCCAGTTTGACGAGATCATCGTCGCTACCGGCGCTGTCCCCAGAAAGATGGCTATCCCCGGCTTCGAGAAGTGCATGACCTTCACGGATCTGCTTCGCGACAAGAAGCCCACCGGCGACAAGATCGTATTCTTCGGCGGCGGCCAGTCCGCTTGCGAGGCTGCATACGACATGGTTCTTGCCGGCAAGCACCCCATCATCGTAGAGTTCGCAAAGGACCTCGTTCCTGCACAGAACGTCTGCCTGGCCAACGCTTCCTTCCTGCGTGATGTTCTCGAGTTCCATCAGGTTCCCACCTACCTCGAGCACACCATCCGTGAGATCAAGGATAAGACCGTCGTTATCGCTTCCAAGGACGGCAAGAATGTATTCGAGGTCGAGTACGACAACATCGTAAACGGCATCGGCTTCGTTCCCGCTCCCGTAGGCGGCAAGGGTGCAAACATCCACCGCGTCGGCGACTGTGTCACCATCGGCAACCTGCGTACCGCTATCTGGCGTGCATGGGATGTCTGCATGAAGATCTAATCTTTTGCAAGGTACAGCATACTGAAAAATCGAACAGGTGCAGAGAAATCTGCACCTGTTTTTCTATGTCTGAATATAAAAAACGAGAGCGTCTGTTGACGCTCTCGTTTTTCTTAACTTGATCAGTAAGTCCAGGGCTGCTCGCCGGTAACGAAAATGAACGGCCACTGCAGGAAGTCAATGAGAAGGTTGATCTTCTTCTTGACTGCAAAACGGACATCCTCATCACGAAGGTCGAACTTCTTGAGGAGAGCCTTGGGGTCAGCCTCAAGAACGCCGCCTGCTACAGCAAGCATCTTGCCCATATCGAGATCACGGACAGTGTCCTTAAGCAGCTCGAGGGAAGCCTCAACGCCGATGGACTTAACGGTTTTAATGCACATTCTAAAATAATCCTCCCTATTGTATTGTTAAATGTTTAAAAATTCGTTATGCCATAACTATACCACACATATGGGCATTTTGTAAACATCTAATTACACACCAAGGACACTTTAACACAAATATGCACAACTGTCAAAAAGAAAAATCTGAAAAATCGGCGCATTGTAATACACCGACCGCAATTTGTCAGGTTTTCGGGATAAATCGGACGGCACAGCTTTGCTCTGCCTGCTTAACAAGGCAGACCGCCTGATCATGGGAAGCGATGCTCTGCATCGGCGGATTGTCCGGCTCACGGTGCTCGGTGACCCGCTGCCACACCGCATCAAAGCCCTCAAGACTCAATTTTTCATCCATAGCATTCACCCGCTGCATTATATGCCCGTACTTGAAAATGGGTGCGGAATGTGCGATAATAATTAAAAATTCGTGGAGGTGTCGATATGCCCAGATTTTTTGTAAACGATACCGAGAAGTTCGGCAAGACGGCGGTCATCCGTGGCCGGGATGCCGAGCATATCCGTGTTCTGCGTCTGCGCCCGGGCGAAGCTATGACGATCTGCGACGGCAGGGGAACGGACTATCGGTGCAGGCTCGTGCGTTCCGACAAGGACGAAGCCGAGGCCGAGATACTCGAGGTCGTGCCGTGTCCCGGCGAGCCGAGCGTCAAGGTGCGCATTTTCTGCGGCCTGCCTAAGGGCGACAAGACCGATTACATCATTCAAAAATGCGTCGAGGCCGGAGCGTCGGAGATAGTTTTCTTCGATTCGGAACGGGTCATCCAGCGCACCGACGGCGTGTCAAAGAAATTGGAGCGCTGGAACAGGATATCCGAGGAAGCGGCAAAGCAGTCGGGCAGGGGAATTATCCCCACTGTTTCGTGGATGCCGGGCTTCGGGCAGATGCTCAAGGAAGCGATCGAGTGCGACAGTGCCCTGTTCATGTACGAGACCGGCAAGCGTGAAGCGCTCTCGGAGGCGCTCAAGGACGCAAAGGAGCTCACCACCGCCGCAATAATAACCGGCCCCGAGGGGGGCTTTGAGCCGTCCGAGGCGGAAGCAGCACGGCAGACGGGCGCACACATCTGCTCGATGGGCGCAAGGATATTGCGCTGCGAGACCGCCCCGGTCGTCGCCCTGACTTCCCTCATGTTCGCCAGCGGAAACCTTGAGTAAACGAAAAATGACACTCAAAATGAGTGTCATTTTTTAGCTTACTAAAAGTTAACAAAAAAACATTGAACTGCCAAAATAAACATGATATGCTAAGCACAACATAACTCTACGGAGGTGCAGCATGGAAGCTATGAGAGAGGAGACCCGAAGAACAACTATAATTATGTTTGCGGTGATCGCATGTGTGCTCGGCTTCATTATTGCGATGATATACGGCGTTCCGGTTACCCGATACGGGATGCGCTACGCCGACAAGTATGCCGAGTCCGTGTATTTCAGTCAAAGCGACCTCGGGGAATACGAGGATATCGGCTTTACCGTCAGAAACGAGGTCGGGCTTTTCCCCGCTGTGAGCACGATGTATACCGTCAAGTATTCCGATGAGCGGTATGCAAAGCAGATAGCGAAGCTCAACGACCTTGATTACCTCGATGCGCCCGTTAAGGAGGCTGACGACTGGTACAATATGCCTGCAACTAAGATCGAGCAAAACGGCTGGCTCGTCAGAGTTTTGCAGGCCGAAGGTGACTTCGAGTATCCGAAGTATTTCAAGATGATCGGCACAAACGACGAGAGCAAAACGATACTGTACATGTCCTTTGACTGCATGGATCTTGACCTCATAAGCGAAACTGCCGGTGAAACCCAGCTTAGGGATTTCATCGAAGAATATTTTAACTTCAACTTCAGATAAAGCGCAAAAAAATCTCGCTCCGTGAGCGAGATTTTTTCGTTCTTAAATTACCATTCGGTCTTGCCGTTGAGCTTTTTCTGCTCGGTGAGGATGTTGTGCGTGTCAAGAAGCTTCAGAGCCTTCATGAGGTTGCCCTTGAGCTTTATCTTGCCGGTGGTCAGAGCCTTGGCGGTGCTCATCTCGCCGGTCATGGTCTTGACGAAGAAGTCGTAGTCTGCGTCCGAGGTGTAGTCCGCTGCGGGAGCGTTTGCACGCCCCATGCCGCGCTCGACGCTCTCAAGAACGCCGTTATTGAACTTGTACATGTACCACACGGTGTCGCCGCCGAGGTGGGGCACCTTGTTGTAGCACTCGCACAGCGTAAGCGTGACCTTTGAGGGAGTCTTGCCGGGGGCAAAGGTGTCTTTTGCCTGAGCGATGAACTCAGTTGTCCATTCTTCGGTTAAAAATTTCATATTATTCTCCGATCACCATTTATTTTCGACCTTCTCGGCAAAGCCGGGGAAGTCTTTGATCTCAATTACCTTTCCGTCGTCTAACACGGCCTTGCCCGTGAACAGACCGAACACCTGATGCTGGTCGCTCTTGATAAGCAGCGCATCGGTGCAGGAGGCACGGTCTAAAACGGGCTTGAAGTCCATCTCAAAGCGGCCGTCGTCGGAAGTGAATGTCCAAGGCTCGAGAAACGCCTTTTCGTTGCCGGGGATGTTGAATTTGACCTGACTGAGTTTATGCGCCTTGCCGTTATAAAACAGCATATTCTCGCTCGCCGCCGAGGTATCGCCGAAGCCGTAGCCGATGTTCCAGCCGAACGGGACGCCGTCAACAGCGCCGGAGGCCGAGCCCCAGTACCATGTGTTGTGGTAAGTCCAAACGCCTCTGCCCCAGTCGAGAACGGCGAAGCTGTCTTCGGGGTCAAACACATAGGTGCGGCCGTCATAGGTGACCTCACCCTTGGCACGCAGGCAATTAATTTTCTGATTGTAATAAAAGTGTCCGGGCTTATCGAACGGCGTTGCGATGACCATGCTCTCCTCCGGCTCGTCAAAAAGCTCCACCTTTGCGTACAGCGAGCCTGCAGGGCCGAACTTTTTCATCTGAGCGATGAGCGTGCGCACGCCGCTGCCGTCGTTTTTGAAATAGATGCTGTAGTTTTTGCCCTCGCCGAGCGTGTCACCGACGGCACTGGTCTCGGGAAGCTTGCGCTTACCAAGCGGCATGAAGCACATGGGGCTCGTGGTTATCTCCCAGCCCTCCTCAAAGTTGAGAAGGCTTATAGAGTCAAGACCCATATAGCCGTTGTCGTCAACGGTCAGAGCAAGAGCGAAGCGGCCGTTGTTTATCAGGTAGTAGTCCCATTCCTTGATGCGCATGGGGCTTGCCTTGATATCGGCACGCCGGTAGACAGGCAGGAGCTTTTTCGCAAAGCCTGCCTCGGTGAGATCGCCGTTTTTGTCGAGCAGGGGAATTTCACTTAAAATTTCGTGCTGCATGGTCATATCTCCTTTTTAAGTAGGCGGATATCGCTGCCGAAGAAGGGGAGCTTCGTGAACTCGCCCTCAAGTCGGGAGCATATCTGCGCATTATACCGTTTCAAAAGCTCGGCATCGGTGAGATTCGTGCTGATAACGGTTTTGCGTCCGTTGACGAGCCTTGTGTTTATAAGCGTGTACAGCGCCGAGACCGCCATGGGCGTGGGCATCTCCGTGCCGAGATCGTCGAGTATCATAAGCTCGCAGTCGAGCATACGCTCGACCTTGACGGCGGCGTTTTCGGCAGTCTGGATATCACGGGAAAACTTCTTGGTCTCGAACGCTTCGAGTGCGCTCGATGCTGTGTCGTAGCACACTGAGTGACCGTTTTCGGCGACAACCCGGGCAATGCAGGCCGAAAGAAAGGTCTTGCCCAATCCCGTGCCGCCTTGGAACAATAGATTCATCGAGCGGTCGGAAAAGCTCTGGGCATACTCACGACAGGTGTCGAACACTATCTCCATGCTCTCACGGGCGCTGCCGTAGAGCGAAAGGTCGAATTTTTCAAAGCATTCGTCGCTGTTTTTGAGCAGTGTGCCCAGCTCACGGGTGACCTCGGCGTTGTAAAGCGCCTTGAGGCACGAGCACATTTTGCCGTTTATATACCCTGTATCACGGCACTTGGGACAGGAGTAGATATCGTCAAGATAATCCATGGCGTAGCCATGCCCGACCAAAAGCTCCGCTTTCTTCGCCTGAAGCTCGAGAGATTCGTCCTCAAGCTTCTTGATCGCATCGTTAAGCTCGGCGCCGCCTCTTATCGTAAGCCCGACAAGCTCCGTCATCTGCGTGCGCAGGCGCGTGTCGATGCGCTCAACTTCCGGTATACGGGAGTATATTTTTTCCTGCCGCAGAAAATGCTCTGCAACATTGTCTGCATGTCTGTTTTCAAGTTCCTCTCTGGCTTTCGCCAGCAGCTTTCCGTCCAATGCCATGTTTTTTAACCGTTTTTAACCTTCTTATATATTGAGCGCAGCCGCTCAAGCTCGTCGCTTGACACCTGACTTTTATGCTCGTTTGCGGGCTTGACCGAAGCCGGGCGCTTGTCGTGCTTTGCGACTTCGTCCACGGTGTGCAGGCCCTTTTCATGCCAGCTGGTGACTATCTTATTCATGTAGCCCCACTTTAGGGAGCCGGTGTTCGTGACCGTGCGGTCGTAGGCCTCCAAAAGCGTATCAATGTCAAAGCCCATGTCCAGCCATGAGTTTATATACCTCGTCTCCGTCGGGGTAAGCTGCCTGCCCGTGATGCCGAGGGCGGTTTTCACCTCACCCTGCTTTGTGCGTCTTTCGGCGGCATTTTTTATATACTCCTCGGCCTGCTCGAGCGTGAGTATCTCCTTGTTCGCCCACGAATACGCCTCCTTTTCGATGCTGCGCATCGAAGGCAGCCTGCCGCTGCCGTATTTTGCCGCAAAGGTGTCGATGCAATAGGTCAGCAGCATGAAAATGACATCCGGCGGGAGAGCGAGAAAATCGTAAATGCCGAACAGCGTCTTTATATCCGAGGTCGAGAGCACCCGGCCTAACTTTTGCTGAGCCTCATTCAGCACCGCCTTAAAGCCCGGGTCTGCGTCCGTGCGCCGGACGATATCCTCCGTTGTGTACTGCGGAAGCTCCTCGGCGGGCAGGGGAATAGACTTCTGAACCTCTTTTTCCGCAAAAAGCTCCATCCTGCAAAGCTTTTCGTAAGCGCTGTTTACCTCGGCAAGCGTCAGACACAGCTCACGGGCGGCTCGCTCGGCGTTGAACGCACCGCAGCGGCACAGCCAGATATAGACAAGCGCAACATTGCCGTCGTGTGCGGCGATGAGCTTGTCCGCAGCCGTGATGCTTATTGAGTTTTGCCCTTTTTCCTGCATAGTCCGACTCCCGAGACAACAATTCATGTAAAGTTTACATGCACCACACATTATAACATCAAATTTGACTTGTAGCAATAGCCATGTCTGTGGTATAATACTTTAATCTAAAATGGTAGAGGTATGAGTATGCTCGAATTGCTTTCCCCCGCCGGATCGCCGGAAGCGGTGATCGCAGCGGTACAAAACGGCGCAGATGCCGTATATATGGGGCTTGGCATCTTCAACGCCCGTCGCGGTGCGAAGAATTTTGACGAGGAGGAGTTCGAAAAGGCGGTCAGATACTGCCGTGTGCGTGACTGCAAGGTCTATGTCACAATGAACACCCTTGTCGGCGACAGGGAGATGGAAAACGCAGCGGAGCTGGCCCGCCGTGTCTCCGATCTCGGAGCATCGGCGATACTCGTGCAGGATCTGGGGCTGCTGTCGGTGCTAAGAAGCGCCGTTCCCGATATCCCGCTGCACGCCAGCACTCAGATGAGCATACACAATCTTGCAGGCGTCGAGGCCGCAGCCGAAATGGGGCTGATGCGTGCGGTGCTCGCCCGAGAGCTGTCGCTTGAGCAGATAAAGTTTATCACGAAGCACTCGCCTATCGAGACCGAGATATTCGTCCACGGTGCACTGTGCTTCTGCCACTCGGGACAGTGCTACATGTCCTCGCTCATCGGCCGCCGCAGCGGCAACCGCGGCATGTGCGCCCAGCCCTGCCGCATGGAGTACACCATGCCCGGCAGAATGGCCGACAGCCACCCGCTTTCACTCAAGGATAACTGCCTTGTCGAGAGACTCAAGGAAATTGAGGACGCAGGTGTCGCCTGCGTGAAGATAGAAGGCCGCATGAAGCGCCCGGAGTATTCGGGCCTCGTGACGGGCATTTACTCGAAGATAATAAAGGAAGAGCGTGAGCCGACGCCGGACGAGCTTACCATGTTGACCGATGCATTTTCCCGTGACGGCTTCACGCAGGGCTATTTTGACGGCGATAAAAAGGATATGTTCGGTGTAAAGACCGACAATGACAAGGTCGCCGAAAAGCTGTTTGCCGATGTGCGCAGGGAGTATATCGACCGTGAGGAGCGTCGTGTGCCCGTGAAATTTGTCATGGACGCAAAGATAGACAAGCCCGTGCAGGCGATAGCCGAGGATAACGACGGACATAAGGTCTATGCCACGGCAAAGGCCGCCGAAAAGGGCATCAGCCAGACAACGAGCGCCGACACGGCAAACAAGCAGTTTTACAAAACCGGCGGAACGCCGTATATCTGCGTTGACGCAATGAGCAGAATAGAGCAGGGGGCGTTTTTGCCGCTTGCTACGGTGAACGAGCTGAGAAGAAAGCTCTTGCATAGCCTTTCCGAGGCTCGCGCCGTGCCGCCCGAGCGCCGCTCTCTCCCCATGCCGGAAAAGCCCAAGGGCATTTTGCCGATAGAGGATCCCGTGACTATCTATCAGGTGCGCACGGCAGCCCAGCTTTCGCCGGAGCTTGCTGAGCTCGGGCCAGAGCTTCTGTATGTCCCGGTTGAGGTGCTGCATGAAAGCATGGAGCCGGTGAAGCCCTTTATCGAAAACGGCACGACGATAGTCGCCGTACTGCCGAGGGTCATAACCGACGATCAGGTGATGACGGTGTTCAATATGCTCCGGGACCTCAGGGAGCAGGGCGTTGAGCAGGCGCTCGTCGGCAACATCGGCCATGTGAAGCTTGCCCGCAAGGCGCACATGAAGATCAGAGCCGACTTCGGCATGAATGTGTTCAATTCCTACACCTTGGATATGGTGCGGCAGATGGATTTCGTGTCCGCCACGGCATCATTCGAGCTGCGCATGGCGCAGGTGCGTGACATGGCAAAGAGCATCGATACGGAGCTCATCGTCTACGGCAGACTGCCGCTCATGGTATCCGATCAGTGCATCATCAGCCGCAGCGAGGGCAGATGCACCTGCCAGAACCCCTCACAGCTGTCCGACCGTATGGGCTCGGTGTTCCCCGTGGTGCGTGAGTTTGAGCACCGCAATGTCATTTATAACTCAAAGAAGCTCTACCTTGCCGATAAGCGTGACGATATCTACGGTGCGGGGCTTTGGGGCATTCGCCTGATGTTCACGACCGAGGGCGCAAAGGAATGCGTTGAGGTCGCAAGGAGCTTCAAGGGCGAAGGCGATTACAGACCGAACGACCTCACAAGAGGTTTGTATTACAGAGGCGTTGATTGATATGAAAATTGTTTTGGCATCCGGCTCGCCGAGACGCAGAGAGCTGCTTTCCGTCGTCGGTGTTAAGGATTTTGAGGTTTGCCCGGCCGAGGGCGAGGAAAAGACCGAGGCAGGACTTGCACCAAGTGAGATAGTAAAGAGCCTTTCCGCTGCAAAGGCACGGGAGGTCGCCGCAAAATTTGGCGGCGATACCGTCATCATCGCCGCCGACACCATCGTGTGGGCGGAAGGCCGGGTGCTCGGCAAGCCGCACGGCGAGGACGAAGCGTTCAAAATGCTCAAAGCGCTCTCCGGCAAGACCCACGAGGTCTACACCGGCATAACGCTTATAAAGGGCGGCGAAGCTTTAAGCTGCGCCGAGTGCACGAAGGTCGAGTTCTGCGAGCTTAACGATGATGAGATAAACGCCTATATCGCCACGGGCGAGCCTATGGACAAGGCCGGAGCCTACGGCATACAGGGTAAGGCATCGCTCATGGTCAAAAAGATCGACGGTGACTATTTCAATGTTGTCGGGCTGCCGCTGTGCCTGCTCGGTCAAATGCTTAAACAAATTGGAGTGCGTCTGTTGTGAATGTAAAACGGTATCTTAAGAAAAACGGAATAAAGATAGGAGCGATAGTTCTGGTCATCGCACTCATCGCCGGCCTCAGTTCCTATCTGCTGAAGGGCAAAGCCGGCCTTGTGCAGAACATGACGGGGGCGGTGAAAGCACCCGTGCAGAGGATAGTAAGCTCCATGGCCGAATGGCTCGAGGGACTTTACGGCTATATCTACGAGTACGACCAGCTCCAAGCCGAGAACGAGCGTCTGCGTGAGGCGCTGACCGAGGCTCAGGAGGAGGCACGTAACGGCAAGTCCGCCGTTGAGGAGAATGCCCGTCTGCGCAAGCTGCTCGACTTCAAGGAAAAGCACAGCGACATGACGCTTGAGCCTGCAAAGGTCATCTCATGGACAAGCTCCAACTGGTCAAGCTCGTTTAACATCAGCAAGGGTACGAGCAGCGATATCGCCGTCGGAGACAGCGTTATCACCGAGTACGGCGTTTTGGTCGGGCAGGTCGTTGAGGTCGGAACCGGCTGGGCGACCGTGCGAACGGTCATCGATATAAATACCAACATCGGTGCATTCGTTTCCGAAAACGGCTCTGCGGGCATGATGGTCGGCGACTTTGCCCTCATGCAGGAGGGCAGCGCAAAGATGACCTACCTTGCCGACGGTGCGCAGATATTCAGCGGCGACACGGTCATGACCTCGGGCGCAGGCGGTGCGTTTCCTCAAGGACTTGTCATCGGCACTATAAGCTCCGTTCAGACGGAGGCCGGCGGTCAGGTCGAGTACGGCATCATAAAGCCCGGCTGCGATCTCAACGCACTCGTTCAGGTGTATGTCGTAAAAGAATTTGAAGTGGTGGAGTAATTGTTAAACAGGATAGATTTTAAAAAATTGCGTGTATTCCTGGAATATGCGGTATATCTTCTGCTTGCAATGCTGCTGCAGGGTCTGCTGTTTTCCCGACTCAGCATATTCGGAGTCAAGGGCTTTGTGCTGCCTGCCGCCGTTGTTGCCGCCGGAATGTATCTCGGCGGCATGCGTGGTGCGGCGTTCGGGATATGCCTCGGCCTCGTGACCGACATGAGCTACACCGAGAGCAGCTTCATGTACACGATAGTTTTTGCGCTCATAGGCTTCGGAGCGGGCTTTGCCTCGGAGTTTTATATAAACAAGAGTTTTCTCGTGTTCATGGTCATGAGCGTTATCGCCGTGCTGCTGTCCGGACTTGCGCAGTATCTTGCCGCCGTCATCTTCGGCGGGGCGGAGCTCGTTCAGGGCATCGTCACCGTGCTTTTGCAGACGGCACTGTCCATACCGCCGATGGCACTTTTGTATTTACCGTTTAGAAACCATAAAGAGTAAGATAAAGATCAGCCAATGAATACTATCAAAAAAGACAGATTGATAATCCTGACGGCGGTGTTTGCGATACTGCTCGTTGTTTACCTCGTTTTTCTGTATAAATTGCAGATAATCGAGGGCGAGGCATATTACAAGGAAAGCCGTAATCAGCAGGTCACGACCTCAACGGTCGTTGCGGCAAGAGGCAATATCCTTGATCGCTACGGCCGAGTTATCGTGTCCAATAAGTCAAGCTACGACCTCACGATAAACGAAAGCGAGCTGTTCCCGTCGGACGACAGCGTCGACTCGAATGCGACGATACTAAAGCTCGTCAAGCTTATCCGCGAGTACGGCGAGGACTATATAGACGAGCTCCCGATAACCACCGAGCCTCCGTTTGAGTATACCGAGATATCCGATACCGACAAGGCCCGCCTGCAGGCGTATATGAAGACGAACAAGGTCGATGAAAACGCAACGGCAGTCGAGCTTTTGTCGAGCATGCGCACAAGGTATAAGATAGACAGCAACTATTCCGCCGAGGAGGCAAGGATAATTGCCGGCATACGCTATGCAGTCAATGTCCGCTATCTCATAAACACCTCGGACTATGTCTTGGTTCAGGATGCGGATATGAAGCTGATAAGCATTATCCGTGAGAACAATATGCTCGGCGTCAATGTAAAGGAGTCGTTCGTACGAGGCTACAACACGACATATGCCGCACATATTCTGGGATATGTCGGTCTTATGAACGATGCGGAATACGAAAAATATGCCGAATTAGGATATTCGGGCGATGCAAAGGTCGGCAAGTCCGGCGTTGAGTACGCCTTTGAAAAGTACCTGCACGGCACCAACGGCACGGTGCAGGTCACAAGCGCCGCCGACGGCACGATAATTTCAAAAACCTACACCACCGAGCCGAAGCCGGGCAACAATGTGTATCTTACAATAGATATTGCCCTTCAGGAGGCGACCGAGCGTGCTTTGGCCGCCACCGTCAACGCTCTGCGTGCCGAGCGCGGCTACGATATAAGCGAGGATCTTCTCGGCAACGACAAGGAGGAGAAAGTCACCCCGACGCCGACCCCCACCCCCACTCCGACACCATCCGGTCAGGACGGCGAAGATGAAAAAGAGAAGATCGATGACGAGATAACCGGTGCAGGTGCGGTCGTGGTCGATGTCAAGACCGGCGAACCGCTTGCCATAGCCAGTTGGCCGACTTACAATACCTCGACGATGCTCGAAAACTACTCGAAGCTTTTGACGGCAAAATATTCGCCGTTGTTTAACCGGGCGCTTCAGGGCACCTACGCTCCGGGCTCAACCTTCAAGCCCTGCACGGCGATTGCCGGGCTTACCGAAAAGACCATAAGCACCAGCACCCGCATCAAGTGTACCGGCGTTTACACCAAGTATGCGGCTCAGGGCTACGCACCTCAGTGCTGGATCTACGCCTCACACCTTACGCATGGCTCCGACAATGTCACCGAAGCTCTGCGAGATTCATGCAATATCTTCTTCTACACCGTCGGCAACAACCTCGGCATTGATAAGCTGGAAAAGTACGCAAGGCAGTTCGGCCTCGGCGAGAGCACCGGCATCGAGATATACGAGGAGACCGGCAACATGTCCAACAGGGCAAACCACTATGAATACGCAGGTACGGAATGGGTCGTCGGCGATACGCTTCAGGCCGCCATCGGTCAGGCAGACAGCATCTTCACTCCGCTTCAGCTTGCAGAGTATTGCGCAGCAATCGCAAACAATGGTCAACGCCACTCGGCGTCCATCCTTAAAGAGGCCCGCAGCTACGACTACTCCGAAAAGATCGTGCAGCGCACGAAAGAAGTGCTGAGCACCGTCAAGACCGAGGACTATAACTGGAATGCCGTCCACAAGGGCATGGAGCTCGTTGCAAAGCACCCCGACGGCTCGGCTTATGCCACATTCTATAATTACGGCGCTTCGACCGTTGCCTGTAAGACCGGCACGGCGCAGAAGGGCGAGAATATCACCAATGACGGTATCTTCATATGCTTTGCACCCGTCGAAGACCCCGAGATAGCCATTGCCGTCGTCATCGAGCGTGGCCAGTCCGGTTCAAGATGCGCCCCCGTTGCCCGCAGCATTCTTGAGACCTACTTCAGCATCAAGAGCGCAAGCGATGTAACCGAGACAGAGGGCTCGCTTTTGAAGTGATTTTTTGCCGAAAGGCATTGAAACACAGTGAATAATTGTTTATAATGTACCACAGTACGATCGGAATGGAGGATGATTATGAATATTGCACTGATGGCACACGACAGAAAAAAAGAATTGATGGTTCAGTTCTGTATAGCCTATTGCGGTATTTTGGCCGAGCACTCCGTTTGTGCGACAAATACCACCGGCAAGCTCGTGTCGGAGGCTACGGGACTGCCCGTGACGCTGTATATGCACGCCGATCAGGGCGGCGCACAGCAGATAGGCGCAAGAATAGCGTACAACGAGATAGACCTCGTTTTGTTCTTCTGCGACCCGTCCAACCCCTCGGGCTTTGACGATATCAACAAGATAGAGCGCCTGTGCGACCAGTATCAGATACCGTTTGCCACCAACGCCGCAACGGCGGAGGTGCTCGTGCAGGGACTGCGCCGAGGCGACCTCGACTGGCGCAATATCGTTAATCCCAAGCGCAAATAAGAGTAAAAAAACTATCATGCGGATGCTGTTATTCCGAAAACGGAATAACAGCATTTGAAAGTTGACGGGAGTCGAACTCCCGTCAACTTAAGTTGAAAGGAACATGAAAATGGCGAAAGTTCAACCCCGCACCCTGTCGGGCTTTATGGAGCTGCTGCCCGCCCCGCAGGTCAAAATGGAGAAGATGATGGAAACGCTGCGCCGCTGCTACGGCGTGTACGGCTTCACGCCGCTGGACACTCCGGCGATAGAGTCTGCCGAGGTGCTGCTCGCAAAGGGCGGCGGCGAAACAGAAAAGCAGATATACCGCTTTACCAAGGGCGATTCCGACCTTGCGCTGCGCTTTGACCTCACCGTGCCGCTTGCAAAGTATGTTGCCGCAAACTACGGCAGCCTGACCTTCCCGTTCCGCCGCTATCAGATCGGCAAGGTCTACCGTGGCGAGCGTGCCCAGCGTGGCAGGTTCCGTGAGTTTTACCAGGCTGATATCGATATTATCGGCGACGGTAAGTTAGATATCATAAACGAAGCCGAGATACCTGCGATAATTTACCGCACCTTTACAGAGCTCGGTCTTAAAAAGTTCAAGATAAAGGTCAATAACCGCAAGGTTTTGAACGGCTTTTACCGGCTTGCGGGCATGGAGGAGAAGGCCGGCGAGATAATGCGCACGGTCGATAAGCTCGACAAGATAGGCCCCAACAAGGTGCGCCAGATACTCATGGACGAGCTGCATATGTTCTCCCACAAGGCCGACGATGTCATGGACTTCATGGCCATGTCCGGCAGCATCGAGCAGGTCTTGAACGGACTTGAGCGCTACAAGGGCATGGACGAGATGTTCGACCAGGGTCTTGAGGAGCTCAAGACGGTCACCAAATATCTCGCCGACTTCGGCGTTCCGGAGGAAAACTTCGCAATCGACCTATCCATTGCCCGTGGCCTTGACTACTACACCGGCACCGTTTACGAGACCGAGATGACCGAGCACCCCGAGATAGGCTCCGTGTGCTCCGGCGGCAGATACGATAACTTGGCCGAATACTACACCGACAAGCCGCTGCCCGGTGTCGGTATTTCGATTGGTCTTACAAGACTTTTCTATGTTCTCAACGAGCAGGGACTTTTGTCCGATGAGGTCGTCTCCGCTCCCGCCGATGCATTGGTCATCCCCATGAGCGAGGAGCTGGGCTATTCGATAGCGGCGGCAACCGCATTCCGTGACGCAGGCATCCGCACCCAGCTATATTGCGAGAAGAAAAAGTTCAAGGCAAAAATGAGCTATGCCGACAAGCTCGGCATACCCTTTGTCGTACTCATCGGCGAGGATGAGATGGCGGCAAATGTCGTAGCCGTGAAGAATATGCAAAGCGGCGAGCAGGTCAAGCTGCCCATTAAAGACGCTGCGGCACTAATCAAGGCTGAAATCGACCGCCGTGCACACATTGCGGTCATCAAGGAGGGTTAATTATGACACAGTCCCGTACACACACCTGCAATGAGCTCCGATTGGAGCATGTCGGCCAGAAGGTCAAGATCGTCGGCTGGATGGAGAATGTCCGTGAGGTCGGCCAGAACTTCGCTTTCGTCGTCGTCCGTGATTTTTACGGCACCACTCAGGTCGTCGTTGAGACCGAGGACATGATGAAGGTCGTAAAGAGCATCAATAAGGAAAGCACCATTTCCGTCGAGGGCATTGTCCGTGAGCGTGACAGCAAAAATCCCAAGCAGGCCACCGGCGATGTCGAGGTCGTGCCCGAGAAGATAGAGGTTCTCGGCCGCTGCCGCTACAATGAGCTGCCTTTTGAGATCAACCGCAGCCGTGAAGCGGCTGAGACCACCCGTCTCAAGTATCGCTATCTCGACCTCAGAAACCCCGCAGTCAAGCAGAATATCATCCTGCGCTGCAATGTCGTTGCGGCACTGCGCAAGGCGATGATGGAGCATGATTTTCTTGAGATAACCACCCCCATTCTCACCGCATCCAGCCCTGAGGGTGCAAGAGACTACCTTGTTCCGGCAAGAAAGCATCCCGGCAAGTTCTATGCTCTGCCGCAGGCACCGCAGCAGTTTAAGCAGCTTCTGATGACCTCCGGCTTTGACCGCTACTTCCAGATAGCGCCCTGCTTCCGTGATGAGGACGCACGAGGCGACCGCTCCCCCGGCGAATTCTATCAGCTTGATATGGAGATGTCCTTTGCCGACCAGAGCGATGTTTTTGCCGTCATTGAGGATGTCCTGCCGCCTATTTTCGCAAAGTACGGCAAGTACGACATTGCCTCCGAAGCACCCTTTAAGCGCATCGGCTTCAACGAATCGATGGAGAAGTACGGTTCGGATAAGCCCGACCTGCGCATCGACCTTGTTGTTGAGGATATAACCGAGCTCGTGCAGGGCACGGAGTTTGCGCCCTTTGCCGAGGGCAATACCGTCAAGGCCATCGTGGTCACCGATTGCGACATGACCCGCAAGCATATAGACAAGCTGTGCACCGAGGTCGAGGTACAGGCGGGCGTGAAGCCCTACTGGTTCAAGGTCGACGAAAACGGCGAGCTTGCAGGCGGCGTTGCAAAGTTCCTGCAGGACAGAAAGCAGGCAATTGTCGATGCACTGAACCTCAAGCCCGGCTGCCTTGTCGGCGTAACGGCGGGCAAGAAGCTCGTTGCCCAGAAAACAGCAGGCGTCATGCGCAAAATGCTCGGCAACGCAGTGCCCGGCCACATGGATAAGGAGCGCTACGAGTTCTGCTGGATAGTCGACTTCCCCATGTACGAGATCGGCGAGGAGTCCGGCGAGCTTGAGTTCTGCCACAATCCGTTCTCCATGCCCAACGGCGGCCTTGAGGTTCTCGAAAAGGCCGAGAAGGGCGAAATTGACCCCTTGAGCATCACCGCATATCAGTACGATCTTGTCTGCAACGGCGTTGAGCTGTCTTCGGGCGCAGTGCGTAACCACGACCCCGAGATAATGATAAAGGCGTTTGAGCTCGTGCGTCTGGGCGAGGATGATGTCAAGGCAAAGTTCCCCGCAATGTACAACGCATTCTGCTACGGCGCACCTCCCCATGCCGGTATCGCTCCGGGCATTGACCGCATGGTAATGCTGCTGGCAGGCGAGGAGTCGATTCGTGAGATAATCCCGTTCCCGATGAACAAGAACGCACAGGATGTCATGATGGGCGCACCGTCCGTCGTCGAGCAGAAGCAGCTTGACGAGCTGCACATCGCAATAGTCGGCGAGACCGAGGAATAAAAAATCAAAGGGCTGTTTCCAACGCTTTCTTATAGGTGAGAGTATGTTAGCAACGATAAATTCCCTCGGTGTGAAGGGCATAGGAGGCTATGCCGTCACGGTCGAGAGCTTCGTTTCAAACGGACTTTTTAATTTTGATATCGTGGGGCTGCCCGATGCCGCCGTCAAGGAGGCTCGGGAGCGTGTCAGGGCTGCAATAAAGTGCAACGGCTTCAAGTTCCCGGTCAGTCGTGTTACCGTGAACTTAGCTCCGGCTGACACGAAAAAAGCAGGCACGGTCTACGACCTGCCGATCATGCTTGGCATCCTTGCCGCCACCGGTACGATAAAGCAGCCGAGCGCCGACTGCGCCTTCTTCGGCGAGCTGGCACTCACGGGGGAGCTGCGCCCCGTCAACGGTGCGCTCCCCATGGCACTTTGTGCGGCGAGGGAGGGCATAAAGAAGCTGTTTGTCCCTGCCGACAATGCCGAAGAGGCCGCCTATGCTGAGGGCGTGAGCGTGTATCCGGTGAAAAATGTGCCGGAGCTCATCGCACACCTCAGAGGAGAGCATGAGATAAGGCCGTTGCCGCAGGGCGAGATAAGTAAAAGTGATGTGAGCTACCCCGACTTTTCCGATGTCAAAGGGCAGGAGAATGTCAAGCGAGCCATGGAGATAGCCGCCGCAGGCGGGCACAATATTCTGCTCGTCGGTCCTCCCGGAGCGGGCAAAAGCATGATGAGCAAGCGCCTGCCGGGCATACTGCCCGATATGACCCGCGAGGAGATGCTAAAGTGCACGGAGATATATTCCGTAGCCGGGCTCACCGGCAAGTCTAACCCCATCATCGCCCAGCGACCGTTCAGAGCGCCGCACCACACCGTGTCACCGGCTGCCATGTCCGGCGGCGGCGCAACGCCGAGACCGGGCGAGATAAGCCTTGCGCACAACGGCGTGCTGTTTTTAGATGAGTTTCCGGAGTTTCGCAAGGATGTCCTGGAGGTCTTGCGCCAGCCATTGGAGGACGGCGAGGTCACCGTCTCACGAGTTGCCGGAAGCGCTACATACCCGAGCAACTTCATGCTCGTGTGTGCAATGAACCCCTGCAAATGCGGCTGGTACGGTCACCCGTCGGGGCGCTGCCGCTGTTCGGCAAACGAGGTGCGCAGCTATCATAACCGCATATCCGGCCCGCTGCTCGACAGGATAGATATCATCGTTGAAGCCCCGGCGCTTGAGTACGAGGAGCTTAAAAACCGTGCTCCCGCCGAGTCGTCGGCCGAAATAAAAAAGCGTGTCGATGCCGCACGGAAAGCGCAGCAGGAACGCTTCAAAGATACCGATATAAATTCAAATGCGAATATGGACACGAAGGCACTCAACCGCTATTGTATACTCACACCCGAGTGCGAGGCGCTGATGCATCAGGCGTTTGACCGCATGGGCCTGACCGCCCGCAGCTACGATCGCATCCTGCGAGTGGCAAGGACGATAGCCGACCTTGAAGGGGCGGAGAACATCGAAGCGACCCACATCGCCGAAGCGATACAGTACCGTACCTACGACTTCCGAGAAAACAAAAGCTGACGCACAAGCTGACGGAAGCCGGACATCTATCGGTTTTGACGGGCAGATTTCCGTTCGTGCTGCGCCGGAGAACTATTTCCGGCAAAACTGCGCAGCATCTGTCAGTGATGTTTTTCGAGGGATTTTCGGCTTTATTTTGGTGCGGGCGGGCTTTGGCCCGGCAAGACGAAAAAAGGCGAAAAGCACCGAAAGGGCACCCTGACAGACGATAGGTGCTCGGCTTCCGCCAGCTTCATAAAAACGAAATGACCCTTGACTGCACGGTTTCTTTACACCGTTTCTAAAGCAGTCAAGGGTCATTTCATTGAATTCTTAGTATCTAACATCATTGGTTACCTCTCTTTCATCAGGCTGTGATGCCGCCGGTCGTTGGACACAAATTAAACACGGGAAGAACAATATTGTCGACTCTTTGGTCGTTTCCATAAGCGGAATAAGCTAAGTGTTTTTTGTCCTGTCGATATTCTGACTTCGGCATCGGTCCTCACTGTCGGCAAATCCGATTTCTGAGGACTTTCTTACTTGTACATCGGTATCACCCTTTCTGGTTATAGAGTACCAAACCGCAGTGTCAATTTCAAGAGTAATAATTTACGAATTTAAAGCGCAAGACTTGTGCAGCCATACGAAGTTTGATAAATTATTGTCAAAAGCCTTGACTTTGCCGCACTTGCGCAATATAATAAAGATGTTGTGTGCCAAAACCGCAGGTCATCCTGCGGTTTTGTTGCGTTTGGAGTGCAAAGGTGTTATAATTACTGCGCTTTAGAAAAAATCAGGGAGACTGAAAGATGATAAATGATATTATTCTCCTCAAGCTCGGCGAGATAGTCCTCAAGGGACTCAACCGCCGAAGCTTTGAGCAAAAGCTCATCGGCAACATCAACCGCCGCCTGTCGGCTATCGGCAAGTTCAAAGTCTACTGCATGCAGTCGACTATTTATGTCGAACCCGTGGACGAGACAAGTGACATGGACGCTGCGTTTGAAGCGCTCGGCAAGGTGTTCGGCATTGCGACCATGAGCAGGGCGGCCGGCTGCGAAAAGGATGCGGCGAAGATAGCCGAGCTTGCGATAAGCTACCTGAAGGACGACATGGAAGCTGCAAAGAGCTTCAAGGTCGAGGGCAAGCGCAGCGACAAGAGCTTTCCCATGACCTCCATCGAGCTTTCGCAGTATGTCGGCGGCGAGCTTGCCGAGGCATATCCCGAGTGCAGGGTCGATGTGCACGAGCCGGAGCTTGTGGTTCATGTCGAGATCCGTGACCTTGCAGCCTATGTCCATGCTGCGCCCACCCCGGGAGCCGGCGGCATGCCGGTCGGCTCGAACGGCATCGGCGTTACGCTGCTGTCCGGCGGTATCGACAGTCCGGTGTCGACCTATATGATAGCAAAGCGCGGTGTGCGGCTCATTCCCGTGCACTTTTTCTCCTTCCCGTACACCTCCGAGCAGGCCAAGCAGAAGGTCATCGAGCTCGCCGAGATACTGACTGCCTACTGCGGCAAAATGACCATCGAGATAGTGCCGTTCACGCACATTCAGGAGGAGATTCGGGCAAAGTGCCCCGAGGACTACTTCACCCTCATCATGCGCAGATTCATGATGCGCATCGCAAGCCGCATTGCCGAGGCAAACGGTGCAAAGGCGATAGTCACCGGCGAAAACCTCGGTCAGGTCGCAAGCCAGACCATGGAGGCAATGGCATCCACGCAAGCGGTCATCGATCTGCCGGTTTTGCAGCCGCTTATCGGCATGGACAAGGAGGAGATAGTGCAGATAGCCCGAAAGATCGGCACATTCGAGACCTCAATACTGCCGTATGAGGACTGCTGTACCGTGTTCACCCCCAAGCACCCCAAGACGAAGCCCAAGGTGCATGAGGTTGTGGAAATTGAGTCTGTTCTCGACATTGACGCACTTGTCGACGAGGCCGTTGCGGGCATAGAAAGGGTGAAGGTCGGATGATGGACAAGGTTCATAATGCCGAGATACTCTCCGTCGGCACGGAGATACTTTTAGGTCATACCGTAAACACCGACGCAAGCGACATTTCGCAGATGCTCTCGGAGATCGGCATAAATGTAAAATACCACACCGTTGTCGGCGATAACCCCGCAAGGCTTGCCGATTGCATTGAAATTGCGAAAAGCAGGGCGGATATCATCATCTCCACCGGCGGTCTCGGCCCCACTTGCGATGATCTTACAAAGCAGACGCTTGCAAAAAGCTTCGGCCTTGAGCTTGAGATGAACGAGTACGAGCGCTCGTGCCTGTACGACTATCTCACCAACCGCGGCTACAGCAAGGAGATGACCGAAAATAACCTCCAGCAGGCCATGCTGCCTGTCGGCTGCACGGTTTTCCACAACGATTGGGGCACCGCCCCGGGCTGCGCCTTTGAAAAGGACGGCGTTATCGTTCTGATGCTGCCCGGCCCTCCCAAGGAGTGTAATGCCATGTTCAAGGCCTGTGCCGTGCCGTACCTGCGCTCGCTGTCCGATGAGCAGATAGTCTCACACGCTATCCATGTTTTCGGCATGAGCGAAAGTGCGCTCGACCAGCTTTTCCGTGACGAGATGAACGCCATGACAAACCCCACCATGGCGCCCTACGCCAAGGAATCCGACTGCCTTTTGCAGATAACCGCCAAGGCAAAGAGCGCCGAGGAGGCCGAGAAAATGATGAAGCCCGTCATCGAACACTGCTGCGAGGTGCTGGGTGATGTTGTTTTCGGCATCGATGTCGAGAGCGTCGAGGAGCGGGTCATGCAGCTTTTAAGTGAAAAGAAAATGACCTTCTCAGCAGCCGAGAGCTGCACCGGCGGCGAGCTTGCAAAGCGCTTTACCGATATGCCCGGCGCAAGCGAATTTTTCCTCGGCGGCGTGACTACCTACACAAACGGCGCAAAGGCAAAGCTTTTGGGCATAGACCCCGAGCTCATCGAGGCAAAGGGAGCTGTCAGCCGTGAGGTCGCCATTGAGATGGCCGAGCGGGTGAGGGCGCTTTTAGGCACCGACATGGGCATCGGCGTAACGGGACTTGCAGGCCCCGACGGCGACGGTGTTCACGAGGTGGGCACGGTGTTCGTGTCGCTGGCGACAAAAGACGGCACATTCGTGCGAGAGCTTCATGTGGGTGACCGGCGCACCCGCAGCTACATCCGCCGTGTTTCCGGCAATTTCGTGTTCGACATGATGCGCCGCTATATGATGGGACTCAAGATAGAACAATAAAAAATGCCCGTGCAGTCTTAAACTGCACGGGCTGAATTTTAAGTTAGATGAACAGGGCGCTCAGCGCAATGAGATACTGCGCAAGCCAATAGGTGATGTGGACCGCACGGTTCTTGCCGTTTGTCGGGTTGCCGCTGAAGCACTGCACGGAAAGAATACTGTCGCTGATGATAAAGCTCACGCCTGCAATGCCGAAAAGCAGTGTGCCGATGCTGAAATTAAAGATCGCAGTACCCACGGCGGAAACGCCCATGAAGCAGACGAAAGCGCAGTAGCCGGCAAGCGGGAAGTACAGCTTACCGAGCTGGAGGTCATGCTTTTTTGAGTTCTGATACTCAAGCAGCATAGCGATGATCAGAAGCGGGATGGCGGCGATCCATGCCTTGGGGGCGATGCTGTAAAGCGCTACGACATAGAAAACATGGCCGACCAAAAACGACATTGCGCCCGAAAGGAAGCACAGAGAAAACTTCTCGGTGAACACAAAGCGAAGTGCCAAAAGCTCGTCGCCCAAAAAGCCGAAGAACAGGCCGAACATCAATAGCACGGCAAAGTGGCGGTCTGTCGTGTGGAACACGGCGATTGCAGCTATCACGATGCAGCAGACGGTGGTCAGTCCTTTGAAAAGAACGGCCATGACGGGGTCGTTGTTTTCCGTGACCTGCGTAAATTTAAGCCCGAAGAACAGACCCGCAAGCACGAGAATGACGATAAAAGCTATGTACATAAAAAATACCTCCAAGTAATAATTCGATGGGGGATTGCAATAACTATACCACATGTATGATTATTTGTAAACAATTTATTAAGAAAGTAATGGGAAAACTGTTGCAAAAGCGCCGTTGTATGCTAAAATATATGCAGCAAGCTGCGATCAGGAGATAAAGATATGAAAAACGAAAAAGCTGCAAAGGCACTGAGCGCCGTTGTTAACGGCACGGGAAAAACGCTTGAATTTATAGATAAGGCGGCAAGAAAGCTTGAGCCGCTGACGGGGCTGCCCATAATCGGCGGCACTATCGCCGAGGTGCAGGATATCATCTCGATGCTGGACGATTACTATCACGGCAGGTATAAGAAGATACCCACTGCGGCGCTTTTGGGTTCACTGGGCATTATCGCCTATCTTGTGAGCCCGCTTGACCTTATCCCCGACAATGTGCCCATCCTCGGCTTTATCGACGATGCGTTTATTATAAACACCGTCGTCACCCTGTGTGTGGACAAGGAGCTTGAACGCTACCGTCAGTGGCGTAATGACACAATGATCGAAACAGTCTGAGCCTTTGGCTCGGACTTTTTTTGTGGAAATTCCGCCGGAGGGATAAAATTATTGTAAAAATGATACGAAATTGATCATAACGGAAAATTTAAGCTTTACATGCGGCGGATTTGCGGTAAAATATACTTGTGAGAATAGCGACTATCTAAGAATGAACATATCCTTTTTGGTATAGGAGAGAAATGTAATGGGAATTGCTGAAGTGCTTTCACTTCTCGGCGGCGTTGCGCTGTTTCTGTTCGGCATGTCGCTGATGGGTGACAGCCTTAAAATGGTTGCCGGCAGCAAGCTTGAGGTCGTGCTGTACCGCCTTTCGGGTACGCAGCTCAAGGGCATCCTGCTCGGCACGGGCGTAACCGCCGTCATACAGTCGTCGTCTGCGACCTCGGTCATGGTCGTCGGCTTCGTCAACTCCGAAATGATGAAGGTGCGCCAGGCGATAGGCATCATCATGGGTGCAATAATCGGCACGAGCATCACTGGTTGGATAATATGCCTTTCCGATATCGGGGGCAACACCTCCGGCTGGATGGAGCTTCTGTCAACGGAGACGCTGACCTCGGTCGTTGCGCTTATCGGCATCATTCTTTACATGTTCTCGGGCGATATGTCCCGCCGCCATGTCGGCGGTATACTAATGGGCTTTGCGGTACTCATGTTCGGTATGAAGGCCATGAGCGGCGCCGTCTCCGGACTGAAGGATGACGAAAATTTTGTGCGCATACTCACCGATTTTTCAAACCCCATCCTCGGCATCATCGTCGGCATGGCGTTTACGAGCGTTCTGCAGAGCGCCTCGGCTGCCGTCGGCATTTTGCAGGCGCTTGCAATTACCGGCGCCGTGAGCTTTGAGGTCGCATTCCCCATCATCATGGGCATTGCCATCGGCGCTGCCGTTCCGGTGCTGCTGTCGGCAATGGGCGCAAGCGCAGACGGCAAGCGCACTGCACTTTCGTATCTCATTATTGACCTTTTCGGCGTTATCATCGTCAGCGTTATATTCTATGCCGTCAATGCATTCGTGCACTTTGGTTTTATGAGCCGAACCATGACGGCGGTGAGCATCGCACTCGTAAACACACTTTTCAGGGTCGTCATCGTCATGATACTTGCACCCATGACCGGACTTATCGAGAAGTTCGTTTCGCTCTTTGTCAAGGACGACAAGGAGCGCCTCAAGGGCCTGCGCGATATGGACCTTCTGGAGGAGCGCTTCCTTACTCATCCGGCGCTCTCTATTGAGCAGAGCCGCCAGGTCATAAACTCCATGGCACGCTGCGTCGTGAAGAATGTCACCGATGCGCTGTCGCTTGTGGATAAATACACTAAGGACGGCTTTGCCGATGTGCAGAAGGAGGAGGAGCTCGTCGACCGCTACGAGGATAAGCTTGGTACATATCTTGTTCAGATAACGAGGCTTGAGCTTACAAAGCAGCAGAATATCATGGTCGGCAAGTACCTGCACTCGATAACCGACTTTGAGCGTATGAGCGACCATGCGCTGAATATCGCAGAATGTGCGCAGGAGATGCACGATAAGAAGCTCAGCTTCTCAAAGTACGCAACACATGAGCTGTCTGTACTGCGCTCTGCTGTGTCGGAGATAGTAGCGCTGGCTGTAAAGGCTTTTGTCGAGGATGACCTCAGCATCGCATATCGCATTGAACCCTTGGAGGAGAAGATAGACAGCCTGTGCGACGAGATGAAGCTGCACCACATCAACCGCATTAGCGATGGTACCTGCACTTTGCAGCTCGGCTTTGTGTTCAACGACCTGCTGACCAATCTCGAACGCATGGCCGACCACTGCTCGAATATCGGCGTTGCCATGATAGAGCTTGCAAGCGGCGCACTCGAGACGCACGATTACTACAACAAGCTCATGGAGGAGACCACCGATCAGTTCAAGGAAAGCTTTGCAAAGTACGATGCAAAGTTCAAGCTCTGATATGATAAATACGACACTTTGCTACATAGAGCACGGCGACGGGTACCTAATGCTCCACCGTGTGAAAAAGGAAAACGATATTAACCGTGACAAGTGGATAGGCCTCGGCGGCAAGTTTGAAAAGGACGAAAGCCCCGAGGAGTGCCTGCTGCGTGAGGTGTATGAGGAGTCGGGACTTCGGCTCACTTCATGGCGCTACCGTGGCATCGTCACCTTTGTGAACACCGTCTGCCCGACCGAGTATATGCACCTGTTCACCGCCGATGAATTTGAGGGCGAGATAGGCACATGCGACGAGGGCGAGCTTGAGTGGATCAAAAAAAGCGAGCTTATGAAGCTCACACTCTGGGAGGGCGATAAAATTTTCCTCCGACTGTTAGACGAAAACGAACCGTTTTTCTCGCTGAAGCTCAGCTACGACGGCGACGAGCTGATATCGGCAAAGCTAAACGGCAAGAACATTTGAGCCCCCATTCTCATACCATGAACCGAGAGGTGACGGTATGAGAATTTTTGTTGTTTCCAAAGGCAACAGCCTGTATTCCATAGCCCGCAAATTCGGCGTATCGCCGACAGAGCTGAGCTACATAAACGCACTGTCGGACCCCGACCGGCTCACGGTGGGGCAGACGCTCGTCATCCCCGGGGGCAGCGCACCGCAGGGTCAGATAGAGGTAAACGGCTACGCCTACCCCAATATAAGCGACACCGTGCTTTCCGAAGCGCTGCCGTACATGACATTTCTGTGCCCGTTTTCGTGGCACATCGACGCTGCCGGCGGCATCACGCCGGTTGACGATAAGCGCATGATAAGTCGTGCGTATGAGACGGCGACTGCACCAATGCTCACCCTCACAAACATCGGCACATCAGGCGGCTTTTCGAGCGATATCGCCCATGCGATATTCACCGACGATGCAGCTCAGACCACGCTTATCGACAACATTCTTGCGGCGCTTCGCAGTCGTGGCTACTACGGTGTGAACCTTAACATCGAATATGTCTACCCCTTTGACAGAGCCGGGTACAATGCCTTTTTGAAGAAACTTTCCGAGACGCTGCACCCCAAGGGATACTACCTCACGAGCGCCATTGCTCCCAAGACCTCCGATGACCAATACGGACTTCTCTACACCGCCCACGACTACGAGGCGCACGGCAGGTACTGCGACCGTGTCATCATTATGACCTACGAATGGGGCTATACCTACAGCGCTCCGCAGGCCGTGTCGCCGGTCGACCGGATGCGCAAGGTGCTCGACTATGCCGTGACGAAAATTCCCTCGGGCAAGATCTTACTCGGCTTTTCAAACTACGGCTACAACTGGGTGCTGCCATGGCAGCAGGGCAGGGCGGCTTCCGTGATATCCAACACCGCCGCCATGAACCTTGCGGCGGCCAACTTTGCGCAGATAAAATTCAACGAGCAGGCGCAGGCACCGTTTTTCAATTACACAGACCCATCCGGCGTGCGCCACGAGGTGTGGTTCGAGGACGCAAGGAGCGTCAAAGCCCGCCTGCAGCTGGTCTCGGAGTATAACCTTGCGGGCATCAGCTACTGGACGATAAACTATCAGAATCGAGCCGGCTTTGCCGTGCTGGAATCGATGCACGGCGTTGAGAAGATAATATGAAAAATCTGCTGTATCATATGATACAGCAGATTTTTATTTACGATTAAATTCTCTCTGAAATGACCTGCGCGGCCTTTACGCCGGAGGCGGCAGCCTGTGCAAGACCACGGGTGATGCCTGCGCCGTCACCGATGGCGAAGAAGTTTGAAAACTGCGTTTCAAGGTCGCCGGACAGCTCAAGACGGGACGAGTAGAACTTGACCTCGGCGCCGTACAGCAGCGTGTCATAGTTTGCCGTGCCCGGGGCTATCTTATCAAGTGCGTAGATCATCTCAATGATATCGTCAAGCTGCCGCTTAGGAAGCGCAAGGCTCAGATCGCCCGGAACTGCTGCCGAGAGAGTGGGGCGGGTCATCGACTGCGCAAGACGGTGCTCGTTCGTGCGAACACCCTTGACAAGGTCGCCGAAGCGCTGAACGAGAACGCCGCCGGAGAGCATATTGCTCAGCGAAGCGATGTGCTTGCCGTAGCGGTACGGCTCGTCGAACGGCTCTGTAAAACGGTTCGAGACCAAAAGGGCAAAGTTTGTGTTATCGCTTTGCAGAGCGGGGTCGGAGTACGAGTGGCCGTTGACGGTGTTGATGCCCTCGACATTTTCCGCAACGACATGGCCGTAAGGATTCATGCAGAAGGTGCGCACCTTGTCGCCGTACTGCTTGGTGCGGTATATAAGCTTAGACTCGTAAACGACATCTGTGATATGCTCAAAAACCGTGGCAGGCAGCTCGACACGCACACCGACATCGACCTGATTGTTTATAAGATGCACGCCGAGCTTCTTGCACTGGTTTGCAAACCACTCGGCACCGCTGCGGCCGGGGGCTGCGATGAGGTACTTGCAGTCAACTATATCGCCGTTTTTAAGCGTCAGCGTATAGCCGTCACCCTGCCTGTCGATGGCCTCAACGGCGGTACGGAAGCGGTACTCGATGACATTTTTAAGGTCATCGTACATGTTCTGCAGGATACGCAGATTGTTCTCGGTTCCGAGATGCTTGACCTTTGCCTGCAAAAGGTGCAGGTCGTATTTGAGCGCCTCACGCTCAAGTGCCTTGGCCTCGGGAGTGTCGGTGGAGAAGGTCTTGTCCGTTGCGCCGTACTTCATGTTGACGGTGTCGACATAGTTTATAAGCTTCATGACCTCGTCGTCGTCCATGAAATCCGTGAGCCAGCCGCCGAAAGCGGTGGTGAAATTATATTTGCCGTCGGAAAATGCGCCTGCGCCGCCGAAGCCGCACATGGTGTCGCATACTGGGCAGTGGATGCATTCCTTGACCTTGCCCGCAACGATGGGGCAGTGGCGGGAGTATATATCGCCGCCCTGCTCAAGCACGACTATCCTAAGGTCGGGGTGACGGCGAATAAGCTCGTATCCGGCGAAAATTCCTGCGGTTCCGCAGCCGATGATGGCAACATCGTAATTTTTTTTCATAGTTTTCACTTCCATCCTTTATATAGGCCCAAAACAGCCCTGTGTATTATAGTGATTAAGTGGGGTATAGTAATTAATAAATTGTAAATTTTCTTTGCAAAACCCTTGAATATTGGACACATCCGCAAAGGTGTGCATCGCCCGTGTCTTGAAGAAATTTTGCAATTGGGGTAGAATGTTGGCAAAAAGAACAATGATAAGGTGGTGAGAGGAATGTCCGAAGGACCTGATACGAGAGATATCGGCAAGCAGCTGAAGCAGGAGGCGTTTTCCATACCCAATCTGCTGAGCTATTTTCGTCTGCTTTTGATACCGCTGTTCATTCAGCTTTACATGAACGAAAACTTCACCGAAGCGCTCATAACCCTCGCCGCCAGCGGCCTTAGCGATGTCATCGACGGCAGGGTCGCACGAAAGTACAACATGGTGACCGACCTCGGCAAGGTGTTAGACCCCGTGGCCGATAAGCTCACGCAGTGCGCCATGATGTTCTGCGTCGCCATGCGCTATCCGGCGATGTGGTGGCTTTTGGGGCTTCATGTGGTAAAGGAGCTTATCATGATAGTCATGGGCTGGTATGTCCTTAAAAAGACGGATACCGTCAACAGCGCAATTTGGTGCGGCAAGCTGTGCACGGGCGTTATCTATGCCGTCATGATGGTGCATGTCATCGTGCCGACTATCCCGCAGGCTGTGTCGGCTGCCAGCGCCGCAGTGTGCGCAGGACTTATAATTTTGAGCCTTGTCGTTTACACGGCAAGATATATAAAGCTGCTCGGAGGGAAGAAATGAAGCTTTTGTACGGTATAATATATATAGCGGCGCTCGGCGTGCTGTCTCATTTTGTCGGACAGGCTCTGCCAAGGAATAAGTTTGACGCAAAAGGCTTTCCCTACCGCACGGCCGAATGGGAGAAAAACGGCAAGGTGTACGAAAAGTTGGGCATAAAGCGATGGAAGGACTATCTTCCCGACATGAGCAAGATAATGCCCGACATGGTCAAAAAGAAAATGACCGCCGCCAAGGAGCAGGGGACGGATGTGCTCATTGCCGAGACCTGCGTTGCCGAATGCGTCCACTGGGCGCTGATCGTGCTGTCGCTGGGGCTGTTCCTGTTCTGGCGAGGCGGCTGGGCGTTTGCTTTTTGGCTTGTGTATAATATTCTCGGCAATGTGCCGTTTATAATCATCCAAAGATACAACCGACCGAGACTTGTGATGCTCGAGGAGAGAAGAAAAAGGAGGCTTGCCAAGGCGTGAAGGTACTTATACTAAGCTGCAATACCGGCGGCGGACACAACAGTGCAGCGGCTGCGATAAAAGACTGTTTTGAGAAAAACGGCAGCCGGTGCGACATAGTAAACGCACTTGATTTTCTGCCCAAGGCAAAGGCGGAATTTATAAGCAAGGGGCATGTTCTGGCATACAAATACGCCCCGAAGCTCTACGGCGCAGGCTACCGCATGAGCGAGATGCTGCCGCAGAAGGGCTTGTATGAGCAAAACGCCAAGGGCGCCGATGAGCTGTGCAAAAAGCTTTTCAGCGGCGGGTACGATATCGTTATAAGCGTACATATCTTTGCGGCTATGATGATGACCGAGCTTCGCATAAGCCGTGAGATAGATATCCCGAGCTTCTTTGTTGCGACCGACTACACCTGCTCCCCGGGTGTGTCGGAGATAGACGCCGACTGCTACTTTATCCCGCATGAAAAGCTGCGTGACGAGTTTATAAGTCGGGGCGTTCGGGCCGACAGGATAGTTGCCTCCGGCATCCCCGTGCGCAAGGAGTTTTTAAGCCGTACCGATAAGGCTGCGGCAAGGCGCACCCTCGGCCTTACCGAGGACGGCAGAGTGCTTCTCATGTGCTGCGGAAGCATGGGCTGCGGCCCTATACGCAGTATAGCCTACAAGATAGGCGAGGTGCTCGGCGAAAACGACGATCTTGTCATCATCTGCGGCAGCAACAAGCAGCTTGAAAAGGATCTGCAATTTTTGACCGGAGATGATATTCGCATCAAGATATGCGGCTTTACCGATAAAATGAGCCTGTACATGGACGCTGCCGACCTTATCATTACAAAGGCCGGCGGTCTGAGCACGACAGAGGCTGTCATGAAGCGCCTGCCGATACTGTATATCGACGCCGTGCCCGGCGTTGAGAGCCGCAACATCGAGTTCATGACCGGCAACTCCTATGCTCTTGAGGCGGACACCTCATCGGGCATGGTGAACCTCGTCGATACCTGCTTAAGCGGTGCTGTCGACCCCATGGTGATGGTGCGCAACCGTGAAAAGGACTTCCCGTTTAATGCCGCAAAGACGATATACGAGACTGTCTGCGCCCGCTTTGGACGGTTTGACCGCTCCCGCTCGGAATCGAAGGCCGAACCGGAGAAAGCGCTTGCACGCTCAATGCCCGAGATGCAAAAGCGCATGATGCTCATCGTGAACCCCGTTGCGGGCAAGGGCGAGATGATGCGCAATATTGCCGAGGTAACCGGCATATTCATGGACGCAGGCTACACCGTGAGCCTGTTCCCGACAAAGGGTCGGGGCGATGCGACAGAGTTTGTCAAGGCCTACGCCAAGGACTTTGACATGGTCTGCTGCTCCGGCGGCGACGGCACGATGAACGAGGTCGCGAGCGGCATGATAGAAGCGGGGCTGAATCTCCCGATAGGCTATATGCCCTCCGGCTCAACGAACGATTTTGCGGAGTTCCACGGTATCAGCAGCGACATTAAAAAGGCCGCAAGGAACATCGTCGAGGGCAGCGAGCACCTTGTCGATGTCGGCAAGCTCGGCGATAAGTATTTCATAAATGCCGCCGACTTCGGTGCATTCACTTGGCTTCCGTACACAACGCCCCAGCGGCTTAAAAATAAGTTGGGCTTCTATGCGTATGTGCTTGACGGCATAAAGGATCTCAACAAGCTTCAAAGCGAGCACCTGCGTGTAACGATAAACGGTGTGACCGAGGAAAACGAGTTCGTTTTCGGCATCGTTGCATCCTCAAGCGGCCTTGCCGGTGCGCTCGACTACTTCGGGCAGAAGGTCGTGGCTGATGACGGCCTGTTCGAGGTGCTGTTCATCCGCCGTCCGACCTCGCCCATGGAGCTTCAGGCGACGATAAATGCTCTCGGCAGCCAGAGCTTAAATAACGACCTTATCTCCTTCTGCCGCACGGACAAGGTGGAGATAGAGTGCCTTAAAAAGCTCACTTGGGCGCTCGACGGCGAAAAGTGCGTTGCCGGAAGCCATCACGAGCTTGAGAGCCTGCGCCGCAGGATAAAGATAGTATTTTGACAAAAAACTCGGACAGATGCCTGTCCGAGTTTTATATTAGTTTGCGAGTGAGCTTCAAAAGCGGATTTAATAGAATGAGTGTGACGACAAAGTTTCCCGCACAGTGCAGCAGGTCGAAGAGAATGCCGCTTATCCAGTACGATACTGCCGCCTCCCGGCCGCCGATGAACAGATAAGGGATAGCGGTCATTGCAGAAAAACACCCCGTGCGCTCCGGCGATGACCGCCCAGAAAAGCGCCGAATCGCTTTTGCCGGAGATGAGCTCCTCTTTTTCGAGCGCACCACGGAGAAATTGCTCATCTGTGGAAACGGTAAGCTGTTTCCGGCTTCCGTCAACTTTACGATTTGCGCCGTTCGTGCTATGATAGTCACGGTGATGAAAATGACTGATAAAAAAATAAAGCTCATTGCGCTCGACCTTGACGACACCACGCTGCGCTCCGATGCAAGTTTAGCGCCCGAGACGGCGCAGACGATAGCAAACGCCGTAAAATCGGGCACGCAGGTGGTCATAGCCTCTGGCAGAGCATTTAAGTCCCTGCCGCAGTCGGTACTGCAAATTGACGGCATCCGCTATGCCATTTGCTCAAATGGCGCATGCATCGAGGATATGCACAGCCGCACACGGCTTTTGAGCTTCACGCTCGGACCGCAGGTGGTCGAGCGACTCCTTGAGACCTTTAGCGGCGAGCGCTTCGAGGCGTTTGTCGACGGTCAGCCGTATTGCGACGGCGAGTATTACCGGGAGCCCTTGCGCTTCGGCTGCTCTCCGGCGTATGTCGATTATGTGAAAACGACCCGCATCCCCGTTGACGATATGCCGGGCTTCATGCGGCGGCACATCGCCGAGCTTGACAGCGTGGATATCATGTGCGGAACCTCGGAGCACAAGGCTGAGCTCTGGGAGAAAACAAAGCGGCTTTCCGATGTGTATGTCACGAGCTCCTCGCCGAGACTTATCGAGATATCCGCCGCCGAAGCAGGCAAGGGTGCGGCATTGCAAAGACTTGCACAAATTCTGAACATCCCGCCGCAGCACATCGCCGCATTCGGAAACGGCGACAATGACGCAGACATGCTCGCCTTTGCGGGGCTGGGCATTGCGGTCAAAAACGCAAGCAAGCGCTGCCTTGCCGCCGCAGACTACATCTGCCCGACAAACGACGAACACGGCGTTGCAATAACGATAGAAAAACTGCTCGCATCAATTTGATGCGAGCAGTTTTGCATTAAATATGTTAAAATATAAAAAAGTGTGTAACAAATCTGATTTTTATTAGTCTTATAAGTGAAAGGCGGTGAGAAAGTGACCGAGTTTGACGAGATTTATAAACGATATTTTAATGATGTTTATAAATATGCTTTGTCACTGACACGCAATGAGCATATCGCCGAAGAAATAACACAGGAAACATTCTTCAAGGCGCTCAGAGCCATTGATAAGTTTGACGGCAGATGCAAGCTGTATGTGTGGCTTTGCCAAATTGCAAAAAACACCTACTTTACAGGCAGACAACGAATAGCCAAAGGAAATGAACTTGTTGAGGAACCTTGTGCTGATGATGCCCTTGAAGAAGGGTTATTGAACAAAGAAAGCTATTTTGAAATTCATAAGATATTGCATACCTTAGAAGAACCATATAAGGAAGTATTTTCTTTGAGGGTGTTTGGTGAGCTTCCCTTCCGGCAAATAGGCGAACTTTTTGGAAAAACAGAAAGCTGGGCTCATGTCACTTATCATCGGGCAAAAATGAAGATCAAGGAGGATTTGCAATGACCAAACAATGTAAAATTGTTGAAGATCTGCTTCCGCTATATCACGATGGCGTGTGCTCCGAGGAAAGCAAACAGCTGGTGGAGGAACACCTTTCGCAATGTGAGCAGTGCCGCAGCCTGCTGCACAAGATCGATGAGGAGATCATAGCTCCCGCTAAGAGCGAAGATGTGAAAGCGTTGGAAGGCATCAGCGAGGCTGTCCGCAAAGGATGGAAGAAAGCTTTGCGAACCGGAGTTTCGATAACCTTGGCTGCCGTGCTTCTGCTGTTTGCGGGGTTTAGCACATGGTGGTATTTCCACGAATACAGATATTACTCCGCATTTGCAGAGGGTCAGACACCTGTGACCGCCGAGACGAATATTGAAAACAGCTTTCCGCCGAGCGAAAACTATACTTGGCGTGATGATATCTACCGCTACGATGTTTCCGTCCCGGGCTTTATGGGTATTGGCGGATTTGCCGGCATGGAGCGATTGGATGATAACGAAACTCATACGGTGGATCTTGCAATAACAAGATGGGAAAATGAAAAGTATATTTTTCATGTTTCTATAAAAACTGCGGACAAGGAATATTATTTCATTATTGACAGCAAATTTAACCTGCACGGTAACTATTCCGAAGCCAAGATGAAGGAAAAATATGAAGAATTGGACGAGTGCGCAGATGAGGTCAAACAAATTATCGAGGATGCAATTAAAATGTGGGATTTTATTGCTGAGCGATGAAGACAAAAACGACAAAATTAACACCCTGCAAGGTTCGATGCCTTGCAGGGCGTTTTGCTGCCAGATCTGATTTTAACCGTTGCGCTGCTTATAGAGCCTGGACGCAAAGTACATGGGGATAAGCGACAGCAGTGTGACGATGGCGGCGGCGATAAACAGCTCGTTTACCGGCAGGTAGCCCTCGGCGATCTGCGTGATATCATAGCCCAAAGCCTGCGCCTCGGGGCCGGTGACGAACTTGAGGTTGCCGTCGATGACGACCTGATACACCTTTTCACCGAACGCACGGCAGATGGGGTCTGCAAGCAGCGGGCCTGCGATCATCGGGAAGAACACGAAGAACATGATGCGGATGCCCTCGAACTGACCACGGTGCTCCTCAGGGTACAGGCGCTTCATCCACACGGTCATCGACTGCATGAAGATGACATAGCCGATGCCGACGAGGATAATGCCGACAAAGCACGGCCAGTTTGCGGCGATATTCAGCGCATTTTCCGTGTCGAAGCTGTCGGCCATGTTGCCGACGACGAAGAACACGAACAGGCAGCCGAGTATGCTCAGCGCCGTTGCGAGGAATGCAACAAACGGCACCTTTTTGTTGTTGATGATGCCGACAAAGGGGATGGAGATAAGCACGGCGATAACGAGCGGGATGCCTAAAATGAGGCTCGGGTCATTAAAGCCGAGAGTGTAGTTCATCCAGTTCATGATGTGGATAAAATAGCAGTTGTAGCCGATGAAGAAGATGCACAGCGTCAGGAAAACGAGAGCAAGCTCCTTGTTTGCGACAAAGCGCTTAAAATTAAAGGTCGAGCCGAACTGGTGCCAGAACGAGCCGTCCTTGACGGGTTTCAGTTTTGGGTCGTCCTTGAGAAGGAAGAACGACGCTATACCCACCAAAATGGTCACCGCACCGGCAATGGTGAAAAATGCGATGTAGCCGCCCTGCGGGTTCGTGCGGGTGAGATACTCGCTGTTAACGAACATGCCGCCGACGAGCGTGCCGACAAGGGTGCCGATAACGGGCAGGGTTGCGGCGACTGCGCCTATCTGACCTGAGTTTGAGTCGTCCATCATGTCGGCATACCATGCGTTGTAGCCCGCGTCGTTTGCCATGGAGCCGAAGAAGCTCATGATGGTGTCGGCAGCGACAATGGTAACGCCGATGAGCATGACATTGTTGTAAATGCTGTCACGCAGGTAGTGGGTCATGCCGAATGCGATGGTGAAGACACCCCACAGAATCGAGCCCCATGTGATGAGCTTTTTGCGTGAGCCGATGCGGTCGGACAGTGTTCCGAAAAACAGCGCCGAGAAGGTGGTTGCGGTCGCCGAGCAGATGGTCATAGCCGTCACAACGCCTAACTGAGCGCCGAAGTCCGAGTACAAAAAGTTTGCAAACCAGTTGTTCTCGATGACCCAGGCTATCTGCGCCGAGAAGCCGATGACGAGCAGCAGCGTCCAGTTAAGAGCACCTATGCCCTTTTTCTTTGCGGGTATTTTTTCTCCCATTATTCATCCTCTTTCCTATGAGTATTTATAAATTCCGTAACTAAGCTCTTGTATTTTTCGTTCTCGACCATGAAGCTTGCGGCGTGGCCGGCGCCCTTTGCTATGAGAAGAACCTTGTCCTGCACGCAGGCATCATAAATGCGCATTGCCATGTCAAGCGGGACATACCTGTCGCAGTCGCCGCAGATGTAAGCAAGCGGCAGCTTCGACTGCGCCATGCTGCGCACCGAGTCGCCGTCTGTAAAGCCATAGCCTGCGACCATGCGGTTCACAGCCTCGAAAATGTCTACAAACGGGGTGGCGGGCAGGTGGTACATGCCGCCGATGAGATTTCGAAACACCTCGTTGGTGCTCGAAAAGCCGCAGTCGGCGATAATGCCGCACACGGCGGGGTCAAGCTCCAGGTCTGCACTCTGCAAAATGCTTGCTGCGCCCATGGACATACCGTGCAGGAATATTGAGGTTCCCGGGAACAGCTCGGCGGCTTTTTTCGTCCAGCGCTGCACATCGAACCTGTCGAGTGCGCCGAAGCCGATGTATTTGCCCTCGCTCTTGCCGTGGGCCCGCATGTGCAGGTACACAAGGTTGTACCCCAAGCTGCGGTAAAAGTCATACATTGCGGCAAAGTCAAATGCAGGTTCGGACTTGTAGCCGTGGCAGAATATCACAGTCACACCGGTGTCGGGTTCGCCGCGCAGGAAGTCTGCTCGGAGCGTGAGAGAGTCAAACGAGCGTATCTCCGCCGTTTCAAACGGAAGCTCACGAAACGGCCGGAACTTCGGGATATTATACGCCCAGAGCGCATCACCCGTCGGCTCAAGAAGGCTTGAGGATTTGCCGCCGTTTTCGGGCGAACGGATAATATCCTGCCGTTTTATCAGCAGGCAAACGAAGGTATAGCCTATGACGAGGCATATTAAAAGCAGCACGGTCACGGCTGCCCAAACGATAAGAAATGCTTTCATACATATATAATACTTTATCTTGAAGAAAAGGGCAAGATATTATATAATAGGAAGGTAAATTAAATACAAAGGAGAAGCGATATGGAAAAGCCCAAAGTATATTTCACAAGAGATCTGAGCCCTGCGGGTGCGATCAGAGCGTTTGATATGCTTGGCATTAAGCTTGAGGGCAATGTCGCCGTGAAGCTGCACTCCGGCGAGCCCGGCAATCAGAATTTCCTGCGCCCTGCCTTTATGAAGGATATAGTCGAGCATGTTAACGGCACTATCGTCGAGTGCAACACCGCTTACGACGGCGGCCGCAACACCACCAAGGCGCACAAAAAGACCATGCTCCTGCACGGCTGGACGGAGATCGCCGATGTCGATATCATGGACGCAGAGGGCGAAATGGAGCTGCCTGTCCACGGCGGCAAGCATCTTGAGGTAAACTTCGTCGGCAAAAACCTCGCCGATTACGACAGCATGCTCGTTTTGTCCCACTTCAAGGGTCACCCCATGGGCGGCTACGGCGGCGCACTTAAAAACATCTCCATCGGCATTGCCTCATCCCACGGCAAGGCATATATCCACGGTGTTAAGGATGTAAACGCAATGTGGACGGCAGATCACGACAGCTTCCTTGAGTGCATGGCGGATGCTGCAAAGAGCGTTGTTGAGTATATGCACGGGAAGATGGCGTATGTAAACATCATGTGCAACATGTCCGTTGACTGCGACTGCTGCGCAGTTGCCGCCGACCCCAAGATTAAGGATATCGGCATCCTGTCATCCCTCGACCCCGTGGCACTCGATCAGGCCTGCCTCGACCTTGTGTACGCAAGCGACGACGAGGGCAAGGCCGACCTCATTGAGCGTATCGAATCCCGCCACGGCGTGCACACCATCGAGGCCGCAGCCGAGATCGGTGTCGGCAGCCGTGAATATGAGCTCATCGACATGGATGTAAAATGAAAAAGCTTGTACTCGGCATACTCGCACATGTGGATGCCGGAAAAACGACCTTGTCGGAAGCCATGCTCTACACCTGCGGAAGCATCCGCAAGTTAGGCAGGGTAGACCACAAAAACACCTCGCTTGACAGCCACGAGCTTGAGCGGGCGAGGGGCATAACGATATTTTCAAAGCAGGCGCAGCTTAAAACCGATAAGGTCGAGCTGTGCCTGCTTGACACGCCGGGACATGTGGATTTTTCCGCCGAGACCGAGCGCACCCTGCAGGTGCTTGACTACGCCGCGCTCGTCATTTCCGGAACCGACGGCGTTCAGGCGCACACGGAAACGCTTTGGCGGCTTTTGAGAAAGCACAGCGTCCCTACGATAATTTTCGCAACTAAGATGGATCTCACGGGTGCGGATAAAAAGCGCATACTCGAGGATATACAGGAGCATTTGACGGATAACTGCATCGATTTCTCGGCAGAGCACGATGCGGCTTGGTGCGAGACCGCCGCAATGTGCGACGAGCAGACGCTTGAAAGCTACATGGAAACAGGCGGTGTTCCCGACGGCGATATCACACGTATGGTCGCCGAAAGAAAGCTCTTTCCCGTGCTGTTCGGCTCGGGACTTAAACTTGACGGCGTGGGCGAGCTTGTTCACTTCCTTGAGGACTACACCGTACAGCCGCAGTACGGCGATACCTTTGGCGCAAGGGTGTTCAAAATTCTGCGTGACACGAAGGGCACCCGCCTTACCTGCATGAAAATTACCGGCGGCAGCTTAAAAAACCGTGACGAGATAAACGGCGAAAAGGTCACGGGCATCCGCATTTACTCGGGCGCAAAGTTTGAAGCCGTCGATGAGGCGGCAGCGGGCACCGTATGCGCCGTTCAGGGCTTGTCGGAGACTTCCCCGGGGCAGGGGCTCGGCTGCGAAAGCGAGGGTACTGCGCCCATTTTGGAGCCGGTGATGGCCTACCGCATCAACCTCCCAAAGGGCGTTGACGCACGCACGGCACTTCCAAAGCTTCGGCAGCTTGAGGACGAGGATCCCATGCTGCGCATCATGTGGAACGAGCAGCTCAGGCAAATTCGTGTTCAGCTCATGGGGAGGGTGCAGACCGAGGTGCTGTGTGCGCTCATAAAGGAGCGCTTCGACATGGATGTCACGATGGATCTCGGCGGCATCATGTACCGTGAGACGATAAAAGCGCCTGTTTTAGGTGTCGGACATTTTGAGCCGCTGCGGCATTATGCCGAGGTACACTTGGTGTTAGAGCCGACCGAGCAGGGCAGCGGTATAAGCATTTGCAGCGACTGCCCCGAGGATATGCTCTCTCGCGAGTGGCAGCAGAGCATTCTCACAAGTCTCGCATCAAAGGAACACAAGGGCGTGCTCACAGGCTCGCCCATAACCGATATTCGCATCCGGCTCATCGCCGGCAGGGCGCATGTCAAGCACACCGAGGGCGGCGACTTCAGAGAGGCCGCCTGCCGTGCGGTGCGTCAGGGGCTTATGAAGGCCGAAAGCGTGCTGCTTGAGCCGTGGTATGAGTTCACGCTCGAAGTGCCGCCGGAGCAGATAGGCCGTGTAATAAGCGATATCCGCACCATGAGCGGCGAATTTGAGACCGAGAGCAGCAGTGTCATACACGGGCTTGCGCCGGCTTCCGAGCTCAACGGCTATGCCGCCGAGCTTGCGTCCTACACCTCCGGCAGGGGCAGGCTCACGACCATGCCCGCAGGGTACAGGCCCTGCCACAATACGCAGACGGTGCTCGACGGCATCGACTATGACCCCGAGGCCGACCTTGAAAATACGCCGGACTCGGTATTCTGCTCGCACGGAGCGGGTGTTGCCGTCAAGTGGGATAAGGTCGCCGAACACATGCACATAGACACCGGCTACGGCAGGGAAAAGACCTCCGAGCCTGTGTACCGCCCCCGCAACTTCAGCCTTGACGACAAGGAGCTTGAGGCGATAATGGAGCGGGAGTTCGGTCCTATCCGCCGCCGTGAGTACACCAGACCCGTGTCGGCAGCAACGCAAAATGTCGTTATCGAGCCGACGAAGCGGGAGTATCTCATCGTCGACGGCTATAACCTGCTGTTTGCGTGGGATGAACTAAACGAGCTTGCCAGGGACGACCTTGACCTTGCGAGGACACGGCTTATCAATATCCTGAAAAGCTACCGTGGCTTTAAGGACTGCGAGCTTGTCTTGGTATTCGACGGCTATAGGGTCGAGGGAAACCCCGGCGAAAAGGAAACCGAGGGTATCCACATCGCCTACACCAAACAGAACGAGACCGCCGATATGTATATCGAGAAGCTTGCAAACGACATCGGCAAAAATTACGCCGTGCGGGTCATCACAAATGACAGCCTTATCCGTCTGTCGGCGCTGCGCTCGGGCGTTCTGCGTATGTCGTCGGGCGAGTTTATAAACGAACTTAAATTTGCAAAGCAGCAGATTGCGGAGTATCTTGATGGAAAACGATGAACTTTTAAAAAGAGCGGCAGACCTGGCCGAGCGCTGCGAGCGGACATCATCCGTCACGCACACGGCGTTTTTGACGCCTGCCGAGCAGTTTGCACTCACAAAGTGGGCGGCTGCGGCAGACTGCAAAATGGTGCTCACCGGCGGACACCAAGACTGCGAGCGCAAGGCTGCATTCTTCCTGCCGTTTTATATGGAGCCGGACGATCTGGACGCTGCCGATTACATCTGCGCCGTCACCGCAAAGGCGGGCTTCGGCGAGCCTGCGCACCGTGATTATATGGGCGCTGCGCTGGGACTCGGCATCAAGCGTGAGTGGCTCGGCGATATCTGGGTGACCGGTGACACGGCAACGATATTCTGCCTGTCGAGCGTTGAGCGGCACCTGCTCGACGGGCTCGACAAGGTCGGCAGATATGGGGTAAAGACCGCAAAAATCGAACTCAACGAGCTTAAAGCGCCCGAACGCAAGGTCAAAAAGGTGACCTTTTCGGTCAAGAGCCTGCGCTTTGACGCAGTGTGCGCCGGAATGTTCAATCTCTCCCGCACCGCCGCTGCCGAGCGCATAACGGCAGGTGACGCAAGCTTAAATTACTCCGTGTGCATGAAGCTTGACAGCGCTGTTCACGAGGGCGATGTCATCTCCCTGCGAGGCTGCGGCAAGGGTACGGTCGGCGCAGCGGGCGGCATATCCAAAAAAGGGCGGCAGTTTATATCAGCAGAGATCTACAAATAATAAACAGGGCTTAACAACCCTGTTTTTATTATTTTATATATAATTCGTAAAAATATTTATATAAAACACTTGACAAATTAGAAAAATGAGACTATGATAAGCTCAAAGGGAAAAAAGAAAGGCAGACGAACATGAAAAAGACATTATACAGCTTAATGCTCAGTGAAGATGTGGTTGCCGAGGTAGACCGTCTGGCGCACCGTATGGGAACCAACCGCTCGAACCTCATCAATCAGATCCTTGCCGAGCATGTTGATCTGGTCACCCCGGAACGCAGGATAAACGACATTTTCACTGCTATCGAGCAGCTCATGACCCCGTCAAGGGAGCTTGTGCCGTTTGTCTCGCCCAATGCGATGACCATGTCGCTCAAGTCCTCACTTGAGTATAAATACCGCCCGACCGTCAAGTACGAGGTCGAGCTGTACCGTGGCGACAGCGACTGTCTCGGCGAGCTGACCGTCATTTTCCGCACACAGTCGGCGGCGCTAATCCGCTCGATGAGCGAATTTTTCCGCATTTGGAAGAGCATTGAGGATGCTCACCTGCGGCCGCTTTTGGGCGCAAACGCACCGAAGTATGCGCTTTACGACGGAAAGTTTATCCGCTCCATCGCAATTCCGAGCCGAGATTGCAGCTCCGATGAGCTTGCAAGCGTGCTTTCGGAATACATCAAGCTCTTCGACTCAATGATGAAGGGCTACCTCTCCGGACGCTTTGATGCAAGGGATATCGAGGCATGCTACTTCTCGTTGCTCAGAAGGATGGAAATTTTGATATAAGGAGGTCAGTGCCATGAATGCACAGAACTTCACCCAGAAAACAATTGAGACTATACAGACTGCGCAGTCGATGGCGCAGGAAAATCAGAACCAATATATAACGCCGGAGCACATCCTGTATGCTCTTGTCGATCAGGACGGCGGACTCATCCCGTCGCTGTTGGGCAAGATGGGCGTTGACTGCAACACCGTGCTTGCAGAGCTCGACACCGCAATTGCGGCGCTGCCCAAGGTCACGGGCGACACGGATGTGTACCTGTCCCGTGAGGCCGACAGGGTGATGCAGGCAGCCGAGAAATCGGCAAAGAGCCTCGGCGACGAGTACCTTTCCGTCGAGCATTTGATGATAGGTATTTTTGCCGCCGCAACGCCGGCAGTGAAGCGCATTTTGGCAGACCACGGCATCACGAAGTCTGCTTTTACCGCCGAGCTTGCCAAGGTCAAGAACGGCCCCGTTACGAGCGATAACCCCGAGAATACCTATGACGCACTTAAAAAGTACGGCACCGACCTTGTCGAGCGTGCCAGAAAGCAGGAACTTGACCCGGTCATCGGCCGTGATAACGAGATAAGGAATGTCGTCCGCATCCTGTCGAGAAAGACGAAGAACAACCCTGTTCTCATAGGCGAACCCGGTGTCGGCAAGACCGCCATCGCCGAGGGGCTTGCCCAGCGTATCGTGCGTGGTGATGTCCCCGAAGGACTTAAGGATAAGACGATATTCTCGCTGGATATGGGCGCACTGATAGCCGGTGCAAAGTACCGCGGCGAATTTGAGGAGCGTCTGAAGGCCGTTCTGGAGGAGATCAAGCAGTCCGAGGGCAAGATAATCCTCTTTATCGATGAGCTGCACACCATAGTCGGCGCCGGCAAGACCGAGGGCAGCATGGACGCAGGCAACCTGCTCAAGCCTATGCTTGCACGAGGCGAGCTGCACTGCATCGGTGCGACAACGCTCGACGAGTACCGCAAGTATATCGAAAAGGACGCAGCTCTTGAGCGTAGGTTCCAGCCTGTCATGGTCGATGAGCCGACGGTCGAGGACACGATATCCATTCTCCGTGGCCTCAAGGAGCGCTACGAGGTGTACCACGGCGTTCGCATCCACGATAACGCCCTTGTCGCCGCCGCAACGCTTTCCGACCGCTATATAACCGACCGTTTCCTGCCTGATAAGGCAATTGACCTTGTCGATGAGGCATGTGCACTCATCCGCACGGAGATAGACTCCATGCCCGCAGAGCTTGACGATGTCCGCCGCAAGATAATGCAGCTCGAGATCGAGGAAATGGCGCTTAAGAAGGAGACCGACCGTCTCTCGATGGAGCGTCTTGAAAAGCTCAGCGAGGAGCTTGCAAACCTCAAGGATAAGTTCAAGGAGCAGAAGTCCCGCTGGGAAAGTGAGAAGAGCAGTGTTGATGAGGTCAAGAACCTCAAGGCCGAGATCGAGAAGATGCACGCCGATATCGAGAATGCCCAGCTCAGATACGAGTATGAGACCGCCGCAAAGCTCAAGTACTCCGACCTGCCCGCACTTGAGCGTAAGCTCCAAGAGGCGGAGAAAAACAGCGAGGAGCGCAAGTCAAACAGCATGGTGCATGACACCGTGACCGAAGAGGAGATAGCCGGTATCGTCGCAAAGTGGACGGGCATCCCCGTGGCAAAGCTCATGGAGGGCGAAAGAGAAAAGCTTTTGCACCTTGACGATGTTCTTCACCGCAGGGTGATAGGCCAGGACGAGGCCGTGCAGAAGGTCACCGAGGCCATTTGGCGCTCCCGTGCCGGTATCGCAGACCCGAACCGTCCCATCGGCAGCTTCATGTTCCTTGGCCCGACCGGCGTCGGCAAGACGGAGCTTGCAAAGGCGCTTGCCGAGTGCCTGTTTGACGATGAGCACAACATCGTGCGTATCGATATGACCGAGTACATGGAGAAATTCTCCGTCTCCCGCCTTATCGGTGCACCTCCCGGATATGTCGGCTATGACGAGGGCGGCCAGCTGACCGAAGCCGTGCGCAGAAAGCCGTATTCCGTCGTCCTGTTCGATGAGATCGAAAAGGCGCATCCGGATGTTTTCAACATTCTGCTGCAAATCCTTGACGATGGCAGAATTACCGACTCTCAGGGCAGAACGGTCGACTTCAAGAACACCATCATCATCATGACCTCTAACCTCGGCAGTCAGTATCTGCTCGACGGCATCGACGATGACGGCAATATCACAGAGGACGCTAAAAACAGCGTGTTCGGCGAGCTGCGCAGACAGTTCAGACCGGAGTTCCTCAACCGTCTTGACGAGATCATCTGCTTCAAGCCCCTCACCAAGACAGAGCTTAACGGCATCATCGATATCCTTACGGAATCGCTCAAAAAGCGTCTTGCCGACAAGACCTTGGGTCTTGAGATCACCGACGCCGCAAAGCAGCTCATCATCGAGCGTGGCTTTGACCCCGTGTTCGGCGCAAGACCGCTCAAGAGATACCTGCAGGCAAGCGTTGAGACGCTTATCGCAAAGACGATACTGTCCGGCGAGATGGAAGCCGGCCATGTCATCACGATCGATGTCGAAAACGGCGAGCTCGTTTGCAAATGATAAGAAAAAATCCCGAATCTTCACTGATTCGGGATTTTGTATTTATTGTCTTCAAAAAATTCGAGCACGACTTCGATAAAACGCTCCGTTGCCGGTGACGGGCGACGGCCTTTCTTGACGGCAACGCCGATATCACGGTACTGCGGCGGATCAAACTCTTTAAGGCAGATGTTAAACGGCATGCGCTTTGTAACAAGCTCCGAGAGCATCGAAACTCCCAGACCGCTTTCGACCATCGCCATGACCGAGTAGTCGTCGTTGACCTCGCAATAGGTGCTCAGCGGCGAGCTTATAAGGTCCTTGAAGCTTTCATATATCTTCGAGACCTCGTTGTTCGACTCCTCCGTGAGCCTGACGATGCGTTCCTGACTCAGATTCGCCATAGGGTAGACCCTTGCATCCGCCAGCGGGTGATCCGGCGGCAGAACGGCGAGCATACGGTCACGCATGAGCATCGTAACATCAAGGTCGGGCGAGAACGGGGCGCTTATAAAGCCGCAGTCAATTTCGCCAGCGCACAATGCGTCCTCGGTGTCCGAATACTCCATGTTCTGAAGCTGAAAGATTATCCTCGGATAGCGCAGCTCAAACTCCTTGAGTATCGCAGGCAGGCACTGCGTGGAAAAGCTCGAGCACGAGCCGATGCGGATGAAGCCGGTCTCCAGACCCTTGAGGGCGTTTGCCTGCTCCTGCAATGCCTCGAAGCGAGAGCACATTTCCTTTATATACGGCAGCAGCATAACACCGTCGGACGACAGTGACAGGCCGCCCCTGTTTCTGCGCAGAAGATTGAGGTTCCAGTCATCCTCGAGGTCGGCGATCATGCGACTGACGGCGGACTGGGTGTAGCCCATTGCCTCGGCCGCCTTGGTAATGCTGCCGAGCTCGGCCACCTTGACGAATGCCTGATATTTCTGTATCGCCATAAAAACCTCCCAATACTCATTATTCATGCCGCAGCATGAGGGTATGCGTTTGTGTAATACTCGGTCAGTATAACCTATCTGTAAAGAATAATCAAGAGTGAATAAATTAACTATATTCCAAAAAATCATAATCAGTATGATTTTTATTCTCTTGCGTAATAGGGACGCACAGTGTATATTATAGCCGAAGCGAAGACAGATACACGATTTGTCCATACTTTCTTTATTATCCTTCAGGAACTCTCCATCCTGATAAATAATTATCTCCATCTCCCCAATTGTTCGGCACTGTTACCGACCGGTGCCGTCAAAAAAAGACTGACGCAGATTTTTCTGCGTCAGTCTTTTTTTGTTTGATTACTTGTCGAAGGAATCGACGCTTGCCATGAACAGGCTGTTTTCGGCATCCGAGGGGATGAGGAAGCCGTTTCTCGGCGAGACGGAGAAATCCTCGACGGCGGGGCCGTCCATGAGGCAGCTGCGCTTGAACTGCTGCGAGAAGTAGCGCTTGCAGTAGCTGCGCATCCACTTGATAAGCTCCTCGTCGGTAAACTCGTCGCCGTATGCGACCTTTGCGATACGCAGGGTCTTTGCGGGGCTGAAGCCGCAGATCATCATCTTGTGGGTGAAGAAGTCCTGCAGGCTGTAAGAGCCGACATTCTCCTCGCTCTTCTGCTCGATCTGATCGTCGTGGATGGGCAGCAGCTCGGGCGTTACCGGGCAGTCGAGAACATCCCACAGTGCATCGGCAAGGACCTTGTCCTCGGTGTGCTGGGCAATGTATCTCACGCCTGCGCGAACCTGAGTTTTGGTAAGACCCATGTTGACATCGTACATGCTGGTGTGGTCGCCGTTGTAGGTGCACCAGCCGTCGACAAACTCGCTGAGATCCTCGGTGCCGACATCAAGACCGTTGACCTTGTTTGCAATGTCCATGAGCACCTGCGTGCGCTCACGAGCCTGAGCGTTTTCAAATGCGATGGAGTAGTCGTCGTGGGCATGGCCGATATCGTCAAAGTGCTTGTACACGCTCTCGCCGATATCGATTACACGAACCTCGGCACCGACCTGCTCGGCAACGATGATGGCATTGGACTTCGTGCGGGAGGAGGTGCCGAAGCAGGGGAGGGTGCAGGCAACGACATTCGTTGAAGGCAGTCCCATTCTCTTCATTGCCTCGGCGCAGACCATGACGCACAGGGTCGAGTCAACGCCGCCGGAGATGCCGACGACGCAGTGGTCGAGATTTGCATACTCCATGCGCTTTACAAGGCCGGACACCTGAATGTCTATCATGCGACGGCAGTAGTCGCCCATGTCCTTTTCGTACTCGGGCAGATGCGGCAGCTTGCGGTAGCTGCGGGTAAGCTCGGTCTCGGCAAACTCCGTGCCCCACGAAACCTCGAAGTGGGGGTACTTGCCTGTGCCGTAGATCTTTTCCTTTCTGCGCAGGTTCTCAAGGTAATCAATGTCGAGCTCGGTGATGACCATGCAGTCGGCACACTCATCGGAAGCAAGCACGCTGCCGTTTTCGGCGACCATGCACAGACCGGAGAAAACATTGTCGGTCGTCGATTCGCCCTTGCCGGGGGCGGCAAGGATCATGCCGCACTTGAGGTGCTTGGAGCGGTACTTGATATCCTCTGTTGCATCGTGGGTGGAGTAGACCGTTGCGGGGAAGGACGCCATGCTTGCGATAACGGTTGCACCTGCAAGAGCGTGGCGTGCAGCGGGAGACTCAATTGCCTTTGCGTCATTGCCAAGCTCAACGGCCACGGAAAGACCGGGCAGCACGGAGCTTGTGAACAGCGCCTCGCTGCTCAGGAAGCAGTCAAACAGACCGCTTACATCGGCGTTTACATCCACGCTTGAAAACAGTGTGCCGTCGACCTCGGTGCGGGGAACCATGCCTAAAAGCTCACCGTTGCAGATAACTGCGGCAACGCTGTAAAGGCAGCCGCCACGGGGAGCGTAGGGCAAACCGACTATTGCTAAAATGTCCAGACCGCGGGTGGCCTCGATGACCTTGACGAGGGCGTTTTCCGCACCTCTTAAAATTACGCTGTGACCGATGAGATCATAGCAGGAGCAGCCCGTGAGGGTCAGCTCGGGAAAAACGATGATCTTGACGCCCTTGTCGGCGGCAGACTTGATGCAGTCGATGACACGACCGGCATTATAGTCTGCGTCTGCAACACGAATGACAGGGGACGCCGCTGCGACTTTAACAAATCCGTCTTTCATTTTTTTGCCTCTTTCTCTATGATAAATAAGTTTTCGCCGTAGTAGTGGGTGATGGCCTTGCTTGATTTTTCAAAGCCTGCGTCACTGATTATTATCTTCAGCTTGTCGCCGGAAATGTAACAGTCCTCAATGCCTTCAAGCCTCGGGAAAAGGTTCGTTTCAAGCTCCGTTTTAAGCTCGTCTAAGTGCTGGGCGTAATACTGCGAGTCGTGGGGCACGGTGTAGCCCTCAACGGGCGCCTTCGCCGTGAAGCATATGACGAGAAACGCAGCGAAAATGCCGAGAAACAGCACACAGCCGGCAGGCTTTATCCACTTTACAAATTGCTCTCCGGCGGTCATATCAGAACTTTACACGCTCGGCGATGTAATCTCTTACCTCGCTGATGGGGATGCGAACCTGCTCCATGCTGTCACGCTCACGCACGGTGACGCAGTGGTCGGCTTCGTCGGTCTCTGTGCCGACGGTGTTGAAGTCGAAGGTGATGCAGAAGGGGGTGCCTATCTCGTCCTCACGGCGGTAGCGCTTGCCGATAGAGCCGGTCTCGTCATAGTCGACCATGAACTCCTTGGAAAGCTCTCTGTAAAGCTCCATGGCGGGACCTGTGAGTATCTCCTTCTTTGAAAGCGGCAGTATGGCGCACTTAAAGGGAGCAAGAGCGGGATGCAGATGCAGTACGGTGCGGACATCGTCGTTGCCCTTCTTATCCTGACCGACGACCTCCTCATCGTATGCCTCGCACAGGAATGCAAGCGCAACACGGTCGCAGCCGAGCGACGGCTCGATGACATAGGGAATGTAATGCTCGTTGGTCTCCTGATCGAAGTAGGTCAGATCCTTGCCGGATGCCTCCTGATGGCGACCGAGGTCATAATCGGTGCGGTCGGCAATGCCCCACAGCTCGCCCCAATCGGTGAACGGGAAGGCGTATTCTATATCGGTAGTTGCACGGGAGTAGAACGCAAGCTCGGCAGGCTCATGGTTACGCAGACGGAGGTTTTCCTCCTTGATGCCCAGAGACAGCAGCCAGTTTTTGCAGAAGTCTTTCCAGTAAGCGAACCACTCAAGGTCGGTGCCCGGCTTGCAGAAGAACTCGCACTCCATCTGCTCAAACTCACGGGTACGGAAAATGAAGTTGCCCGGGGTGATCTCGTTGCGGAATGCCTTGCCGACCTGGCAGACACCGAACGGCAGCTTTTTGCGGGTGGTGCGCTGGATGTTTGCGAAGTTTACGAAAATGCCCTGAGCGGTCTCGGGACGCAGGTAGCAGGTGGAGCTGGAGTCCTCGGTAACGCCGATGGCAGTTTTGAACATGAGGTTGAACTTGCGGATGGGAGTGAAGTCGTGCTTGCCGCAGACGGGGCAGATGACATCCTCGTGGGATGCGATAAATGCGTCCATCTCGTCAAAGCTCATTGCATCGACATTGACCTCGTGGTGCTCCTCGGCGATGAGCTTGTCGGCTCTGTGGCGGGATTTGCAGGCCTTGCAGTCGAGCAGAGGGTCGGAGAAGCTGGACACATGGCCGGTGGTGACCCAAGTCTGGGGGTTCATGATGATGGCGGCGTCAAGACCGACATTGTAGGGGCTTTCCTGAACGAACTTCTTCAGCCAGGCCTTCTTGACATTGTTCTTGAACTCCACGCCGAGCGGGCCGTAGTCCCAGCTGTTTGCAAGTCCGCCGTAGATCTCGCTTCCTGCGTAAACATAGCCACGGTTTTTGCACAGGGCAACGATCTTGTCCATTGATTTTTCGGAATTTTTCATTTTTACATCCTTTCCTGCGGCTGGCTGCCGCAGCAAATATTTTATTAAGACACAATGCTTGTCTACAAACAATAACTATACCATGTATACAGCATTTTTACAACTAATGATAATAATAAAACAAGCCCCGAAAACGGGGCTTGCAGTGTATTTATCAGTAGTCGACAGGCTCGCTGAACGGCTTTTCGAGGCACTCGGGGTGCTCGAGAATGTATTTGAGCAGTCTCACGCTCTTTGAGTAGTAGTAGCCGTCGGCAATGCGCTCGTCGATGGTCAGACCGAGGTCAACGCTGTTTCTGAACTCGACATTACCCTCATCGTCGTAGAACGGGCGCTTTTTCGTCTCGCCCACGATGACAAACAGCGAGGCAGTGCCCCAATTGCTCAAGTGGTGGTAGCCGCTGCGCAGCTTGATAGAGCCGAGGTTTGATAAAATGACGGAAGCGTAGTTGAGGTCAGTCTCTATGAGAAACTGCGGCACGAGACCGTGTCTGTCGAGCCAGCGGAGTATCATAAAGATGAACTTAAGTATGGGGCGGGGTATCTTCCTGAGGATATCCATAGCGTCGCTTGAGGCATCGCCGCCGCCCTTTTTGACGGTGGTTATCTGCTTGTACAGATCCTCACGCAGGGTGTCAATGGTGGTGCTTTCGTTTGCGTGAATAAATGCCATGCCCTCTTCGGAGGTGTCCTCAAAGCGCTTTTTGACAACGAATGCTGCGCTTAGGTCATTGCGCTGATACATGTTTTTGTTCGCAATGAAGCGGTTGAGCTTGGGTCTGAGCACGATGACCTTGAGTATCGCCGCAACCATAATGTGGAAAAGTGTGAACTTAAATTCGGGATTTTCGGCATTGCGCTTTGCGAGGTATGCGTCAATGTTCGTAAGGTCGATGCGCTCGGAGATATACGCCTCATTGTCGCTGCGATTGATATATATCATCGGCATGATGATGTGCATGCTGTCAATGTCACGCAGAAGCTTACCGTCTCTGCGGTCACCGAGGCGCCTTCTTGTGTCGCTCATATTCTATACCCCTTTGTAAACTATTTTTAGAATTATGTATAGATTTTAGCACATAAACCCGAGATGTCAAGAATATATCTCTTGACACGGACAAAGCCGTGGTATACATTCAAATGTAAATTCTTAAACGGCGAACTGTTTTGAGGTGTGTTGGCATATGGGGTTTGCGGACATTTTTCTTATCGGCGTTGCACTTAGCATGGATGCCTTCGCCGTCAGTATCTGCAAGGGGCTGTCGGTGCAGAAGGTGCAGCTTAAGCATATGCTTATTGCCGGACTGTATTTCGGCGCTTTTCAGGCGCTCATGCCGCTTATAGGCTTTCTTCTCGGCTTTAAGCTTGAGGATTTTATCCGGAGCATCGACCACTGGATAGCGTTCGTGCTGCTGGCGATAATCGGCGGTAACATGATAAAGGAAGCACTGAGTAATGACGAGGAGGAGCATGACGCAAGCTTTGCGTTCAAGGCCATGCTGCCGCTTGCTGTCGCAACGAGCATCGATGCACTGGCTGTCGGCATAAGCTTTGCGTTCCTCGGCGTTGATATCGTTCCTGCGGCGCTGCTTATCGGCGTTACGACCTTCGTTTTGTCGGCTGTGGGTGTGTATGTCGGCAATGCCTTCGGCGCAAAATACAAGTCAAAGGCCGAGCTTGTCGGCGGCGTTGTCCTCATACTCATCGGATTAAAAATACTGCTGGAGCATCTTGGGATAATCTAAATGTCTAAACTCAAAAACTACATTTCCATAATCATAATGCTTGCGCTCATCGCCGTTGTCGGTGTGCTGCTTTTAACGGGCGTTTTGGATGTTGACGAGACGATAGCCGCCGTGAGGGACAATAAGCCCGCTGCTCTGCTGGCGATACTGGCGCTGTTTGCCGTCAAGGGCTGCTCGATGGTCATCCCGTTTGCGGCGGTGTGCATCGGTACATCGCTCGTATTTGATCTCAAAATGGCGATGGCGATCAACATCGTCGGCACGGCGCTTTGCGTTTCGGTGTCGTACCTTATCGGCAGGTTTTCAAAAGAGCTGACCTTCGACAAGGCGATAGCAAAGTACCCGAAGCTCAAGAAATATTTCGACAATGCGGGTGAGTACAGCTTTACCTTCTGCTTTGCGCTTCATACTCTGCATCTGTCCACCGAGGCGCAGGGCGTGCTGTTCGGGCTTTTGCGCACGCCGTATTTTGCGTATCTTGCAGGCTCGATGCTTGCGCTGCTTCCGAGCCTTGCGTATTTCACCGTCCTCGGCGATAACTTCGACTTAAAAAATCCGCTGTTTTGGGCTTTTCTTGCCGTCGATCTGCTTACGGTCGTAATCGGACTTATCTACGCAAAGCGCAATATAATAGACGGAAAAGGCAAAGGCAAAAAGAACTAAGAAAACTAGGCGTAGCGGGTCAAATCCAATACGCAGCAGGGGGAGTGTGAGGGGGACAAGGTCCCGCCTCAAATTCGATAAATAGCCATCAAAAACGCCTGTTAAGGCTTTTTGACGAGCATAGCGAGATTTTTCGTGAAGCAAAGCTTCACAAAAAATGTGGCGTTTTTTGAAGCGTGCAAAAAGGTCATGGACTTTTTTGCACGCTGAAAAGGACAGGTCGTGAGACCTGCCCTTTTTATTTCAGCATTTGACTTGTGAACACGATATCCTCGCTGCCTATGCCGATGATATCGCCGGTGAACAGTCGCTCCTTACGCTCAATACGGCGGCCGTTGAGATATGTGCCGTTCGTAGAGTTTAGATCCGTCAGGTAATAGTGTGAATCGATGTACTCTATTTTACAATGTACCCTTGAAACCTTCGGGGAGGAATAGATAAAGTCGCAGTCTGCGCCCCTGCCGAATATCCACACCGTCTTACCGCTTCTCGGTGCGGCGGCGGGGACATTCACGGTTTTTTCGCCGGGATTATGAAAGAAGTCGAAAAGCTCCTTGAATTTTGCGTCAGCCATACGGCACCTCCGAACTGTACCACATCATGTAATCAGTATAGCATATGTTTTGCAGTTGGCAAACATAAAATCGTTTTTTTGTTAGCAAATTGTGCGTACCGTCGATACAGCGTGTTGAATAAACAGCGTATTTGGTATAAAATAAAAAAACAATTCTCTCCGTTCGGGTGAAAACATGAAAAAGATCGCACTGTGGGAGGCCAAGCATCCCAAAACGGTACTTTTGCTTGCACTGCTGCTGCTCATTCCGGCGCTCATCGGCTTTGTCTGCACGGGCGTTAACTACGATATCCTGTCGTACCTGCCGGATGAACTGGAGTCTATGCAGGGCGAGCAGGTGCTCGACGAGACATTTAATACGGCCGGCATATCCATCGTCATAACCGAGGATATGCAGCCTAAATATACCCTTGCGCTCAAAAACGAGATACTCAAGGTCGAGGGTGTCTCCTCGGTCATATGGGTCGATACGCTTGCTGATATCGGCATACCCGCCGATGCATTGCCGGATGTTCTCAAGAACATTTTCTACAGTGCCGACGGCACAAAGACCATGATGCTCGTACGCTACGACCCCGCAGGCGGCGAGGGCAGCGACCTGAAGGCCATTGCGCAGATAAAAACACTTCTGGGCGAAAATGCGTTCATGAGCGGACTGTCGGTCATTGTTGACGACACGAGGGAAATTTGCGACAGCCAGGCACCGCTATACATCGCCGTTGCCGTTGCACTTGCGCTTGCGGTGATGGCGCTCATGATGGAGTCGTGGTTTCAGCCGCTCATCGTCCTGCTGTCACTGGGCATTGCCGTACTTTACAACATGGGCACGAACTTCTTCCTCGGGGAGATTTCGTTTATAACCCAATGCGTTGCGGCAGTCCTGCAGCTTGGCGTTACGATGGATTATTCCATTTTCCTTATAGACCGCTATTCCGAGGAAAAGGAGCATTACCCCACCCGTGAGGAGGCCATGGCCGCCGCCGTCACCAAGAGCTTTGCCGCCTTGGCGGGCAGCTCGCTGACCACGGTGTTCGGCTTTCTTGCGCTGTGCTTCATGCACTTAAAGCTCGGCTTTGATATCGGCTTTGTCATGGCAAAGGGCGTTTTGTTCGGTATACTCACCGTTGTGTTCGTCCTGCCGTCTATCGTGCTCATTTTCGAAAAGCAGATACTCAAGTACCGCCACCGCAGCTTTATCCCCGACCTTACGAAGGTCAATATGTTTACGCTCAAGCACAAAAAAGCCTTTGCGCTCATCTTCCTGCTGCTTTTGGCGCCGAGCTATCTTATCCAAAAGGACATTGACCTATATTAAAGCATGAACAAGGCGCTGCCCGGGTACCTAACCTCCATGCAGGGCTTTGAAAAGCTCAAAAACGACTTCGACATGGCGTGCACGCAGTTTGTGATAGTTGACGATTCCATTCCGGCGGCAAAGCTCATGGAGATGGAGAAAAAGCTCGAGAACATGGACGGAGTGAGCTCGCTTCTTGCGTATAACTCCATCGTCTGCCCTGCGATACCGGACGATATCCTGCCGGACGAAATTATGCAGCTTTGCAAGCAGGACGGCTTGCAGCTGTTTCTCGTTAACTCCAAATTTGACCCTGCAACACCGGAGCTGACGGCGCAATTGCAGCAAATGGAGCAGATAGTCAAGAGCTACGACCCCAACGCCTACATAACCGGCGAGGGCGCAATAGAGCAGGGACTTATCGACACCACGGACCGTGACTTTGCAGTCACGGCGGCGCTCTCTGTTGCGGCGATATTTATACTTATCGCCATTGTGTTCAAATCCGTGACCCTGCCGATAATTCTCGTTTTGTCCATCGAGCTTGCCATCTGGCTCAACTTGTCGCTGAGTGTTATCATGGGCAAGGAGGCTTCGTTTGTCGACCCCACGGTCATAAACTGCATCCAGTTAGGCGCAACGGTCGACTATGCGATTTTGCTCACTACGAGGTTCCGTGAGGAGCTGCGCTTTGCGCCCAAGCAGGAGGCCATGCTCAAGGCCGTCAAAATGGCGCAGACCTCATCTACATTTCCTGCCTGCCGTGGATGGAGCTGACCGCGCTTACAAACGAGCGGGATTTTGACCCGGATGATGCCGTACCGCGCATCGCGTGGGGAAAATTCCGTGAGCGCGACGGCAGAAAAATACTTGGTATGTCCATGGAGCTTAACCACCGCTTCACCGACGGCGTGCATATCGGCTTATTCAGTCAGGCGCTGGATAATTTAATGGCGCAGCTGATGTAAACATTTTGTGAATTATAGAAAATCCGGCAGAATCGTTCACATAATGGCATTACACTGACAGAGGACAGGGGCTTGTCCCCTGTCAATTTTATTTGTACGGAGATTTTGAGATGAAACACAAAAATTTGATTGCAATGCTGCTTGCGCTGATGCTGCTGCTTAGCATTTCGGCGTGCGGCAAGGATAATACCCAGCCCGAGCCAAGCGCAGCCGCGCAAACGCAGCCGGTCTCGGCATCCGAAACGCAGCCGGATTACCGCATCACGGCAAGTCTTGAAGCTGCCGACGCCGAAAACAAGGAGCTTGCAGCGCGCTTGACGGAAACCTGCGTCATCAGCTTTACCAACACAAGCGGCGATACATGGGACAGCGTCTGCCTGCGCGACTATGCCGCGTCAAACCTCGAGCTTGAAAACAGCGCAAGCGGCAGCGAGCTGTACACCCCCGGCAGCATACGCGGCGTTAAGGATGCGCAGGGCAACGAGCTGAGCTTTGAGACAGGCAACGATAAATCCGTAGTTTATGTTAAGCTCGCTTCGCCGCTTAAATCCGGTGAGCGCACAAGCATCAGTGTCGATTACGCCACCGAGATACCGTCATGCAGGGAACGCCTGTGCTGGGCACCGAACGGTGATGATTTTGCCGGTGCAAGCACCGTGTGCCTGTCTCAGGCATACCCGGTCCTTGCCGAGTATACAGACGGCAAATGGAACGAAGCACCCTATATCACAGACGGGGAATGCTTCTACTCGCCATGCGGCAATTTTGAGATGACGCTCACCGCGCCGGAGGGCTACACCGTGATATCCACCGGCAGCGAAACGCAAAATTCCGACGGAACATGGACCTTGAAGGCTGAAAAGGTTCGCGATTTTGCCGTAATAGCCGGCAACGGCTTTGAAAAGCTCAGCGCCAAAGCCGGCGATGTCATCGTCAACAGCTGGTATTATTCCGGCAGCGACAGCGACAAATTGCAAGGCGAGGTCTCGCTCAAGGCGGCGGTCGACGCGGTCAATGCGTTTGAAAGCGCGTGGGGAGAGTACCCCTACAAAACGCTTGATGTGGCGCAGACACCCTACGATGCCGGCGGCATGGAATATCCGGGGCTTGTGCGCATTGCAGATTCCTTCGCCGACGGTCTTTCCGGCGAGGGAGATAAGAGCCTGCGCCTTGATGTTGCGCACGAGGTCGCGCACGAATGGTTCTACGCCGTCGTCGGCAACGACCAGTACCGCGAGGCGTGGCTGGACGAGAGCTTTGCCGCTTTCGGTGAGCTTGTGTATCAGCTTTACACCGGCGAAAGCGAAGCGGATGTGCAGGCGAGTGTTGATTCGCTTGACTGCACGATAAAGCAGAAGTACATTGACCTTTCCTTCGATGAGTATTACAGCGAGGAAAGCGGCGGCGAGGATTATGTGAGCGCCGTGTACAAGGTAGGCCCCGTGTTTTTGTGGAAGCTGCGTCAGGCGATGGGGCAGGACAGCTTTGACGGCTTCATGCGCACATGGTATCAGGAGCATATGTTCGGTGAGGTGACCACCGGGGAATTCCGCACGGCGGTGACCAAGGCATCGGGCAGCGCCGAGGTCAGGTCCCTGCTCGACGAATATCTGTCGCCGACCGAATAAAAACGAAAAAACAGGCAATGCAATGCACTGCCCCAGTAAAAACGGACAATAGACAAAACACCCCCTATGTAGGAAAATTAAAGTACTACATAGGGGGTATTGCTATGCCAAGAAAATATGAAAAAGAGCAAGATCTGCTGCCAGTTGTAAAGGACATGGTAGAGGCTGGCTACACATACCGACAGATAGCAGGCAAACTTGGATTAGGCGGAAAAGAAGTCATAGAAGAGCTTCTGAAAAGAGAACGCAGGAAGGCGGCTCATGGTGTGGTACGCAAAATGTCTCAAGAAGAAGCCTTGAAGCGGATAGTGACGGAGTATCCGGAGTATACGAAGGACGCAATGCAAATCATCAAGGACAACGGAGATTTGATTCAGTTTCTGTCAGTTCTGGACGAGTATTAAGCACTCAGGCACAAGATATGATTCGTTCACGCGGCGTTGATGTTGTTGGAACACAAGATGTTTCGGCAAACAGTGACGCGTTTTCTGTTGCCTTGAACGAGTCAAGAGCGGCGAACACACAAAACGGATGGGCTGTGTCTCCGCAAGACGCAAACAAATTGCAAGGTAAGCGCCTGCTCATGGATGCAAACGGGACAATCGGTCTTGCTATAACTTCTGACGGCGATATTGAGGCTGTGTTCAAAAACAATACACTAAACAAAACCAGCCACGCAATGGACGGAGTTATGCCGCAAGCGCTTGCACTTGGCGGCGCAAAGTTAGATTGCTACGGCGAAAAATTGGTTAACACATATGAGCGATACGGCTTCATCATTCATTATTCATTGAAAAATAATGAAAAATGAATAATACAAAAGAAAAATCCTGCCGGAAGTCCGACAGGATTTTTCTTTTGGCACGCCGCAAGGGATTCGAACCCCTGACCTTCTGGTCCGTAGCCAGACGCTCTATCCAGCTGAGCTAGCGGCGCTTATCGCTTAACGCCTAAATATATTAGCACGGCAGCCGGATAATTGCAAGTGTTTTTTGCGGATTTTAGTATTATTTTTTCAAAACCAGCAGTTTTACATGCCTATGGAGCTCGAAACTGCGTCTACGACCTCACCCATGGTTTTGAGGGTCTTGCCGATGATGTTCTTGCTGGTTTTCTTGCCGGTGGTCATGGTCGCAACTGCGATGCTGCCGACGGTCACGCCGATGCCCATGCCGAGTAAGAAGTTCGATTTCTGCATTGTTTACACCTCCGTAACATAGTATGTCCAGAATTGTTTTGCTACATCGCAGAAATATGTGCTATAATAACTACATATTTTCAATTTGAAAGGATGAGCCATGAGCGTGAGAATTTTGGCCGTCGGCGATGTCTGCGGCGAGCCGGGCCTTGATTATTTGAATAAAAACCTGCGCAGGATACGCAAAGAGATGGAGATCGATTTTGTCGTCGTCAACGGCGAGAACGCAAATGTTGTCGGCATAACGCCGAGACAGGCGGATATGATATTCCATGCCGGAGCGGATGTCATCACCCTCGGCAACCACACTTGGACACGCACTGAGCTGCGTCCCTATCTGGAGGAGCGGCGCAAGATACTGCGTCCGGCAAACTGCGCACCGCAGTGCCCGGGCAGAGGCATCGATGTGTATAAGACCTCGTTCGGCGATGTGTGCGTTATGAGTCTGATGGGGCACTTTACCCTCGATACGAACACCGACAATCCATTTGTCATTGCCGACGGCTACATGGAGGAGATACGGGAGAAGATAATCTTAGTTGACTTCCACGCCGAGGGCACGAGCGAAAAGCGTGCAATGGGCTTTCTGCTTGACGGCAGAGTCAGCGCCGTTTGGGGAACGCACACGCATGTGCAGACCTCGGACGCCGAGGTGCTGCCCAACGGCACGGGCTATATAACCGATCTCGGCATGACCGGTGCGATCTACTCCGCCATCGGCATCGACCCCGAGCAGTCGATAGGCAAGTTCATGGGTGATCCCCCGAGACGCTACGATTCGGCAAAGGGTCCCGCTAAATTGGAGGGCTGCATTTTTGAAATTGACCCCGAGACGGGAAAATGCCTTAAAGCGGAGGGAATAAGACTTAAATGAGCAGAATAAGGATACTCCACGCCGCCGATCTGCACCTCGACTCGCCGTTCGAGGGCTTGCCTGCCGCAAAGGCGGCACAGCGCAGACAGGAGCAGCGTGAGCTTTTGAAAAAGATGGCGAATACCGCCGAAGCAGAGCAAGTGCAGCTCGTCCTGCTGTCGGGCGATCTTCTCGACTCCGACAGCGCATACACCGAGACCGCCGAGGAACTCGTGCGTGCGCTCGGCAGCATGAGCGTGCCCGTGATAATTTCCCCCGGAAACCACGATTTTTATTCACGCCGCTCGCCCTATGCAAGACTCACCTTCCCCAAAAATGTTTATATCTTCACCGAAAACCGCATCCAATGCGTTGAACTTGCACAGCTTGGCGTGCGTGTGTGGGGCGCAGCGTTCACGGATAAGTACAGTCCCGCACTTCTGAGCGGCTTTTCCGCCGAAAAGAAGAACGGCGTTTTAGACCTCATGTGCATCCACGGCGAGGTCGGCAAGGGAACTCAGTATAACCCCATAACGACGCAGGATATCGCAGCATCTAACATGGATTACATAGCTCTCGGGCACATCCACCAAGCCTCCGGCCTGAATAAGGCGGGCAATACATATTACGCATGGCCGGGCTGCCCCGAGGGCAGAGGCTTTGACGAGTGCGGCGAAAAATTTGTGTACATCGTCGATGTTTCCGACACCGGCTGCAATATAAAGCCTGTGTCGCTTGCCGAGCGGCGGTATGAGATACTGCCTGTTGAGCTTGGCGACAAAGCTCCGCTTACGGCAGTGCAGGAAGCGCTGTCCGGCGACACGCAGAGGGATATCTACCGCATCATACTCCGAGGTGAAACCGACGAAGCGCCGGATATAAACGCTCTGCGTCAGGCACTGGAGGAGCGGTTTTACAGTCTGCAGCTTCGTGACGAGACCGTTCTGCGCCATGATATCTGGGAGCGCTCCGGCGAGGACAGCCTGCGTGGCCAGTTCCTGCAAAGACTCAGGAGTGCATACGACAAGGCAAAGGATGAAACCGAGAGGGAGATCATAGTCCAGGCGGCTCGCTGGGGCTTGGCTGCCCTTGACAAGCGTGAGGAGGTGGTCACCCATGACGATCAATAAGTTGACGGCGTCCTTCGGTAAGCTTGAGGGCAAGAGCCTTGAGCTGAACGAGGGCTTAAATGTTATCTGCGCACCCAACGAGAGCGGAAAAAGCACATGGTGCGCCTTTATCCGTGCAATGCTCTACGGTGTCGACAGCTCCGAGCGCCAAAAGACCGGCTACCTGCCGGACAAGCTGCGCTACGCCCCATGGTCGGGAGCAGCCATGCAGGGCGAGATGGAGCTTTCAGCGGGCGGTAAGGATATAACCATAACGAGAACGACAAAATTAAAATCTGCGCCTATGCGCGAGTTTTCCGCCGTTTACACGGGAACGAATGTTCCCGTTGACGGACTTGACGGCAGCAATGCCGGCGAGGCGCTCACCGGCGCAAGCAAAGAGGTTTTCCGCCGCAGCGCCTTTGTCGAGCAGGGCTCGATAGCATTCACCGGCAGCCCGGAGCTTGAAAAACGCATAAATGCAATAGTTTCCACAGGCGACGAGGGCTGCTCGTTCAGTGAAGCCGACACCCAACTCAGAGTTTGGCTGCGCTCACGGCGATACAACACCCGGGGCAAGCTCCCCGAACTTGAAAAGCGGATGACGGAGACGAAAAACCGTCTTGCCGAGCTTGACACTGCCGCAGCGGAAAGCGAGCGGCTGACAGAGCAGTTAGAGCAGGGCAGGGAGACATGCAAAAAGCTTGAAGAAGCCGTGGCCGAGAAGCGCAAGACCATTCGCCGTGAGGCACTTTTGAAGCTGCATGATATCCGCAGCGAGATAACCGCCGCAAGCGATGCGCATGAAGCCGCCGCCCAAAAGCGTGACGGCTGCCGTGCGGCTCTCAGCGGCAGTCTCCTCGGCAACAGAGCGCCGCAGGAGGCAGAGTCCGATGTCAAGGCGGATATTGCCAAGAGCCTTGAGCTCAAGGCGGCGTCCGAAATTAAGTCGAATCCCACTTTACCGGTAGTGCTTATAGTGCTTGCACTTGCGCTCATTGCGGCGGCAGCGTTTGCACTCCCCGCAAGCTTCAGACTCTACGGCTTCATAGCGGTCGGCGTGCTGCTCGTGCTGGCGGGCGTTTTGTACGCAAAGCTCATAAGAGCACGCAGCGAGGCGCACGATGCCGGACGGCAGCGCAAGCTGTTGCTGTCAAAGTATAAGGTTGCAGACGAGCTCGGCGTGAAGGTCTGCTTTGATGAATATATGCGGCTGTACGATGAGTTTACCGCCGCCGACGAGGACGAAAAGCGCACGGCGAGGGCGCTTTCCCGCATACGCCTTTCGCAGGAGGCGGCCGAGGCAAGAGCGCTTCAGGATCTCGACTTCAGCGCAGGCGACAACGAGGCGGCTCAGCTCAAGCGTGAGCTGAGCGCCGTGCAGCGCAATTGCGACCTGCTTTCGGCTCGCATTTCCGAGATAAAGGGGCGCATAGAAACGCTCGGCGACCCCTTGGTGCTCGGCTCGGAACTTAAAAATATGGAGAGCCTGCACGAAACCATGCAGGCGGAGTTTGATGCAATTGCCCTTGCGGTCGAGACCCTGCGTGAGGCCGATGCCGATATCCAAAGCCGTTTTTCGCCGGAGCTTGGCAGACTTGCGGCGCAGTATATGTCCGTCGTCACCGGCGGCAGGTACGAGAGCATACTCATTAACCGTGACTTCACAGCAAGGACAAGGCTCGCTGGCGATGTTGTGCCCCGTGAGACGGAGTATTTAAGCGCCGGAACGCTCGACCTCATGTATCTTGCGGTGCGCCTTGCCGTTTGCACCTTGGCACTGCCGGAGGACGCATCGTGTCCCCTGATACTCGACGACACGCTCGTAAACCTCGATGCCGAGCGTACCGCACAAGCGATGAAGCTCCTCGGCGAGATAGCAAAACAGCGTCAGGTCATTTTGTTCACCTGCAAAGAGGTATAAAAAAGCTGCTGTACCAACGGGTACAGCAGCTTTTTTTGCGATTACTCCGTCCAGAACATGGAGTCGTCGTTTTTTATCCACTCGTCGACATCGACTATCGTGAACCTGTCCTTGCCGGTGCGGATGATGACCTTTGCGATGCCGGCATTTATGATCTGGCGGCGGCACATGGAGCAGCTCGTTGCGTTTGTTAAAAGCTCCTTGGTCACGGCGTCACGGCCGACAAGATACAGTATCGAGCCGATCATGTCACGGCGGGATGCGGAGATTATCGCATTCGCCTCGGCGTGCACACTGCGGCACAGCTCGTATCGCTCACCGGAGGGAATCTTCATCTCGACTCTTGCACAGCGGCCTGCGTCCGTGCAGTTTATCCTGCCACGGGGCGCACCGTTGTAGCCGGTGGAGATTATCTCGTCGTTGCGGACGATTATCGCACCGTACATACGCCTCAGACAGGTCGAGCGCTGCAAAACTGCGTCGGCGATATCAAGATAGTAGTTTTCCTTGCTTGTGCGGTTATCCATTGCTGCGGCCTCCGAAAAAATATTACTTTAATTTTACTCACTTTTGACCGTCTCGTCAATAGGCTTAGTCTCTATGTGATTGCGCTTTATGTGGTTGCCGAGTATCTCGGACACCTCGGAGATGGTGACGAATGCGCTGACATCGGAGTCTTTTATGATGCGCTTGAGCTCATTGACCTCGACACGGGTGATGACGCAGTACAGCACCGTCTTGCCGCTGCCGGAGACCAGTCCCTCGGCGTTTATGAATGTGCAGGTCCTGCCGAGCTTCGCATAGATAGCGTCGGCAAGCTCCTCAGCGTGCTCGGTGATTATCATTGCGGCTCGGGCTTGGTTCATGCCTTCCTCGACGAGGTCTATTATCTTAAAGGTTATGAAATAGGTCAGCAGCGACAAAAGCGCTCTGTCCCAGCCGAAGAGCAGACCGGCGGTCAGATAGATAAAGATGTTTATCATGAAGATGATGCCGCCGGTTGACACGCCGACCTTGCGTGATAACAGCATTGCGGCGATCTCGGTCCCGTCAAGGCAGCCGCCGTAGCGCAGAACGAGACCTACGCCGACACCAAGCAGCACGCCGCCGAACACGACGGCCAGCAGCTCGGAATTGGTCACCGTGTCAACGCCCTTGAAAACCTCGAGAAACAGGGCAAAGGCCACCGTGGAAAAAACACCTCTGAACAGAAAACGCTTGCCAAGCGCCTTAAAACCGATGATGAAAAACGGGATGTTTATTACGACGATAAGAATACTCAGTGCAATGCCGGAGGTGTAGTTTATCATCATGCTGATACCCGTCACGCCGCCGTCAAGGATGGTGTTCGGGATAAGGAAGCACTCAATGGAAAATGCGGCGCACGCTGCACCGATGATGAGCATTAAAACAGGGAACAGGTGTTCTTTTAAAATTTGCCTCATGGGTACTCCTCAAATAGTTTTTGCTTGGTTATATCATGTATCGGGTAACAACTCAGTCGCCCTCGACCATGCGGTAGCCGACACCGATCTCGGTAAAGATATACTGCGGCTCGGCGGGGTTTTTCTCGATCTTGCGGCGGATATTCGCCATGTGGACACGCAGGCTTTGATTATTGCCCTTTGTGCCCGGACCCCACAGCTCCTTGATGATGTAGTCATAGGTCAAGACCTTGCCGGCGCACTTGCCCAACAGGCCGATTATCTTGTATTCGTTCTGCGTGAGGTTTGCGTTCACGCCGTTTACGAGCACCTGATGCTTGTCGTAGTCTATCTCAAGGTCACCGGCCTTGAACTTGCCGGTGGTGGCGATGGTCTCGTTGGCAAGGCCCGTGCGGGTGTGGCGTATCGCCGTGCGGATGCGGGCAAGAAGCTCGCCTGCACCGAAGGGCTTTGTTATATAGTCGTCTGCACCGAGGTCAAGTGCCTGCACCTTGTCACGCTCGTGTGCACGGGCGGAAACGACGACTATCGGCAGCAGCGTCCACTCACGCACCGATTTTATTATCTGGAGCCCGTCAATGTCCGGCAGACCGAGATCGAGCACGATAAGGTCGGGGCAGTGGGAGGTTATCATGGAATAGGCCTCCGCCCCGGAGCTTGCGACGATGACATCGTAGTCGTTAGAAACGAGTATCGTGCGCAGGAAGTTTGTGATACTTCTTTCGTCCTCAACTATGAGGATCTTGTCTCTGATATTCATTCTTCTGTCTCCTCCGGTTCCAATGGTAGTGTGAATGTAAATACTGCGCCGCCCGTAGGCTTGTTGTCGGCGGATATCTTGCCGCCGTGGGCGGTGATTATGGACTTGCACACGGCAAGACCGATGCCTCTGAATTTGTTGCTGTCGGGACTTGTGCCGTCATTTGAAACGAGCTGACCCTTGAAGATGTCGTCAAGGATGTAAGGGTCAAGACCCTTGCCGTTATCGGAAACGGCGACCTGCGCAAACCGCTTGCGCTGCGTAACATTGACGCAAAGCTCGGTCATGCCCTCGGCGTGGTGTACGGCGTTATCCATGAGGTTCATCAAAACCTGCTCGATGAGCATAGCATCGACGCTGACCATGAGCGGCGTGTCCGGCACATTGACCTTGAGCGCAACATCGGGATTTCGCTTTTTAAACTTCGTTACGCAGTCACCGACTATCTCCTCGATAAGCTCCGGGGACTTTTGAATGTTAGGCTCTGTGCTTCCGCTTATGCGGGTAATGGACAGCAGGTTTTCCACCATTCGTACGAGCCACTCGGCATCCTCCTTTGCGTCGGTGAGCATTTCCGTCTTCTGCTCCTCGGAGAGCGCCTCGCCACCGTCAATGACGGCACTTATCGAGCCGATTATCGAGGTGAGGGGGGTGCGCAGATCGTGCGACACTGCACGCAGGAGGTTTGCCCTGAGCTGCGCCTGCTCGGTGTCGTGACGGAGCTTTTCCTGCTCGTGAACTCTTGTTGTGAGGGTAGAGATAACGAGCGACACGGCGAGCATGGTAAGAAAGGTCGTCGAGTAGCCGTAGATTGAAAAGTCTAATTTCATGTACGGGTATGTAAATGCCCAGTTAACGACGATGACGCTGACAAATGATGTGAGTACGCCGTAAAAATATCCGTCGGTAAGCAGCGATATGATAAGCACCGCAAGGACGAATATCATCGGCACATACGGATCCGAAGAGCTTATGCGCTTTATCGCCGAGCAGAGTATGCACGCCACGGAGACCACCGCAATGGTTATCGCCCAGTTTTTGAGCAAACGGAATATTTTCACATCGGCTTTTGTGAAGTTTGTGTTTTTCATCTTATCACCTATACGATTATAGCGTATAATATTATACCATATAATACATTAATTCCGTGTTAAGAAATTTATACGAGACTGTTTATCTTTACACAAACAAAAAGCAGCGGCTTAGGCCGCTGCTTTCAGCGTGCAAAAAATCTGAATAATAATTGCAACAGAGTAAACCCCAATACGCAGCAGGGGGAGTGTGAGGGGGACAAGGTCCCACCTCAAATTCGATAAATAGCCATCAAAAACGCCTGTTAAGGCTTTTTGACGAGCATAGCGAGGTTTTTTGTGAGGCTGCGCTTCACAAAAAATGTGGCATAAATCAAGCAGCGACAAAAGTCGCTGCTTGATTTATGCCTTGTTTGGGTTTGTAAGCCCACCTGAAATGACAATCCGGCAGATCTCCGGTGTGCCCTCGGCCAGTCCGGCACCACCGTCAAGCCCGACATGATCATCAATGTTGCAATTTCCGGCTCTGTCCAGTACCATGTCGGTATGCAGAACTCCAAGTGCGTAGTCAGCATCAACCACAACGCAGCCTCTCCGATATTTGACATCTCCCACTACGGCGCAGTGGCCGACTTCAAGGCCGTTCTCCCCGCTGTTATCGCGGAGATCAAAAACCGCAGGGCGTAAGTTGACAAGAGCCGTTCAGCTCCCGTCAACTTGAGCAAATCACATGCTGCGGTCACCATACCCCCCGGTGGTCGCAGCATATAACGAAGAATTTTTGTTAAAAAAATATTTTACAAAGGAGATTACTAAAATGAGCGAACGCAAACAGATCATCCCCAAGTACGGTCCCTTCGCAGGAATGCGTGTTATTGATTCGGGTTCTCTAATTGCAATGCCTTATGCAGCAACTTTGCTCGCCGACTTCGGCGCAGAGGTCATCCACATCGAGCGTCCCGGCGTAGGCGACACTCTCCGTGTTCTCGCTCCCTTTGCTACCGAGGACGGCAAGACCGTCAGCACCTCTTGGGCACAGGATGGCCGCAACAAGCTGTCTCTTTCCCTTGAACTTAATCTCAAGCACCCCGAGGTCAAGGAGCTTTTCTTCGGACTTATCAAGGAAGCCGATGTGTTCATGGAGAACATGGTCTGGCTCGAAAAGTTAGGCATCCGTGACGAGGAGCTGCTCGAGGTCAACCCGAAGCTCATCATTGCCCACATCAGCGGCTACGGCAATCCCAGATTCGGCGGCCTGCCCGAATACTGCGACCGTGCCTCCTACGACATGATCGGTCAGGCATTCTCCGGCTGGATGGGTCTCAACGGCGAAAAGGACGGCGATCCCGTCGTCGGCAAGCCCTGGCTCAACGACTTTACCTCCGCATACGCCACCGTATTCGCAGTTTTGGCTGCATACATCAATGTTCTCAAGGGCGGCGACGGCCAGATCGTCGATATCGCACAGTTTGAGGTCCAGGCAAGCTACTGCTGCGACCTGTATACCTCCTACACCATGGCAGGTCGTGTGAACACCCGTTCCGGCAACAAGTCCGCAGCCTTCCAGCCCTACGGCCTGTTCAAGTCCAAGGATGGCTATGATGTCGCCCTCGGCGCATTCGGCCCCGGCGTTTACAAGAGAGCCATTCAGGCAATGGGTCTCGATCTCGAGTACTTCAACTACAAGGATTGCTCCTCCGGCATCGAAGCTGTTGCCTCCGAAAAGGGCAAAGAGCTCGACGCTAAGACCGTCGAGTGGTGCGCAGCCCGTACCGCACAGGAGATTGAGGACGCAATGGCAAAATTCAAAGTTCCCTGCAGCCGTGTGATGGGCGCAAAGGATTGTCTTGAAAACGAGCATTACCGGAAGCGCAACGACTTCATCAAGTACGAGGATCAGACTCTCGGCAAGGAAGTCACCGCATTCGGTATCGTTCCCAAAATGTCCGGCACCCCGGGTCAGGTATGGCGCGGCGCTCCCTCTCTCGGTCAGGACACCAACACCATCCTCAAGGATCTGCTCGGCTATGACGATGCAAAGATCGCAGACCTGAAGGCAAAGAATCTTATCTGATTTAAGTCTCCTTATTGATTATTTCTCCCTCGCTCCGCAGGGCTTTTGCCATGCGGAGCACCCCCCCCAATGAAGGAAGGGCTGAATGATGAACGCAGTATACGCAGGCAGCTTTGACTGCTATACCAACGGTCACCATGATATCGTAAAAAAAGCAGCCGTCCTGTTCGACAGGCTGTATATCGTCATTGCCGTCAACTCCGAAAAGCGCAGGCGCTATCCGGCCGAGCTCATGCAGACTGCCATAGCACGCACACTCGAAAACGACATAGGCTACACCATACGGGGACTGCGCAACCGCATGGACTACGACTATGAGGAAAACATAGCCACCGTCAACAAGCTCATTGCACCGAACCTCGAAACGGTGTATTTCCGAGCCGATAACAATGGAATTTCCTCGTCGCTCATAGCGGAGCTGAGCAAATACCGCAAGGATTTTTCCGGTCTCGTGCCGCCTGCGGTAAACGAGCTTTTGCTCCAATGTGAGACCGATTAACATACTAACTACGCCATCACATGAGCCTTTTCATATATGTGTTACACCCACACCCCCATCCTCAATTCATGAATCCCCCTCAACTCTACCCCCCTACACCGGCTTGGTCTGCGTTTTCATGTGGCGCAGACAGCCAAACACCCCGACAAATTTTCGTCGGGGTGTTTGTTTTGCTTATTTGCCGTTTGCCATATCCTCAAGCCTGCGGTAATCGACCTTGCCGACAGGTGTGAGCGGGAGTGCGTCGATGAAGTAATAATACTGCGCAGTATCCCGCTCGGGAAGCTTCTCAAAATTGAGCCTTATAAGCTCCTGCCTGAGCCTTTCGTGATCGTACCCGCCATTTACAACAACAAATGCCGCAGGCAGTACGCCGCTTTTGCTGCCGTCGACCCTTTTGCCGACAACGGAGCACTGCGCAACGGCAGGGTGGGAGCAGATGACGCTTTCTATCTGCGACGGCCAAACATTGTGCCCGTCGGGGCGTATCAGCATCCGCTTCATTCTGCCAACGATGAACAGACTGCCGTTTTCGGTCATGTAGCCGATATCCTGTGAGTGCACCCAATCTGAGCCGTCGGAATGGCGCTTTATCACCTTTTCGGTCTCGGCGGGATTGCTGAAATAGCCGAGCATCATACCCGGCCCTTTAATGCATATCTCGCCGCTTTCACCGTATTTAAGCTCCCTGTCCGAGCCCTGTTCAAAGATCGCGATCGTGCTGCGCGGCAGCGGCACGCCTACGCTGCCAAGTTCGTTTATGTTTGCGCCTGTCGTGCACACCGACGAGCACATTTCCGTCATGCCATAGCCTTTGTCGACGGTGAGCGCAAGTCCGTGCGACGCAAAAAAGGCGTTTATCTGCTTTTCGGTGTCTGCATTGAGCGCATCTCCGCCCATACCTGCGACCTCAATGAACGAAAGGTCAACACCGTCAAGCTCGCCGCTGTGTATCAGGCCCTCGTAGTGCGACGGCACGCCGAGAAAATAATTGGGCCTGTGCTTTTTTATAAGCTCAGCAAACTTCTCCGGCTCAAATTTCGGGATGACGACCACCTCAACGCCTCCCGAGAGCGGCATGTGCAGCCCGCAGGCAAAGCCGTAGGCGATAAACGGCGGCATGATGTCGAGAAATTTGTGGCCTGCCTTTATGCCCGCACAGAGGATATATTGATGCGCAACGCTGTTTACCGCATCGTCCGACAGCATAACGCCCTTGGATATGCCCGTCGTTCCGCCTGTGTAAATGATGGCTGCGGTGTGGCCTTTCTCATAAAACGGCGATATCTCGGACGCAGAGCCGTGTGCTATAAACTCTTTCCATGCCGACCCTTTATGATACGGAGCTTTCCCCGCTGCGGAAAGAGCAAGGCGCTTTGCAAGCGGCATTGAGTTGCTGACAGGAATGACGATGGGGGTGAGCTTCAAATGGTCTATCATCGAGCTGAGTTTGTTATAGAAAACATCGCACAGGACGATAATGCTTGACCCTGCTTGCTCCGTGCGCTGTATTATCTGCTCAATATTTACACGGGGCTCGATAATATTGCATGTCGCTCCCAGCTTATTAAGCCCATATATCGAGTAGACGACTTCGGGTGTTGTTACGGCGCAGATAGTGACGATGTCTCCGGCTTTCACGCCCAGCTCGGCAAACGCTGCCGCCGCACGGTCGATGTTGCTTTTGAGCTTCCCGTAGCTGATTTTTGTGCCGAAATAGTTAAGCGCCGTGAGGTTTTCACGCCCTTTTATCTTCTGCGCAATATACTCATACATCGAGCACTCCGGAAGCTTGGCGTTTATCGCCTCGTCGGTATAATACTTAAGCCACGGCTTGTCTATTGACGCATAGCCTGTCATTTTCTGCTCGTCCATCCTTATCTCTCCTCATTGACAACATATTTAAAAATGCAGTTTTGGCTAAAATAGCCTGTTAAGAAAATGATGGCATATTTAGGCGGACTAAGCAATAGTTAATAATGGCGCTATCTTATATATTTATGAAGTTTGCTCGCAGAAAACGGTTTCTAGTGCGAACAAACACCCCGGCGGTACACTGTACCGCCGGGGTGTTTGTATGTTTACAGTAATTTGTCAAGTTCGGTCTCAACATAGTCGAACTTTTTGACCTTCGGCTGCTTGATCGTCTTGCCCTTCATGACCACCATGTACGGCGTGCGCAGTGCGGTCAGATCGTCGAGCGGGGAGGCATCGGTGATGAGAAAATCGGCCGATTTCCCAACCTCGACAGAGCCGGTCTCGTTCTCGATACCGGCAATTTTTGCATTGACCTGCGTTGCCGTGTGCAGGGCAAAGGCGTTAGAAACGCCGACAAACTTCTTGAAATACACCAGCTCACGCCACATGTCGTAATGCGTGACGAAGGGGCAGGCGGTGTCCGTGCCCAGACCAACGGTGATGCCGTTTGCAAGAGCTTTCTTTGCGCAGGCGATCATGCCCTCCATGACGATATTGCTGTTAAATTTACCCATCTCGCTCATGTGCGTGACCTCGGTGGGGAAGTAGGCGCCCGGAATTGCGGGAGATATCGTGCAGACCTGCACGGCGCCCGTTTCCTTAAACAGCCTTATCATGTCCTCGTCGGGGTCTGCACCGTGCTCAACGGTATCTACACCGTTTTCAAGTGCAGCACGCAGTCCGGCGGGGCTTTCAATATGCGCCGCCACCTTGTAGCCGAGCCTGTGCGCCTCGTTGCAGCAGGCACGAACAAGCTCCGGCGGCATCTTGAGTACCCCCGGCTCACCCTTTACCTTTGCGTCGAGGACGCCGCCGGTTATCATTATCTTTATAAGGTCGGGCTTGTTTTCGGCGATCTTGCGGACATATCTGACGCAGTCATCCTCGGTTTTCGCCTCGTAAGCCAGCAGCCCTGCCATATGCCCCTCGGGCACGGAGACCGCCATGTCCGAAACGAGCATCCTCGGCCCGATGCGCTTGCCCTTGTTTATATCGTTGCGGATGCTTGAATCAATATTGCCCAGGCCGCCGACCGTGCGGATTGTCGTGACGCCCGACTTCAGCTGCGTGCGGGCAAATTTATAGCAAAGTGAATAAACCACCGACCTCGTCACTATATTTGACATTAGGAAGTTAACGGTCTTAGCGTTCTGCTTTTTTGTGTAGCTCGGCATACCCGAACCGGGCAGATGCACATGCAGGTTTATAAGCCCCGGCATGAGGTAGCGGCCTTCAAGGTCGATCATCTCAACATCGCCGAAGCTGTCTGCCGACGGCTCGATCGCCTTGATGATGCCGTCCTCGACAAGCACGGCCGTGTTTTTCGTGGGCTGCATATTTTCGCTGCCGTCAAGGACAGCGGCGTTTATGAATGCGTATTTCATATCATAACCCCCTTAATGCCAACATTATAATATTGAAAGGGGTATATCGCAAGCAGTAACGCACTATGACAAGAAAATAACAAACCGTTAAGACAATTAACGCAAATATAGCCAAGCTGTTAATGAAAATCGAGCTATATGGGCATGAAACAGCGGATTTTTACGGTCTTTATGAACAGATTATTTCCAAAATATATAGGAATCATATAAGTTTCTGTAAAGACAATAACTTTCGGTGTTAAGATGAAGTTAATTTCACGCATAAGGTATTGTAATCATTTTTTTAACAATTACAATGAAAACACTAAGGCACATGCCTCAGCATAAAACGCAAATCATAAAAGGAGAGAAAGTATATGGAAAAAACAAATCGTGACGGATTTGGCTCCAGCTTTGCTTTTATCATGGCCGCTGTCGGTTCTGCGGTCGGTCTTGGCAACATTTGGGGCTTCCCGTACAAAATGGGTCAGAACGGCGGCTTCGCATTCCTCGTCGTTTACCTCGTCCTCGCAGCTTTCGTCGGTCTTGCAGTTATGGTCGGCGAGCATGTCATCGGTCGTAAGACCGGCCTGAGCCCCATCGCAGCTTACCGCAAGCTGAGCAAGAAGTTCACCTTCCTGGGCTACATGGCTATCGCAGCACCGTTCCTCATCCTGCTGTTCTACATGGTCCTCGGCGGCATGGTCATGCGTTATGCATGCGGCTACCTGCTGGCATTGTTCGGCGTTGACACCTGGGGTGTTGCCGACATTTCCACCTTCTTCGGAGCCTTCGCCACCGACGGTGCGTCAATGGTTATCTGGACGCTCATCTTCATCGCTATCAACACCCTTATCGTCTGCGGCGGCGTCGGCGGCGGCATTGAGAAGTTCTGCAATGTCGGCATGCCCTGCCTGTTCGTTATCCTCATCATCGTTATCGTTTATGTTGCCGTTCAGCCCGGTGCTGTCGGCGGCTACCAGTTCATGTTCGGCGTCAACTTCGAGCCTCTGGAGAAAGACTTCCTTAAGGTTCTGAAGACTGCGGCTGGTCAGATGTTCTTCTCACTGTCGCTTGGTATGGGCGCTATGATCACCTACGGCTCTTACATGAAGAAGAGTGAGAAGATTCAGAGAAACGCTGTTATCATCGTTGTCATGGATACCCTCGCAGCAATCATGGCCGGTATGATCGTTATGCCCGCTTGCTACGCATTCCTCGGCGGCGAGACCGGCAGCGGCCCCAGCCTGCTGTTCAAGTCCATGCAGGTCGTATTCTACAACATGGGCGGCTTCATCGGCAACCTGATGGGCTTCCTGTTCTACTTCCTCGTTTTCATCGCAGCAATTTCTTCCTCCATGTCCCTGCTCGAGGCTATCTCCTCTGCAAAGATCGACGCAAATGTCGAGAAAGGCAAGGCTCCCAACCGCAAGAAGGCTGCTATCATGTTCTCCGTCCTTGTCCTCATCTTCGCTCTGCCCGTTGCACTTGACGGTATCGGCGCAGGTCAGGCAGGCGGCGCAGTACTTCCCACTCCCGCAGAGCTGTTCGGTATGACCGGCGACTCAATTAGGATGTGGAACGACTGCTGGCTTGACTTCTATGATGTTTTATCTGAAGGTCTGCTTATGCCTATCGGCGCAATGATTATGACATTTGCGATAGGCTGGATCTGGAAGATGGACTTCGTTGTCGAAGAATGTGAAGCATCCGGACATAAGTTCTGGGGCAAGGCCTTCTTCAACATCTGCTACAAGTTCATCACCCCGATCGGCATGCTGTTCGTTCTCTACGGCCAGATCACCGACTACTTCGGTTAATTGAACACTAAAAAACCAGCGGTTCACCCCGCTGGTTTTTTGCATATGGAAATGAAAATGCCGCTGAGAGATCAGCGGCATTTGTCTTGCTTTTTAAGGCAATGCCGATAACAAATTCAAAGAACGGACTTCAAAAACCCGTTGAGCGCGGCGAGATATGCCTCACGGTCGAGCAAGTAGCTGATGCCGTGACCGGCATTCGGCACGATGAGCAGCCGCTTGTTTTCGGCTGCGCAGTGCTCGTAATTTTCCACGCTCATGCGGCAGGGAACAAAGCGATCGTCGCCGCCGTGTATGAATAAAACCGGCACGGTACAGTGCTCCATCGCCTCGGTTGCAGAGGCCCCCGCAAGGTCGAAGCCCGCAAACAAAATCCCGCCCAAGCGGGTAAGCTGGTACACTGGGAACAGCGGGCAGTGATGATCCCGAAGCACTTGCCTGATGATGGCGGACGGCGATGAGTACCCGCAGTCGGCGACGATGCCCACGACATTTTTCGGTAGCTTTAAGCCGCCTGCCATGAGCACGGTCGCAGCGCCCATCGATATGCCGTACAGCATGATTTTTGCATCGTTGCCGAAGCGCCCCACGGCGTAGTTTACCCAATCAAGGCAGTCATAGCGCTCCTTTACGCCGAAGGTCAAATACTTGCCCTCACTTTTTCCGTGTGCCCTTTGGTCAACGAGCAGAACATTGAAGCCGCCACGCACGGCAATCTGCAAGCCGCCGCAGAAGTCACGCTCTGCACCGCTTTTGTAGCCGTGGAACATTATCTGCACCGGCGCATCTGGATTGGCGGCGTAAAATTTGCCGTGCAGCCGCAGCCCGTCATGCGAGCGTATCCACACATCCTCATACGGAATGTCGAGCGCCGCCCGCACCATCCTCGCCATCTCGGCAGCGTACGGCGCATACTGCTCGCTGTTCGGAAATCTAAACAGGTCGGTCTCGGTTTGCTTAGGTACATGAAATCCCGCCCGACAGCAAAAATACGCCAGCGCCAAAACGACGGCGATGAATAGTAAAATGTATAAAATGATCATTATCTGTACCTCGACCAAACGATATGCAGCCCCTGCAATGCCGCAGCGCCTGTGGCGGCGCAGAAAACGCAGAAGCGCAGAGCAGCCCAACGCTGAGCGGCAATCGCATCGCAGTTATCAAGTTTGCAGCAGCGAGCTTCAAAATACCCATCCAAAAATATAATGCCGGCGGCCGGACTGCGTCGGAAAGAATATCAAACGAGCCATCTCCCCACGGGGAGACGGCTCGCTATGGTGCCGGTGGCCGGACTCGAACCGGCACGACGCAAGCATCAGAGGATTTTAAGTCCGCCGTGTCTACCATTCCACCACACCGGCTGATATTCGCTTTTATAGACTGATATTTTAACATTGTATTGCCATTCTGTCAATATTTATAGTAACCGTTAGATAGCCCTTGCGTATCAGTGCTTTTTTTGATATCATATAATATTATAATATTTATATTGAAAAGTGTTGGGATATGAATTACAGTAAATGGAAGATTGCGAACATAGGATGTACCTCGAACAGTGAGCTGCGCAGGGCGGGCTACACCCCGCTGCTGGCGGCGATGCTCGATGTGCGAGGGATACACACTGCTGCCGAGGCAGAGAAATTTCTGCACGGAGGGGTGGAGACTCTCTGCGACCCCATGCTTATGAAGGACATGGACATGGCCGTTGAGCGGATAAGGACAGCGTTAGATGAAAAGGAGACGGTCGCAGTCTACGGCGACTACGATGTCGACGGCATAACCTCGACCTGCCTTCTGACCGACTGGCTGCGCAGCCGTGGTATCGACTGCCACCCGTACATCCCCGACCGCATCGAGGAGGGCTACGGTCTGAACACTGCGGCGATACAGTCGCTCAAGGACAAGGGTGTCAGCCTCATCATCAGCGTCGACTGCGGCATTACCGCTGCCGACGAGGCGATGTTTGCCAAGGAAATAGGCGTTGACCTCATCATTACCGACCACCACGAGTGCCGTGAGCAGACCATCCCCGATGCCGTGGCAGTTATAGACCCCAAGCAGGAATGTTGCCGCTACCCGAACAAGGACCTTGCCGGTGTGGGCGTTGCGCTCAAGCTCGTGTGCGCCGTTGAGGGCAGGAGCGATACGGTCATCAAGGAGTACGCAGACCTTGCGGCGATAGGAACGGTGGCCGATGTCGTACCGCTGACGGGTGAGAACCGCTACATCGTGCGCACGGGGCTTGCGATGCTTGAAAACTCCAAGCGCCCGGGCATTGCGGCACTTCTGCACGAATCGGGCGCCGAGGATCGCAGAATATCGTCCTCGACCATCGGCTTCTCGCTTGCACCGAGGCTAAATGCCGCAGGCAGGCTCGGCTGCGTGTCCGTTGCGGGCAGACTTCTCATGACAGAGGACAAGACCGAGGCTGCCCGACTGGCTAACGAGCTGTGTGAATTAAACCGCCGCCGCCAGGCACTTGAGACGGATATCTGGGACGATGCGTCAAAAATGATGTCCGGCACTGCGCCCGAAACACCGATAGTCCTTGCCAGCGAGAAGTGGCATCAGGGCGTTATCGGCATTGCGGCATCCAAGCTTGCCGAGCAGTATTCACTGCCGACGGTCATGATCTGCCTTGATGGCGACAAGGGCAAGGGCTCGTGCCGCAGCTATGCGGGATTTAATCTGTTTGACGCACTGTCGGCCTGCTCCGAGCACCTTGAGGGCTTCGGCGGCCATGCACTGGCGGCGGGCTTGAATATTCGCCGTGAAAACCTCAAAAAATTCTGCGAGGCGTTTGACAGCTACTACCGTGCGAATAAGCCCGAGGAGCTGCCGACGCTCAATTGCGATATCGAGATTACAGACCCATCAACGCTCGACATGGACGGCGTGCGCTCGCTTGAGCAGCTCGAACCCTATGGCAGCGGCAACCCCAAGCCGCTCATGTGCATCCAAAGCGCAAAGCTCGACCGAGTAACGCCAATCGGCGGCGGCAAGCACCTGCGGCTGAGCGTGAGCTTCGGCGGCGTTGGATTTGAGTGCGTGTTTTTCTCGCACACGGAAAGCGACCTCGGTGTGAATGTCGGCGAGCGCATTGATCTTGCGTTCACGCCGCAGATCAACGAGTTTCGCTTCAGAAGCTCCGTGCAGCTTCAGGTCACGGCGGTGCGCAGGCACGATCCGAGACAGCTGTGCCGCAAACTGCTCGAAGCGGGCAAAAAGCTTCCCGAGAGCGAGGCCGTGGCGTTTATCCCCGACCGCGAAGCATTCGTGCGTGTATGGCGCAGCCTGAAGTCCGCCGGCGGTTCGGTTGCGGCAGACCTTGACGGTATACTGCGCCAGTGCCCGAGAAATCTTGAGCCGGAGCGATTTTGCATATGCGTGCTTGCACTGTGCGAGCTGGGACTTTTGCACAAGCTGCGGCCGGACAGCGTGTTCGGCGCAAGGATAGTCTCCGGCTGCGCAAAGGTGAATTTGGAAGATTCGACGATAATCAAAAGCTTGAAAGCGAGATTCAATTATGGACGCAGATAAGAGCTCCGTAAGTTTAAAAAGACAACCCCTCGACCCGGACAAGATGTTTGCTGCTTTGGAGGAGAAAATCAAAAACAGCGGTGTCGAGATGGACATGGGAAGAATACGAGCTGCCTACGACATGGCTCGCCTTGCCCACTCCGGCCAGCTGCGCAGGGACGGCTCACCATATGTGACACATTGCGTGGCGGCGGCGGATATCTCAGTTGACATGGGCCTTGACGAGGACTCCGTCGTTGCGGCGCTCCTGCATGATGTCATCGAGGACACGCAGCTTACGCACCACGACATTGCCCGCCAGTTCGGAGAGCCCGTTGCGAACATCGTCGAGGGCGTCACGAAGCTGACCCGTGTGCAGTACACCAGCAAGGAAGACGAGCAGATGGAAAATCTGCGCAAGATGCTGATGGCGATGGCGAAGGACATCCGTGTTATCCTTATCAAGATCGCCGACCGCCTGCACAATATGCGCACCATGGCGTATCAGACCGAGGAAAAGCAGCGCATAAAGTCGCTTGAGACGATGGAGATCTACGCCCCCATTGCGCACCGCTTGGGTATGCAGAGGGCAAAGTGGGAGCTTGAGGATCTGGCACTCATGTACCTTGACCCTACAGGCTACAATGAGATAATGCAGACCCTGCAGGAGCGCATGCCGACCCTTGAGGCGTTCATGAACGATGTAGAGGGGCAGATAAAGCGCCGCCTCGAAGAGGAAGGAATGCACGCCTCCGTCTATAGCCGCATTAAGCATATCTACAGCATTTACCGCAAAATGTACGCCCAAAAGCTTGATATAAACGGAATTTTTGACCTGTGCGCCTTCCGCGTCATCGTCGACACCATACCCGACTGCTACAATGTGCTCGGCATCATCCACGATATGTTTAAGCCCGTCCCCGGCAGATTCAAGGACTACATCTCCACGCCGAAGCCGAATATGTACCAGAGCGTGCACACGACCGTCATCGGCTCGCAGGGTATTCCGTTTGAGGTGCAGATAAGGACTTGGGAAATGCACCGCACCGCCGAATACGGCATCGCTGCGCACTGGAAGTATAAGATAGGCGACAGCGGCGTAAAGACCGGCGACGAGGAGAAATTTGCTTGGGTGCGCAGACTATTGGAGAGCCAGCAGGAGTCTGACGCAACGGACTTTTTCCACAACCTCAAGATAGACATGTTTGCCGACGAGGTGTTTGTGTTCTCGCCCAAGGGTGATGTCATAAACCTGCCCGCCGGCGCAACACCCATAGATTTTGCGTATTCTATCCACTCCGCCGTCGGCAACAGCATGGTCGGTGCATCTGTCAACGGCCGAATCGTGACCTTTGACCATGTGCTGCAAAACGGCGATATCGTTGAGGTGCGCACGGCGAAAAATGCCCCCGGACCGAGCCGTGACTGGCTGAACATCGCAAAAAGCGGCTCTGCACGAACGAAGATAAAGCAGTGGTTCAAAAAGGAACGCCGGGAGGAGAATATCGCCCGGGGCAAGGAAATGTTTGAGGCAGAGCTTCGCAACAAGGGCCTGCGCATGGACGATATCACAGGCGAGGATATCCTGCCGCAGCTTCTTAAAAAGGTGTCGTACACCTCACTCGACGAGATGTACGCAGCTATCGGCTACGGCGGCATGGCGGCGACACGGGCGGTCAACCGCATAAAGGATGAGCTTGCCCGCCAGCAGCACGCCGTCGACAAGCGCACGGTGCTCGACAAGGTCACCGAGGCTGCCGAGCGGCGTGAGCAGATGGCGAAGAAAGCGGGTAAGCCCGTGCACGGCATTTTGGTCGAGGGTCTTGATAATTGCCTTATCAAGTTCTCCCGCTGCTGCACGCCTGTCCCGGGCGACGATATCATCGGCTATATAACCCGCGGTCAGGGCGTGTCTATCCACCGCACCGACTGCGAAAACGCAAAGCGGCGTGCCGAGCGTCCGGAGGATGAGGGGCGCTGGATTAATGTCAGCTGGGCGGATGAGATACACGAGTCGTACACGACAACGCTCACCGTGGTGTCACGGGAGCGAGGCGGCCTCGTTATGGATATCGCCACCGTCATGAATGCGCTCAACACAAAGGTACGCTCGATAAACGCCCGAGACACGGGCGACAAGAGTATAGTCGTCATTACGCTGGAGACCAAGGGACTGGATGAACTAAAATCGGTCATCAACAGGATCCAGGGCGTCAGCGGAGTGGTCGAGGTCAACAGAAACGGAGGTAAACGATGAGAGCTGTTTTAACAAGAGTTGACAGTGCGTCCGTCTCGATAGGCGGAAAGGTAAAGGACAGCATCGGCAAGGGCTTTCTCATCCTGCTGGGCGTCCATGAGGACGATACCGAGGCGCAGGCCGAGAAGATAGCCGATAAGATATGCGGCCTTAGAATTTTCGAGGATGAGGCCGGAAAAATGAATGTGAACCCCTCGGATGCGGGAGCGGAGCTGCTTATCATAAGCCAGTTCACGCTTTTTGCCGACTGCAAGTCACGCCGCCCGGGCTTTTCCAAGGCGGCAAGACCCGAAAAGGCGATACCGCTGTATGAAAAGGTCATTGCCCTGTGCCGTGAGCGTGGTTTCACGGTCGGAACGGGCGAGTTCGGAGCGGAAATGAAGGTCGAGTCTGTCAACGACGGACCTGTTACTATAATTCTTGATACAAGGGAGCTTTAAGCATGAATATAAAAACTCTGCCGGTAGGCCAGCTTGAAACAAACTGCTATGTCGTCGTAAATGAGCAGCGCCTTGAGTGCGTTGTCATCGACCCGGGCGACGAGAGCAACACCATTTTGGATTACATCGAGGATAACAAGCTTAAGTGCTGCGCCATCATGCTCACCCACGGACATTATGACCATGTGGGTGCAGTCAGCGAGATAATGGAGCAGACCGGCTGCGAAATGTACATTAACCCTCGTGACGAGGGCTATGAGCCCGGCATGAGCGGCATGAAGTTCAAAATGCCCGAGGGCGGCAAGTACTACGACGATGGCGATGTCGTAAAAGCGGCGGGACTTGAGTTCAAGGTACTTGCGACCCCGGGTCACACCCCGGGCGGCGTATGCCTTATCTGCGGCAATGCGCTGTTCACCGGCGACACGCTGTTTAGAGGAAGCTGCGGCAGAACGGATCTGCCCGGCGGCAATATGCGCATGGAAATGGCGTCGCTCAAGCGCATTTGCGCTCTCCCGGGAGACTATGAGGTCTATCCCGGCCACATGGACAGCTCCACCTTGGAGCGTGAGCGCCGCTTTAATCACTATTGCCGTGAGGCGATGACGAAATTTTAAAACCACGGAGTAAACTATGCTTAAAACACTAGTCACCGCAATGATGCCGATACTCGAGATACGGGGCGCAATACCCGTGGGCGTGGCATCGGGGCTCGACCCGTGGCTTGCTTTTGCCGTCGGCTTTGTCGGCAATATGCTGCCGATACCCATTTTGATACTGCTGACCCGCAAGATCATCGAGTGGCTCAAAAAGCATAATATGCTCGTTAAGCTCACCGCATGGCTTGAAAATAAGGGCTCAAAGGGTGCGCAAAAGGTGCAGAAGTATAGCTTTTGGGGACTTTTTATCCTCGTTGCGATACCGCTTCCAGGCACCGGTGCATGGACGGGCGCATTGGTCGCCTCGCTTTTGGATATGCGCCTGAAAAGAGCACTTCCGGCCATCGCCATGGGCGTTGCCGTCGCCGGCCTGATTGTTTTATTAGTCACCTACGGCGTCATCTCCGCCGGTTCGCTCATATAATGAAAAAAGCTTCCGATTTCAAAATCGGAAGCTTTTTTACTATTAAGTTTAACGCATGCCTTTCTCGTAGGGGATGCCTTCGGCCTTCGGAGCTCGGGAGTTCTTCGAAGTGAGGGCGAGGACAAGGAGCGAGATGATGTAAGGCATCATGTTGTACACGCTGCTTGGAATATTCAGCGCCGCAAGGAAGTCGAAGCCTGAGTAGACATTCGACAGCGCACGGAACATACCGAACAGGAGCGCCGCCCATGCGATGTGCTTGGGCTTCCACTGACCGAAGATCATGACTGCCAAAGCGAGGAAGCCGAAGCCCGCAACGCCGACTTCAAATTTCCACTGGCTGACGCCTGCGGTGATATACACAAGGCCGCCGAGGCCGCCGAGTGCGCCCGAGAGCAGCACGCCTGCCCAACGCATCTTGTAGACATCAATTCCGACGGAGGCTGCCGCCTGCGGATGCTCGCCGCATGCCATGAGCCGCAGACCGAAGCGGGTGCGGTAGAGCATGAACGCAACGAGGAGCAGTGCGATAAGCGCCAACAGCATGAACCAGTTGAACTCAAAGCTGCCGATGTTCACAAGAAAGGCTTTTTTCTGAGCGATATACTGTATCTCAGAGGAGACATTGTCGGGGTTTTCTGCGGTGTTTATGGCCTTGACGATGACCGTTGCCGCCGCAACACCGAGCAGATTCAGCGCAGTGCCGATGATGGTCTGGTCGGCCTTGAAGTTTATACACGCCACCGCCAGCAGCGACGAGTACACAACGCCGGCGATGATCGCCATCAAAACGGTGCAGATGATGAGCACGAACGGGGAAGCGCCCTCAGGCATGTACTTCATCATGAGTGCGCCGCCGAGTGCGCCGATGACCATTATACCCTCAAGACCGAGGTTGATGACACCCGAGTGTTCGGAAATGCAGCCGCCGAGAGCGACGAGGATGAGGACGGATGCGAATATCAAAGTATACTGAATAAGCAATAACATTACTCGTCACCTCCTACCGCGTTTTCGGCTTCTTCTTGCATTGCAAGCTCTGCCTTGCGCTCCTCTGCCTTTGCGATGCGGGAATTGATAAACTGCCTGAGGAACAGAACAAAGCCGCAGAGATAAATGATAATCGCAGAGATAAGATCGGATATCTGCGAGCAGTACATCGTTTTGTCAACATAACCGCCGCCGTTGGTGATATGCTGGATGAAGAACGAAGACAGCAGCGAGCCGAGAGGATCGAGGCAGCCGAGGAAGGCTGCGGCGATGCCGTTAAAGCCCATGCCGGGGACCGACGACTGCGAGCAGGACCACTGCTCCATACCCGTCAGGTACAGCAGAGCAGCACCCATACCGGCAAGTCCGCCGCCGATTATCAGCGTGACGATGATATTCTGCTTTTCTCTCATGCCGCAATATTTTGCGGCGTTTTTGTTGTTGCCGGTGGCCTTGAGCTCATAGCCGAACTTGGTCTTTTCCAAAATGACCGCAATGACTATTGCGGAGAGGATCGCAAGCGGAATGGCAATGGTCACATACTGGTTGTTGCCGAACAGCTTATTCAAGCCCATTGTGGGGAGCAGGGCTGAGGCGTTGAAGCTGGACAGATTGTTCGTATAGGGGCTGGCGGCTTCTTTGACATTTGTTAGCAGAATGTTCACCGCGTAAAGGCCGATCCAGTTGAGCATAATACCGGAGATGACCTCGTTAACATTGCAGTAGGCCTTCAGAATGCCGGAGAATGCGCCGAACACAGCACCTGCTGCGATAGCGAGCAGGAGGCACACATACCACGGGCACTGCCAAGCCAGAGCTGCGTACAGGCAAGCGCCCGCACCTGCGACATACTGACCGGCGACGCCGATGTTGAACAGACCGACCTTGTATGCAAACAGGATAGACAGCGAGCACATCACAAGCGGCGCCGCCTTGACGAGCGTACCGCCGAAATACTTGGCTCTTGCGGGGCCTTCGGGGTAGAAGAAAAAGTTCTTTATGACTGCGAGTATCGCCTTGCCTGCGCCGGTGGGGTTAATCAACAGCAAGACTATGTAGCCAATGAAAACACCGAGTATGACGCAGATGAGCGAGCACAGCAGCGACTGCACCGCATTGTTTTTGAGCAGGGAGGATTTAGTTTTCATCGTGCACCTCACTTCTCTTTGCTCCGGCCATGTACAGACCGAGCTCGTCCTGGGTGGTGTTCTTCGGGTCAAATTCGCCGACTATCTCGCCCTCGTACATGACGAGTATTCGGTCGGGAATATCCATGACCTCGTCAAGCTCGAGTGAAATCAGCAGACATGCCTTGCCTGCATCACGCTGAGCGATAAGCTGCTTGTGGATGTATTCGATAGCGCCGACATCAAGACCTCTTGTCGGCTGAACGGCGACGAGAAGATCCGGGCTCTTGTCTATCTCACGGGCGATTATCGCCTTCTGCTGGTTGCCGCCGGACATGCTGCGGGCGGAGGTGACTGCACCCTGACCGGAGCGGATATCGTACATTCCAATGAGCTTGTCGGCATATTCACGGATGGCCTTGCGCTTGAGAAAGCCCGCCTTATCGGTGAACTCATCGCCGAAATAGGTCTGGAGAATGAGGTTATACTCCAGCGAGTAATCCAGAACCAGACCATGCTTATGTCTGTCCTCGGGGATGTGGCTCATGCCGGAGGTGTTTCTTTTGCGGATGGAGGCATTGGTGATGTCAACGCCGTTGAGCTTTACGGAGCCGGACTTTGCATGCTCAAGGCCGGTTATGCCGTAAACAAGCTCAGTCTGACCGTTGCCGTCGATGCCTGCAATGCAGACGATCTCGCCCTTGCGCACCTTGAACGACACATTTTTGACCGCATCGTTTTTGTGCAGTTTCGAGGCAACCGTGAGGTTTTCGACCTCGAGGACGATATCGCCGGGCTCGGCGGGCTTTTTGTCAATATGGAAGCTGACATTTCTGCCGACCATCATGGAGGAAAGCTCCTCGGCGCTGGTGTCCTTCGTCTCGACCGTGCCGACGCACTTACCCTTGCGCAGAACAGTGCAGCGGTCTGCGACCTCCATTATCTCGTTGAGCTTGTGGGAGATAAACAGAATGCTCTTGCCCTCGGCCGCAAGGTTTTTCATGATCTGCATGAGATCCTCGATCTCCTGCGGGGTCAGAACTGCGGTCGGCTCGTCGAAAATGAGTATCTCATTATCTCGGTAAAGCATCTTGAGTATCTCGGTGCGCTGCTGCATACCGACGGTGATGTCCTCGATGATAGCATCGGGTTCAACATGCAGACCGTACTTTTCGCTCAGCTCGACAATGCGCTTTCTCGCCTCGCCCTTTTTGAGAACACCGAGCTTATCCGTCGGCTCAACGCCGAGGATGATGTTATCAAGGACGGAGAAGCACTCAACCAGCTTAAAGTGCTGGTGCACCATGCCGATGCCAAGCGCATTCGCATCGTTGGGGTCGTTTATCTTGACCTCAACGCCGTCCTTCTTGATGATGCCGTGCTCGGGCTGATACAGGCCGAAAAGCACGCTCATAAGCGTGGATTTACCTGCGCCGTTTTCACCGAGCAGGGCGTGGATCTCGCCTTTTTTCAGCTGCAGGGTAATGTTGTCGTTTGCGATTATACCGGGAAAAATCTTAGTGATGTTCAGCATTTCTATTGCAAACTGCTCATCCAAGTTTATCTGCCTCCCCCTGTTTTTTAGTGATAACAGTATCATACTATACAAATTGATTTATTTCAATTTTTTTTGCAAAAAAACGGCGTAAAAACGGCGTGTAAATAAAAATTGGCAGCACTTCGAGGCAAAAAGAAAAACCGAACAGGCAAAAGCCTGTCCGGTTTAAGGTTTTGGGGCTTAAATTACTTGATGGAACCCTGATCGCTGACGGTGGTGTGAGCAGCGTCGACTGCGGGCATTGCGGTGGTGTCGTTGGAGACCTTAACATCGCCCTTGTGCATTGAAGCAACGAGTGCCTTGTAGTCGTCCTGAGTGAACTTGCCGTCTGCCCACTGAGTGCTCTCCATGGGGATCTGGACATAGTTCTCGGTCGGGTTATCGGAAATGAGACCGAGGGTGTCGATCTTGCCGCCGTAGTTATCCCAGTTACCTGCGAAGACCTCGGTAAGCATGGTGTTAACGGTTGCTGCAAGGCCCTTCATAGCGGAGGTAACGGTCATGCCTTCGCCATAGCCGCCGTCGATGATGCCCTTCTGGTCGACATCGACGCCGATGACCTTTGCGTTTACCTTCTTAGCAGCCTCGGCTGCGGAGGTGTAGATAGAGCCGCCGCAAGCGAAGACGACCTCGGTGCCTGCTGCGTACCAAGTATCCATCTTTGCGGTGATGTCAGCGTTGCCGTTGAACTGGCCGCCGTAAACATAGTTGATCTCGATCTTGGTGTCGAGCTCCTTAGCAGCTGCATCTGCACCCTGGACAAAGCCAAAGCCGTAACGGATAACTGCGGGAACTGCCATGCCGCCGAGGAAGCCGAGCTTGGTGTAGCCGAGCTTAACTGCTGCGTAACCGGCCATGTAGCCGCACAGCTCTTCCTGGTAAACAGCGCAGTAAACATTTTTGCTTATGTGCTCTTTGTTGTTCGGATCCTTAAGATCGGTGCGGTTGCCGGCCTTGTCGTGATTGTAGAAGGAATCATACAGGTCGTACTCGGAAACATCGAGGCCGATGAACTTGACATCCTTATAGGTGTCCTGGCACTCTGCAATGGTGCCTGCGAAAGCGTAGCCGGGCATTACGATGACATTGAAGCCTTCTGCAACAGCCTGCTCGACCATCTCAACACGGGCAGCGGTGCTGTCAGAGGTGGGCTTGTAGTACTTGAACTCGACAGAATTCTTGTCGCAGAAAGCCTTGCAAGCTTCGTAGGTGGTCTGGTTGAAGGACTGGTCGGTTATGTCGCCGTAGTCGGTGATCATTGCTACTTTATAAGCAGCGGTGTCGGGCTTGTCCGTCTCTTTGGGCTTGTCGTTGCCGCCGCATGCGCAGAGAGCAAAGACCATAGCAAGAGCGAGGACGATTGCGAGAAATCTTTTCATGATTTTTCCTCCGTATTTTTTAAATTTGTGCGTACAAATTTAGGCGATATGCTCTTCATATCGTCATATCGTGGATATTATACCATTGTCGTGCCAAACAGGCAAGCACTATTTGTCATTTTAGCTAAAAAAGCATAGCCTATCAGCCGAGCTTGGCCATTTTAACGGCGGTATCGAGGGCAATTTCTATCATCTGGGTCAGCGAAAGCTGGCGCTGCTCGGATGAAAGAGCCTCGCTGCGGTACAGGTGATCGGATATCGTGCAGATGCACAGAGCACGCTTGCCGGCACGGGCGGCGTTCATGTAAAGGCCTGCGGCCTCCATCTCGACTGCCATAACACCCATGTCACGCCACTTGGTGCTGTCGTCACAATTTGAGGGGGAGTAGAAGTTATCAGACGACAGAATATTTCCGACCTTCATGTCGATGCCCTTCTCCTTGGCGGCCTCTACGCAGTTACTAAGCAGCGTGTAGTCTGCGATGGGGGCGAAGGTGCCGTTGAGCTCAAACTGGTGGGCAAAATTCGAGTCGGTGCACGCACCCTGACCGGCGACGATGTCCATGAGCTTGAGGTCGTCACGCATTGCGCCTGCCGAGCCTATGCGAATGATATTGTCGACATCGTAGAAATTGTACAGCTCCCAGCTGTAGATGCCGATTGCGGGAATGCCCATGCCGGAAGCCATGACGGTCACGGGAACGCCCTTCCATGTGCCGGTGTGACCCTGAACACCTCGGACATTGTTCACGAGCACGGGGCTTTCCAAAAAGGTCTCGGCGATGAACTTTGCACGCAGGGGGTCACCGGGCATGAGCACGGTCTTTGCGATATCCTCCTTTTTGGCGGAGATATGCGGAGTGGGAATAGGCATAATAATTCCTCCTATGATTATTTTGTTAACTCTAAAGCAAATTATAACAAACAAATTTCAAAAGTCAAATTGCAAGACGCGATTATTTATGATATCATCAAAATCAGATAAAAAATATCGGGGGAGTTTGAGGGATGAACGACATAATCGTAATCGGTATCGCAGGCGGCACGGGAAGCGGAAAAACCACCATCACACGCAAGATAATGCAGCATTTCGGCGGAGATGTGAGCGTCGTGTATCACGATAATTATTACAAGGCGCACCATAATATGAGCTATAATGAGCGCACGAAGCTCAATTATGACCATCCGGACGCATTTGACACGGATCTTCTCATCGCCGATCTCAAGAAGCTGCGCAGGGGGGAGACTATCCAGTGCCCCGTTTACGACTACACGGCTCATGACCGATCGAGCAAGACCGTGACCGTGAAGCCGGCCAAGGTGATCGTGGTCGAGGGTATACTCATTTTCCAGAGCGAAGAGCTGTGCAAGCTCATGGATATCAAAATTTATGTCGATACCGACGCCGATGTGCGCATCCTGCGCCGCATCGTGCGAGATGTGCGTGACAGGGGCAGAAGCCTTGAAAGCGTCGTGAACCAGTATCTTACGACCGTTAAGCCCATGCACGAGCAGTTCGTCGAGCCGTCAAAGCGCAAGGCAGATATCATCATCCCCGAGGGCGGCCACAATCAGGTGGCGCTGGAGATGGTGCTCGAGCGGGTAAGAGCGCATATAACGAAGTAATATATTTAATGTAGGAGAAAACTATGGCTAAGCTGTATTTTAAGTACGGTGCCATGGGCTCGTCGAAGTCCGCCCAGGCGCTGATAACCCAATTTAACTATGAGGAGCTGGGCATGACCGTCTGGCTCATCAAGCCCAGTATCGATACCCGTGACGGAGCGGATATCATAAAAAGCCGCATCGGGCTTGCCCGCAGTGCACAGATAATCACGCCCGAGCAGGATATCGTCAAGGAATATGCCAAGGCAGGCAGACACGATGTCATAATCTCCGATGAGGCGCAGTTCTTCACACCCGAGCAGATAGACCAGCTTCGTGAGCTTGTCGATTTTGAGGATATTCCCGTTTTGTGCTTCGGCCTGCGCACCGACTTTCTTACCCATGTGTTCCCGGGCTCAAAGCGCCTGCTTGAGCTTGCCGACTCCATAACCGAAATAAAGACCGTCTGCGCCTGCGGCAGAAAAGCCACCGTAAATGCGAGAATCGACGAAAACGGCAGGGTCATCACACACGGCGACCAGGTGTTTCTCGGCGGCAACGACAGCTATGTTGCCATGTGCCACCGCTGCTGGAAAAAACGCATCCGCCAGCAGGAAGACCAGACTTATATGTTCTGAGGTGAACTGTGAGAAATCTCTTCGAGTATGAGTTTACCGATTCTGGCGAGACTGTCTATCCTGCGCAGCGCTTTATATATGCAAGCGTTGACAATGATATGCAGGAGGAGATAGACAGAAGCTTTTTCGTGAGAGACTATGCCGAAAATGCGTCGAAAATGCCTAAATGGACGGTCGCTGTACGGCGAGTGGCGCTTTTAATGGCAATATTTTTTGCAAAAGTGATATACGATGCGTCGAAAAATATCGGCTTCGAGCAGGTTTTTGACGGGCATTTTTATCTGTTCATGTTCGGCGCGGGCTGCCTTGGCATTGCTGCCGCGCTTTACGGAGTGCAGCTTTTCAGATATTTAAGGGTCAAGCACACCGGTATTTTGAATGTGACATCCGATGCCATAGAGGAGCAGACAAACCGAACCAAAGAGACCTTTGACATACCGCCGGAGCATAAAATGGCGGATATATTCTCGTATTGGCACGAGGATAACGGAGCACTGCCCGATATTCTCATGAATAATCAGATCAGGTTGTACGAAAAGGACGACAATCTGTGTATTGCGTTTATCGACAAAGCGTTTGCGTTTCCGATAGACGGCTTTACGAGGTATCTGCTCATGAAAAAGAAGGTCAACTTTGACGAGTGGAACAAGCCGGACGCTTTTTTTCTGAAAGAGTACAGGAAGTATAAAATTCAGTACGACGAACAGGACGGCTTCTCCTGCCGCTGCTATCGCCTGCAATACGCCGATTACTTCGGCGAGTATGAGCTGTTCTTCCCCGAATATGAGCTTGCGCAATTTAAGGCCATCGCCGATGTGCCCGTGGAAAAAGAATAGCATATAAAAACTCCCGCTCACCGAGCGGGAGTTTTTGCACTTTAATCCACTTTGATGATTTTCTGCACGACTTCTGGCAGCAGCTTCACCACTTTGCGGTCGTATGTGATAAGTCCGTTGACTTCATCCTCCACATCACTCAGCTGAGTGTACACTGCTGCGGCAAGACCCTGTTCATATGCAGGGCGAATTTCGCCCTTGTAGAGCTTTTCGAGCGACCTTTGCAGCTCATCGGCGGATTTAAGGCGCTTGTAGCCGAAATCTCTTGCATTGAAGCAGTGCCCCTCGCATCGCAGATTGTAGCCGCCGAACTCGGACAGGAGCACGGCTCTGCCGAGCTTGTCGGGCTTGAAGTTATACTTTTTGAAATACACATGCAGGCTCTTTGTCTCGCCGATCTTCTGATCGTGCCAGCCGGAGGCGTGATCGACCGTACGGGTCGGATCCATCTGCATGACCTTTGCGGCTATCCTCGCTGCGTCAAACTGCCCCCAGCCCTCGTTGAAGGGCACCCACATTGCAATGCACGGACAGTTGTAAAGCGTTCCGATCATCTCATTGAGCTCAGTCTCGTAATGAGCACGCCCCTCCATGTCGTCACGGGCGAACAGCTTGTAGTTTTTGTCGCTCAGGTGCACGCCGGTGACGAGCGGTGCGGAGATGATGACGGGGTTATACTGCCCGCCGCCGTTTATCATGTCCTGCCACACGAGCATGCCCAGCCTGTCGCAGTGATAGTACCAGCGCAGCGGCTCGACCTTTATGTGCTTGCGCAGCATGTTAAAGCCCATGTCCTTGGCCGTCTGAATGTCGAAAATGAGCGCCTCGTCGCTCGGTGCGGTGTACATGCCGTCGGACCAATAGCCCTGATCGAGCAGACCGTTGTGGAAATACGGCTTTCCGTTCAAAAACAGACGCTTTACGCCCTTGTCGTCCTTCTCGACGGAGAACTTGCGCATGGCAAAGTAGCTTTCGACCCTGTCCTCACCGTAGACGACCGCAAAGTCGTAAAGCTTCGGGTGCTCCGGCGACCATGCCTCAAAGTCGGGTACGGGGATTTTCGCCGGCAGGGGATAGCGCTCTCCGCCAAACTCGGCGTAGGCGGTGTTTCCGCCGACAGTCTCGGCGGAGACTTCGACAAAGCTTTCATCAAAATTCGGCGTTATCTTTAATTTCTTTATGCAGTCCTCGGGAACGCACTCGGCCCACACGGTCTGCCATATGCCGCTCTGCGGGGTGTACCAAATGCCGCCGCGCTCAAACTTCTGCTTGCCTCTTGCCTCGTGTGCGGTGTCGGACAGGTCACGCACGCTGACGGAAATTTCATTCATGCCCTTGCGAAGGAAACCCGTTGCGTCAAACTCAAACGGCAGGTAGCCGCCGCTGTGTCGGAAGGCACGCAGACCGTTTATATACACCGTGCACGACTGGTCGACCGCACCGAAGTGCAGCAGCACTCTGCCCTCATGCTCGGGGCACTCCCAATCACGGCGGTACCACAGATACTCGTCCGGCTTTAAAACACGCCCAACGCCCGACAGCTCGCACTCGGGGGAGAAGGGCACAAGTATCTTGCCGTCCCACTTTTCCGGCTGCTTTTCGCCGGCGGCGGTGATGGCATAATCCCACTCGCCGTTAAGGTTATAATACGAGTCTCTGCGCATCTGCGGACGGGGATATTCGGGAAGGATATTGTTTTTGTCAAGGCGTTCGCCCCAAGAAGTCAACATGCTGCGTCCTCCATAGAATGAATATAATTTGATTATACAATATACTTTCCGGTTTGATAAGCCCCAATTTTGCGAACACGGCAAATGCTTTATATTTTGACAAAAGGTGAACAAAGTGGCGGATTTTGCGTTGATTTGCACACAATCGTTAATCATTTGTCAGGTTTTCATGCCAAAATGAACGAAAAATTGATAAAAATCGAGTCATTGAATGTAGACACCAAACATAGTTTATGTTATATTTAACTTTGTCATAAAATAGAGAGGTGATGCAAATGCCCTATAAGTTTCGTGGCGGCGTACATCCCAATTATATGAAGGCTCCGGATGAACCGGTAGTCGTCGTAACCCCGCCGCCTCAGGTCATTGTTCCGATGGCACAGCACATCGGCGCACCCTGCCAGCCGCTGGTTGCGGTCGGTGATTATGTAACTATGGGTCAGAAGATCGGCGATAACCCCGCCCCTGTTTCTGCTCCTATTCATTCTCCCGTATCTGGCAAGGTCGTGAAAATCGAGCCCAGACCCCATCCTCTGGGCGATATGATCATGGCAGTCGTCATTGAGAACGACTACCAGGATACACCCTGCACCGACATGGCTCCCCTGACCGAGGAGCAGCTCAAGGACCCCGAAGCCATCCTCGCCCGTCTGCGTGAGGCCGGTATCGTCGGCATGGGCGGTGCAATGTTCCCGACCGCTTTCAAGATCCGCGGCGGTCTGGGCAAGGTCGATACTCTCATCATCAACGGTGCAGAGTGTGAGCCCTACCTCAACGGCGACCACTGGACGATGAAGCTTCATCCGGAGGAGCTGCTCAAGGGTATAGAGCTTGCACGCATCGCAAGCGGACTGGACAAGGCATACTACGGCATTGAGAAGAACAAGATGGACGCCATCGAGCTTCTCAACTCCAAGAACCCTGCTCAGTACGGTATTGAGATCGTGCCCGAAGAGGTCAAGTACCCCCAGGGCGCAGAGAAAATGCAGATCAAGGCAATTACCAACCGTGAGGTCAAGCCCGGCGGTCTGCCCGCAGGCGTAGGCTGCAATGTCATCAGCACTCAGACTGCCTATGCTATCTATCAGGCATGCTACCTCGGTATCCCCTGCATCGAGCGTATACTCACAGTAGGCGGCTCGGCGGTGGATAAGCCCCACAACCTCCAGTGCCGTATCGGTACTCCCTTCAGCTACATTGCAGAGCACTGCGGCGGCTTCATCAAGACCCCCAAGAAGATCGTTCTCGGCGGACCTATGATGGGCCTTATCGCAACCAGCCTCGATGCGGTCAACATCAAGGGTACCGCAGGCATCCTGTTCTTCACCGAGGAAGAGGACAAGACGGTCGAGAATCCCACCTGCATCCGCTGCGGTAAGTGCATTACCGTGTGCCCCATGGGACTTGAGCCTGTCTATATGTATATGTACTTCAAGAAGGGCGACTTCGAGAATATGAAGAAGTACCATATTCTTGATTGCTTCGAGTGCGGCAGCTGTTCCTACAACTGCCCCGGCAGAATGCCCCTTACTCACTCCTTCAAGACCGCAAAGCTTCTGTTTGCCAAGAAGGCTGCGGATGAGAAGGCCCGTGCACAAGCGGCAGCAAAGGAGGCAGAGAATAAATGAAAGCAAAAGAATATACCTTTGACGCCTCCTACCAGCCTCAGGTAAGGACGAATACCGATACATCCCGCATCATGCTCGATGTCATCATTGCACTCGTTCCCGCAATGGTCGTCGGTGTTCTGATGTTCGGTGCAAGAGCTCTGGCTCTGCTCGTCATCTCCGTGGCCTCCGCCTGCTTCTGGGAGTGGGGCTACCGTAAGCTCATGAAGAAGCCGAATTCTCTCGGCGATCTTTCGGCATGCGTCACCGGCATCCTGCTGGTTCTGTGCCTGCCCGTGGGTACTCCGCTGTGGATGCCCATTGTCGGCACCTTCTTCGCAATAGTCGTTGTCAAGCAGCTGTACGGCGGCATCGGCAAGAACTTCGTTAACCCTGCTCTCGCAGGTCGTGCATTTATGTTCTTCTCATGGACCTCCGTCATGACCAAGTGGGCAGTGCCCAACTTCATAAACGGCATCGACGCCGAGACCATGGCAACTCCGCTGAGCATCCTCAAGGAAGGCTCCGCAATGCCCGAGTATTTTGATTTCGGCAATATGTTCCTCGGCGTAATGCCCGGCTCCATCGGTGAGATCAGCACTCTGGCCCTGCTTGTCGGCGGCGTTTACCTGCTTATCCGCAAGGTCATCAACTGGCGCATCCCCGTTGCCTTCATCGGCACCGTCGCCATCCTGACCGTCATCTTCCCGAGAAACGGCTACTCCAATGTCGATTGGATGCTCTACAACCTGCTCTCCGGCGGTCTGTTCCTCGGCGCCATCTTCATGGCGACCGATTACTCCTCCAGCCCCGTAACTCTCAACGGCCAGCTGCTGTACGGCTTCGGCTGCGGCGCTCTGACCGTTCTGATCCGTTACTTCGGCGGCTTCCCCGAGGGCGTTTCCTTCGCCATCCTCATCATGAACCTGTGTGCATGGGCTATCGATAAGGGTACCCGCGGCCGCCAGTTCGGCGTGACCAAGGAAGACCTCAAGGCAGCCAAGAAGGCAGCAAAGGAGGCAAAGGCATGAATAAAGTAGTAAAGCTTTCACTCATCCTGTTCCTCGTTTCTGCGATCGTCGCAGGCATCCTCGGCCTGACCAACTTTGTCACCGAGAAGCCCATCGCCGAATATCAGGCAAAGAAGACCGCAGAGGCTTACAGCAAGGTCATGCAGTTTGAGTCCTATGACGAGGTCGAGTACACCGGCGACCAGTCCGCAGTCAAGAAGGTCTATAAGACTAACGATGGCAACTGGATCGTTGAAGCCGAGGTATCCGGCTCCCAGGGCATGATCACCGTCGCCGTCGGCGTAAATTCCGACCTTACCTGCAACGGTATCTCCATCATTTCCAGCTCCGAGACCTCCGGCCTCGGCTCCAAGGCAAATGACGATTTCTTCAGAGATCAGTTCCCCGGACTGAATGCCGATACCGCCAAGGTCACCAAGGACGGCGGCTCCGTTGAGGCTATCACCGGTGCAACTATCACCTCCAAGGCTGTCTGCTCCGCCGTTCAGGCGGCTATCGCAGCCGTTGGAACGCTGGGTTAAGGAGGTCAGAAAATGAATATCAAGAAACAATTCAAGGACGGCCTTATTACCAATAACCCCGTTCTGGTTCAGCTGCTGGGCATGTGCTCGACAATGGCTATCACCACCATGCTCTTCAACGGCATCGGTATGGGTATATCCGTTCTCATCATCCTCACATGCTGCAATGTAGTTATCTCCGCAATGCGTAAGGTTATCCCCAACGATATCCGTATCGCAGTTTTCGTAGTTATCATCGCAGGCTTTGTTACCATCGTTGACCTTCTGCTGCAGGCTTACATACCCGCACTGAGCGAGTCTCTCGGTGTTTTCATCCCCTTGATCGTTGTTAACTGCATCATCATCGGCCGTGCCGAAGCGTTCGCAGCAAAGAACACCATCGGCGCATCCGCACTTGACGGCATCTTCCAGGGCCTTGGCTATACCATCGTCCTGACCATCATGTGCATCATTCGTGAGTTCCTCGGCTCCGGCTCGTTCGGCAAGGGTCTTATCAACACCGTTAACGGCGTCATCGGCACCGGCGACGGCCTGCAGATCTTCAGCTCCGACCTCGGCGCTAAGATACTCACCATGCCCTTCGGCGGCTTCCTCACTCTCGGCTGCCTGATTGCCGCAATGCAGTTTGCACTGCGCAAGTCTGCCGAGAAGAAAGAAAAGGAGGGTAATAAGTAATGCTTACCAGTATTCTTTCGATATCCCTCGGTGCGATCCTGATAAACAACTTTATCTTCTCCCAGTTTCTCGGCTGCTGCCCGTTCCTCGGCTGCTCGAGTAAGGTCGATACCGCTGTCGGTATGGGTCTTGCCGTCACCTTCGTTATGGGTCTTGCATCTGCCATCTGCTGGGTGGTCGACACCTATGTCCTTCAGGCACTCAACCTCGGCTTCCTCCAGACTCTGACCTTCATTCTGGTCATCGCCGCTCTGGTTCAGTTCGTCGAGATGTTCCTCAAGAAGGCGATCCCCTCTCTGTACTCGGCACTGGGTATCTACCTGCCCCTCATCACCACCAACTGCGCAGTTCTCGGCGTTGTTCTTCTGAATGTTCAGAATAACTACAACTTCCTCGAGTCCACTGTTTACGGTATCACCGGCGGCCTCGGCTTCCTGCTTGCTATCGTGCTGTTTGCATCCGTTCGTGAGCGTGTTGAGTTTGCAGAGTACCCCAAGAGCTTTGAGGGCTTCCCCATTTGTCTCGTTACCGCATCGTTGCTCGCTCTTGCATTCATGGGCTTCAGCGGCATGAAGATCTTTTGATTAGGAGGACGATGAAATGGAATTAGTACTTTATGCTGTAATCGTTCTCGGCGCCCTCGGCGCAATTTTCGGCGCCATCCTCGCAATTGCATCCAAGATATTCGCAGTAGAAGTTGACCCCAAGCAGGCTGCTGTGCGTGAGTGCCTTGCCGGTGCAAACTGCGGCGGCTGCGGCTTCCCCGGCTGTGACGGCTATGCCGCTGCGGTCGCAAAGGGCGAAGCTCCCGTTAACAAGTGTGTTGCAGCAGGCCCCGCCGCTGCAGAAAAGATCGCAGAGATCATGGGCGTTTCCGCCGGCGAGTCTGTCCGTCAGGTCGCTTTCGTTCCCTGCTCAGGCACGGAAGGTCACGCTCTCAAGCGCTTTAACTACAACGGCCCGAAAAACTGCCAGGCAGCAATGCTGTTCGGCGGCAAGAGCAATATGGACTGCCGCTTTGCATGTATCGGTCTCGGCAACTGTGCCGATGCCTGCCAGTTCGGCGCAATGCACATCGTTGACGGTGTTGCAAAGGTTGACCGTGAGCAGTGTGTCGGCTGCGGCGCTTGCGTCGATGCCTGCCCCAAGAACATCGTCAGACTTGTTCCCTATGACCAGCATGTCGAAGTCGCATGCTCCAGCCATGACAAGGGCGCAGCTGTCAACAAGATCTGTGATGCAGGCTGCATCGGCTGCATGAAGTGTCAGCGTGAGTGCCCCGCAGATGCGATCGTCGTTGTAGACAACTTGGCTAAGATCGATGTCACCAAGTGCGTGCAGTGCGGACATTGCTCAGATATCTGCCCGAGACACATCATCAAGGTTCAGAACTGACAGCAAATTTTCAAAAATACCTAAACGAGAAATCGTTTAGGTATTTTTTTCTTTGCATACAGAATTTTTCTTTGCGCAAAACTACTCAAAAGGAGTGGTTCAAATGAGCGTAAAGCGAAAAAAGATAATCCTTGCCGTAGCACTGATAGTCGCCGTCAATTTACTTATTATAGCCCTTGCACAGTCGGCAGATGCGGCGCTTTATAAGCGTGGCTCATCTGGTGCGACCGTGACGGAGATACAGACACGCCTCAAAAGCTGGGGATATTATGATTACACCGTCGACGGCATCTACGGCAGCCGCACCGAAAAAGCCGTCAAGTACTTTCAGCGGCAAAACGGTCTGGCCGTTGACGGACAGGCGGGGGATAAGACTCTCGCCGCCATGGGCATCTACGCAGGGCAAAGCACATCACACAGCGACGGCGATGTCTATCTTCTTGCCCGGCTGATTTCAGCCGAAGCCCGTGGCGAGCCGTATGTCGGGCAGGTTGCCGTCGGGGCGGTAGTTATGAATAGGATAGACCACCCGTCGTTTCCGAACAGCCTGTCCGGCGTTATCTATCAGTCCGGCGCATTTTCATGCCTCGATGACGGTCAGTTCGACCAGCCCATCTCCGACAGTGCATACCGAGCCGCCCGAGAGGCACTCAGCGGCTCCGACCCCACCGGCGGTGCAATATATTACTTTAACCCCACCACCGCAACCAGCAAGTGGATATGGTCACGCCCGCTGCTGCTCGTCATCGGCAGCCACAGATTTTGCGCTTGACTTGGTATGGCGAAGATAATAAAATAAAGAAAACCCCGGCGGCCTGCCGCCGTACATAGAAAGGTGATTTGAATGAATAAGTGTCCTCAATGCGGAGCCTACATCCCCGATGGCGGCAGAATGTGCATAAGCTGCGGCTGGAAGCCCGAGGGCGGCAACGGCATGTTTGATAATCCGATATTTCAATATATGCAGGATGCCTTTGAAAAGGCAGACCCCCAGATGACTGGCGACGACGGGATCCCCGACGAGTTCCGTGAGCGTGACCTCGCCGCCACCGGCTATATCGGCCCGCTGTTTATATATTCGCTCATCAAAAACAGCGGCTCCGACCTCATAAAGTACCATGCCAAGCAGTCGGCAATGCTGCTTGCACTCCATGCGTTAAACAGCGTTGTTGCTGTTGTGCCCTATATCGGCAAGCCCGTCAAGAAGATAAATACCGTGATACTCGTTGCACTCGCCTTCCTCGGCGCACGCAATGCTTATTTCGGTAAGAAAGAGCCCGTGCCATATGTAGGCCGTATCTTCGCAAAGCTGCTGGAGGTATTCTGAAGTGAAGTTTGTTACATATATAAATGAAGGCAAGTCCGCCGTCGGCGTTCTGAACACCGCTGAGACAGCCGTTATCCCCGCCTCCGAGCTGGGTCTCAAGGCGCAGAGCATGAACGAACTGATAGATGAGCTGAACGGCTCGCTGCCCGCCGTACCGAGCGGTGCAAATGAGCTTCCGCTTGACACCCTGAAGCTCGACGCACCCATCCCCGAGCCTAAGCAGGATGTCATCTGCCTTGGCCTAAACTACCGTGACCACGCCGAGGAAGCTACCCGCGCCGATACGGTGTTCGATGTCCAGCGCGGCGATGCGGTGTATTTCTCCAAGCGCCTGAACAAAGCCGTTGCCACGAACGACACAATCGACGGCCACTTTGATATCTGCGACAGCCTCGACTACGAGGTCGAACTTGGTGTCATAATCGGCAAGGACGCAAAGAATGTCAAGGCTGCCGACGCAGCAGAGTACATTTTCGGCTATACAATAATCAACGATGTTTCCGCCCGCAATCTTCAGACCCGCCACAAGCAGTGGTATTTCGGCAAAAGCCTTGACGGTTTCACACCCATGGGACCGTACATCCGGTCGGCAGAGGAGCTCGGCGCAATGCCAGAACTCAATATACGCTGCTATGTAAACGACGAACTCCGTCAAAACAGCAACACCCGCATGATGATTTTCGACATTCCTTATATCATCGAGGAATTGTCCGCCGGCATGACACTCAAGGCAGGTACAGTAATTGCAACCGGCACACCCAGCGGCGTGGCTCTCGGCATGGATCCCGCCGTTCGGCAGTACCTCAAAAGCGGCGATGTCGTCCGCTGCGAGATAGACGGGTTAGGCATCCTTGAAAACACCATAGGCTGATAATGGCCGCCGCCGAAGCTCCCTCTCTTCGGCGGCGCATATTTTGCGTTTGAATTGAGAACTTAACACAAGATTTAGAACAGTCAAAACGATTATAAAAAGGATGCAAAAAAGTATCAAAAATGGCTTGACATTTGCCGATTCCGGTGCTATTCTATCAAAGCAATTCGGAAGACAACGAAAAAGAGCAAATGCAAAAACTAAAAAAGTTTTGCAAAAAGTTCTTGACAAAGCCTGATGAATTTGCTATTATATAAAAGCTAACCGTGTGAGCGGTGAGCGAGAGTGTACCTTGAAAATTAGATAATGTAAGAACAACAGCTTATGCTAAATAAGCACCAGAAAAGGGTTCTTTAAGTCAGAAATGACTATAAAAATTTCTTTGAGAGCTAGAAAGCTATCATAAATGATTATATCTGCGTAAAGCAGTTATGATACGATTTATAGAGAGTTTGATCCTGGCTCAGGATGAACGCTGGCGGCGTGCCTAACACATGCAAGTCGAACGAAGCACTGTCGAATGAGGATTCGTCTGAATTTGGCTTTGACTTAGTGGCGGACGGGTGAGTAATGCGTGAGCAACCTGCCTTTCAGAGGGGGACAACAGTTGGAAACGACTGCTAATACCGCATGACATATCGAGATCGCATGGTTTTGATATTAAAGATTTATCGCTGAAAGATGGGCTCACGTCTGATTAGTTAGTTGGTGAGGTAACGGCTCACCAAGACTGCGATCAGTAGCCGGACTGAGAGGTTGAACGGCCACATTGGGACTGAGATACGGCCC